>Ga0118677_10016629_pt1 | contig 10040 bp, 8 predicted proteins | sample AliMusrvi5mmetaG_FD_86154 | JGI IMG/M metagenome (GOLD analysis project Ga0118677, IMG submission 86154)
ACTCGAGGCTCGGCCTTGTCGTCTCCCTGCTCGCTTGCCTGGTTCTGCTCGCGACGGCGCGGACGGCCACGGCCCAGGAATTCACCCTCTTCGGCGGAAAGACGACCGCCTTCGACCTGAGCCAGAGCACCTACGCCTGGAAGATCGAGTACCGGCAAGGGCTCGGCGAGCACTTCGAGTTCTCGTACTCGTGGCTGAACGAAGGGCACATCTCGGGGCACCAGCGGGACGGCCACATTCCCCAGATCTGGGCTCGCCAGACGTTCCTGGACCGGCGGGTCACGCTCGCCCTCGGCGTCGGCACGATGCGGTACTACGACACGCAGGCGGCCGCCGGGGCCGACGGCTACGCGGACGTCCACGGCTGGGCGGGGATCGCGAGCCTCGACGCGGCGTACTACGTCGGGAAGCGGTGGATCACGCGGTTGCAGGTCAACCGCACCTGGGCCCCCTCGACGTCGGTCGACACCTGGGACTTCCTCCTCGGGCTGGGCTATCAGCTGACCGCGCCGGACGAACCGGGGCCGCGGAGCTTGCCGGAGCGGCAGGCGCAGCCGACCACCCGGAACGAGGTCACCGCCTTCGTGGGGCAGACGGTCGTCAACAGCTTCAACAGCCAGAACTCGGTTGCGGCGTCGCTCGAGTACCGGAGGGGCCTCGGCCAGTACTTCGACGTGTCGGCCGCCTTCCTTTACGAGGGGAACTCCCAGCTCGTCCGGCGCGGGGGCTTCATCGTCCAGGGGTGGTTGGGCCGCTCGTTCTTCGACGACCACGTCGCCATCTCGATCGGGCTGGGCCCTTACATCGCCGTCGACACCTACGAGGAGAACTCCTCGGGCAAGGGCGCCGGCACGATTGCCGGCATGATCACCCCGAGCTTCAGCTACCGGTTCTCGGAACGCTGGCTCGGACGGTTCACCTGGAACCGGGTGTTCACCACCTACAACAAGGACACCGACGTCTTCCAGCTCGGGATCGGATACCGGTTCTGACGGTTCCTGCTCTCCGGGCGCGACTCCCGCGATCGCGCGAAGGAGCCGCCGGGCAGCGACCTTCCGTGAGACCGCGCTGAACACTTCCTGATCCTCTCGTGGGGCGGCCCGAGCCGCCGCGCGCGGAGGATAAGATCGCGCTCGTGCCAGGGGCCACAGCCGTTCGCCGCCGGGAGTCCCCGGTGGGCGTGATGCCGGCGCCGCGGCCGTGAGATCGGGCGCGGGACGCCTCGACGTTTGCCGGTGGTCTCTGCTCCGCTGGCGGGCGCGGCTGCTCGCGCCGCAGAACCCGGCCACCGAGACCGACCCGGCCGGACCGCTCGGGGAGGCCGCCTCTCTCGCCCGGGCGTGCCTGGCCCGGGTCGCGCGGGTCCGCACGCTTCCCTGGCCGCCGGAGACGGGTTCGAGCTGGTCGGGATCCGGGCAGACCGGCTTCGGGCCGGGGACCTCGTCTGCTGGGCCGCGGACGGACCGACCGGAGAGCCGCTCTCGGAGGCGCTCGGCGGAGAGCGGTTCCAGACGTTCTGGCTCCTGGCGCGAGGCCTCGACGCGCCTGTTCTCTCGCGCGCCGTGGAGGACTCCACCCGCTTCCTCGGTACGGCGGAGCCGGACCTCCTCGTCCTCTCCGGGGCGCTCGCCCGGCCCGGCCTCTTGGAGACCCTCCTGGCCCGGGCGAAGCCGAGAAGCGTCCTCGTGGCGGACCCGGGGCAGGGAGGCGATGGCTGGGCGAGCTGGGCGGACGCGTTGCCAGGTCACAGGCTGGTGGCGTGCGGCCTCGGTGGCGCGACCGCCTGCTTCGTCCGGAACGACCTGCTGGGGCCATTTACGCTCCTCTCTCGCTCTCGTCTGAGGCAGCCGCCGCGCCCGTGGGTGGAGCGGGGGAGGCCCTGCCCCGCGCCGGACCTCGGGGAGTTGCGGCAGCTGGCACGGCAGGCGGAGTCCGCCGTTCCCTGGGTCGTCACGGCGGAGGTCCCGTCGTCGGGACGCTTCGAGCTCGAGATCCACCGGCGTCCGGACCGCTTCATCTCGAACCGCCTGGGAAACGGGCAGATCTGGGAGCCGTTCGAGACCGAGGTGTTCACGCGCATGTGCGGACCGGGGGACTTCGTGCTCGATCTCGGGGCGAACCTGGGCTGGTACATGCTCCTGGCCTCGAGCCGCGTGGGGGCGTCGGGATCGGTCGACGCCTACGAGCCCGAGGCCGCGAACTTCGAGCTGCTGTCGCGCAACGTCGCGCGGCGTGCCGCCACGGCGACTCGGGTCCGGCTCCACCACCTCGCGGTCGGTCCGCGCGACGCGGAGGCTCTCCTCCACCTGTCCTCCGACAACCTCGGAGACCATCGCCTGGTGGCGGGCGAGCCTGGACGGAGGACGCAGCCGGTCACCGTGCGGACGATCGATGCGCTGTACGGGAACTCCCCCCGCTGGCCCGACCTCGTCAAGTCCGACACGCAGGGGTCGGAAGCCGGGATCTTCCAGGGAGCGAAGGGGCTGCTCGCGAAGGGGTGGCGCCCCGTCTGGCTCCTGGAGAACTGGCCGCAGGGTCTCGTGGAGACCGGCCACGACCCGCTCGGATTCTGGCGCGAGTTCCTCGCGCTCGGCTACGAGACCTTCGAGATCCACGAGGAAGCGCGCCGGCTGTGCCGTCTCGAGGCCGCGTACGTGAAGGCCAAGCTGGCCGGAGGCATCTCGCCCACCTCGGGGCTCCACATCAACTTGCTCGCCCTTCCCGCGGGCTCGCATCGGCGTGGCCTCGTGGCGGATCTCGTCGCGGATCCGCTCTGGTAGGCGACTCCGGGTTCGCGGACTCTCCCACCGCAGCCAGCCGTCTCGTCCGGGGGGTCCCCTCGCGCTTCGCCGGGCTCAGGTCCCGGGCCCGGCGACCACCTGGATCGAGGAGACGCGCGCTCGCGGTTCACCGGGGGTGAGCGCCTCTCGCGGCGGCCAGAGGAGCCCGAACCCGGTGGCCGTGCCGAACGTCGAGTCGTCCAGGCGGAGCGCCGGAATGCCGTCAATGAGGACCCGGATGGAGGCCGGCCGGTTCTCGAGGACCACGCGCACGGGGCCGTCCACCGTAGAAAGACCGGTGTTCCTCACGACCTCTTCCACCCCGTTTACGACCCGGACGAGAATCCAGGTGCCGTAGCCGGGAACGGCGACGAGGCGCCACCCGTTCGCCGGGTCCTGGACCCTGAAGGCCACGCCCGTGTTGAGCGAGGTGCGCTCGAAGATCACCTCGGCGTCGTAGGAGGGAGCGGGCAACGCGTGGAGCGTGGCGTCCCCCTCGCCCGGCTTGACGTCGAGCAGGCGCGGACGTCCCTCGGCGAAGACCTCCACCGGCGCGACCAGGGACTCCGCGGCGGCGCGGATTCCGGCGCCCGCCGCCAGGCCGAGCGCCACGGTGCCTCCCGCGACGACCAGCAGGCCCACGGGCACGCGCCGGCGGGCGAAGGAGCGCAACGCCGCGTCGAGCGCGACCGCAGCGCAGACGACGACGACCTCGACCGGTACGCGGCGGCGGGCAAGGCCCTCGAAACGGGCGGCGCCCACGCTCACGACCAGGGCGAGACAGGCGAAGAGGACGAGGACGGCCCGCTGGCGCCTCAGCTGGAACGCTCCGGCCGCCGCGAGCGGGGCGAGCAGCCAGAACTGCCACATTCCCAGGCGCGACGCCCAGCGCTCCCGCCCCTCTCCCTGTCCCCGCCCGATCTCGTCCCGCGGGCGGAACAGGTTCCACTGCCTCCCCAGGCGGGCGAGCGTCACGCGAGGCAGGTCGCCACGGTGGCCAGCCGCGAACTCGGACGCCAGCCGCACCCAGCGCTCCGAGATCTCCGACTCGTCCAGGCCGGGGGGGGGCTCGGCCGCACTGAGGCACTCGATGTGCCAGCAGCCCACACCAGCGCCGTAATACGCGGGACGGCAGTTGGTCCCCAGGTCGGTCGGTCCCAGGTTGGTCGAAATCAGGACGGGGCGCCGGAAGCGGGCGGCGTTGAAGAGCATCCACGGGGCGAGGAGCGTCAGGCACGCGGCGAGCGCGAGGGCGACGTCCCGGAGCCAGCGGCGCCACGCCCGGGGCCCGATCCGGCTGACGATCAGCGGGACGAGGGCGAGAGGGGCGACCAGTAGGAGCTCCGGACGGGCGAGCGCCACCAGGCCGGTCAAGCTGCCGGCGAGGGCCGCGCGCGGCCCCGACGGCGCGTCGAGGTAGCCGATCGAGGCCAGCAGGACGAGGCAGACGACGAGCGTCGTGGGACCCTCCGACATCACCACGGCGTCGTTCATCCAGAAGCCGGCGTACCCGGCGGCGAGGGCTGCGGCGAGGACTCCCGCCCGGTCGCCCCCAAGGCGGCGGGCCAGCCGGGCGACGAGGAGGATGCTGACGCAGCCGAGGAGCGTCATCACGAGCCGTTGCGCCAGGACGGAGCCCGGGGCGAGCCACTGGGCCGGCGCGAGGACGAAGAGCGTCAGGGGGGGGTGCAGGGCCGTCTGCCCCCCGAACACGGTGTGGACGAACCCGTGCCCCTCGGCGAGGGCCTGCGCTTGCATGCTGTACCACAACTCGTCGCCCACGGGAGCCGCACCGCGCTTGGCGACGCACAGGTGAAAGAGCCTCCAGACCAGGCCCAGGGCCGCGAAGGCGCCGACGGCCAGGCGATAGCCGAGCCCGCCGGGGAATCCCGTCTCCCGGTTCCCCGCCCCCGAGCGCCCGGAGGCGGGCTCCTCACCCGACTGGTTGCTCACCTCTTCGAGGAGACTCATCTCGACAGCGTATCGGCAGGGAAGCGCCGCGGCAAGCCGGCCGGGCGGCGGGGGCGCACGTCACGTTCGCGCGGGGAGGGCGTGGCCCCGTGTTTCTCGCGCCGTTCTGATAGTATGATAGCTATCAGAAGGAGATGCGCGCCATGTCCGACCCTCTGACCAAGCTTCAGGCCGACCGCGATGCCTTGCTGCAGAAACTGGCCGCCACCGGCGACATGCGTCGGGGATCGATCACGGAGGTCTTCCGCTCCTGTGGCAAACCCACCTGTGCCTGCGCTTCCGCGGAGCACCCTGGACACGGTCCGTACTACGCGTTCACGACCAAGGTCGGCGGGAAGACCAAGACGTTACAGCTGCGACCAGGGCCGATGCTCTCGAAGATCGAGCGCGAGGTCGAGACGTACCGTGGTTTCCGTGCCACGTGCGACCGACTCATCGACGTGAATCAAACGATCTGCGAGGCACGGCCGGCCGAGGTCTTGGGCCCGGAAAAAGAACGGCGCTCGCCGCCGCGCTCAGGACGGAGATCCTCGCCGAAATCGACTCGCTCGTAGGCGAAGGCTCCGTCGACGCCTGGGACTTCGAAGCCGTCGAGATGGCTGCGCGCCGAGAGGCGCTACGCGTTGCAGCTCGCGCCATCGAACAGCGACTCAACGCCGACACCTCCGAACACGACGGGCCCACCGCTGCGTGCCCCCGTTGTGCTCGGCCCGCACGCTATGCGGGCCGGCATCCGAAGACGTTCGACAGCGCACTCGGGACGCTGACGCTCGAACGCGCCTATTACCACTGCCAGGCTTGCCAGACTGGCTTCTGTCCGCGCGATGCGGCGCTCGGCTTGAAGGACAGCTCGCTGTCGCCCGCCGTCACACGCATGGTCGGCCTCGTGGGAGCGACCGTCAGTTTCGAGGAGGGCCACGAACTGCTCGCTGAGCTGGCGGGCTTGCGCGTGCCGGCCAAGCAGGTCGAGCGGGCCGCCGAGGCGCTCGGTCGTGAAATCTCGAACGACGAGAAGCGAGTGGTCGAACGACCGCCCGCCAACGAATCCGTGGCTCCGACGCTCTACCTGGGCATGGACGGCGCGGGGGTGCCGATTCGCAAGGAGGAGCTGGTGGGCCGCCCCGGCAAGCAGCCCGACGGCTCCTCCAAGACTCGCGAGGTAAAGCTGTGCACCGTCTGGAGCGCCGAGGGGCGGGACGTGGAAGAGACGCCGGTCCGCGACGAGGGGTCGGTGAGCTACTCGGCCGCCATCGAGAGCGCCGCCCAGAAGGACACCGACGAGATACCGAGCGAGTTCGCCGAGCGCGTCGTCCGCGAGGCCACAAGGCGCGCATTCGAGCGCGCTCCGCGCCGCGCTGTCCTCGGCGATGGGGCCAAGTGGATCTGGAACATCGCCTCCGAACACTTCCCGGATGCCATCCAGATCGTCGACCGCTTCCACGCCAAGCAGCACCTCTCGGACGCCGCCACGTCCGTCGATGGACCGGGCAGCCTCGGCCGCCAGTGGGCCCACCAGCGCTACGACGAGCTGGACGCCGGAGACATCGATGCCATCCTCTACGCCCTACGAGTCCACTCGTCCCAAGACGAAGAGGCTCGCAAGTGCGTCGAATACATCGACGGCAACCGCAAACGCATGCGCTACGAGGAGTTCAGGGCAGCGAGCCTCTGCACCTCCACCGGCGTCGTCGAGGCCGGCTGCAACAACGCCATCGGTACCAGGCGTAAGCGCCCCGGCATGCACTGGACCGTCGCCGGAGCGGACGCCATCGCTAAACGAGACCGGATCCGTCTTCCCCGGCACCGACCTCCGCCTACGCTTCGCCGTCGCCCCCCACCCTCACGCCTCCTGAAAACACGACAGGCTGCCGCAGGGCTATGTCAGGAGGTCTGGATTCTCTGTCGCTTCTTTCCGAAGGCCTCGGTCGTCTGGATCGGACTGGCCATTGGTTGTGCGATCACCCGGGTCGCCGCGCAGTCGCACTTCCTGAGCGACTTGACGGTGGCGGCGGTGGCAGGGATGCTCGTTGCAGAAGTGGTCTACAGGAAGCTCGGAACTTCGGCGTCAGCCGTGCCCCGATGACTTGTTCTGGTCGGGCGAGGCCCATGGTTGTCTGGCTTCGGTCTCCCGGGCGGCGAGAGTGAACCACCGGGCGGCCTCTCCACCCGGCGAGGGCCCCGGCCGGGCCGGGATCAGACCGGCTTCTTCGGCGGGAACCCCTCGAAGAGCTTGTCGACCGCTTCCTTGGTCTTGACCGCCCTCTCCTCCGGGGTGATGTCGCGCGAGATCTGGTCCTTCGCGGTCCCTCTCCAGACGAGCCGGTTCTCCTTCCCGTCGACCAGGTCGATGACGATCGTCCCGGTCGGGATGTTCTGGACGTCGGTCGTCTGGTACCCGCCGCCCCAGCGCCAGCCGTACCAGCCTCCCATCCCGTAGCCGTAGGAATAGAGGCGGACGTCCTTGCCCAGGACGAAGTGGGCGTAGACCTTCAGGTCGGTCTCCCCGCTCACCTGCTTCAGCCCCTTCGCTTCGAGCGTCGCCACCAGGGCCTTCGTGACCCGGGCCTGCGCGAGAGAGTTCTTCGCCTTCGCCCCGTCCTTCAGCGCGAAGGTCCGGTACGCGGCGAAGTCCCCCGACGGGTCGTAGTCCGTGTGGACCTGCAGGGTCGAGCAACCGGCCACCATCACCGCCAGCGCCCCCGGGATCAGCGTCTTCAGTCCGAGTCGCATGGATCGTCTCCTTTCGTGGCCGATTCCAACCGGACACACCGGCCCATTCGACCGTCCTATTTTTCGACGCAACAGGTGTGCCGCCGGATTACGTCCCTCTCCGGGTACGTCCGACGTCTCTCCCGCGTCCCGTCACGGGGCCAGCCGGCACGGGGTCGGCAACGCGGGGAAGTCGAGCGCCGTAGTAGACTCCCGGCCCGCATGGAAAAGACGTTCGCCATCGTCAAGCCCGACGCCGTCCAATCGAAGAATGCCGGGAAGATCCTGGCCCGGATGGAGGCCGAAGGCTTCCGCATCGTCGCCCTCAAGAAGCACTCCATCACCAAGGCCGAGGCCTCGGGCTTCTACGCCGAGCACAAGGAGAAGGGCTTCTTCTCGGCGCTCGTCGCCTACATGACCTCGGGTCCCGTTCTCGTGCTGGTGCTCGAGCGCGACAACGCGATCGCCCACTGGCGCTCCGTGATGGGCGCCACCGACCCCGCCAAGGCCGACGCGGGGACGATCCGCAAGGAATTCGGCGCCTCGATCGAGCGGAACGCGGTCCACGGCTCCGCGAACCCGGCGGACGCGGCCCGCGAGGTCGTCTACTTCTTCCCGGCCTCCGAGCTCCTCTGACCCCTTTCCTCCTCGCTGCGGCTCTCGCGGGAGCCCCCGCAGCCCCCTCGCCGGAGCCGCCGGTGAGGAAGGAGGTCGTGTCGGTCGGGTACGTCATGGTCCCGGTCGTCGTGGCCGACGCGAAGGGAAGGACGGTGCCGGGCCTCAAGGCGAGCGACTTCGTCCTCTTCTGCGAGGGGCGGCGGGTCGCGTTCGACCTGTTCGAGGAGAGCCGCGGTGCGCCCGTCTCCTTCACGATCCTGCTGGACGGTTCCGGGTCGATGGCGCTGGCGGGGAAGCTCGAGGGGGCCAAGGAGGCGCTCCGGGCGCTCTCCCAGCAGAGGCGGAACGGCGACGACTTCAGCCTCCACGTCTTCGCTTCCGGCGAGGTCCGGGAGGTGATCCCGTTCACCACGGAGCCCGGCGTCCTTCTCGACGCGGTCGACCGGGTGAAGCCGTTCGGCAAGACGGCCTTCTACGACGCGCTGGTCCGGATGCCCGACAGGAGCCTCCTCGGGAAGAATGGGTCGCGGGCGATCATCCTGCTCACCGACGGGATCGACAATGCGTCCACGCTCTCGCGGGATAAGCTGAAGGAGATCCTCGAGGGGATCGACGTACCGGTCTACCCGCTCGGCCTCCGGAGCCCGGCGACCGTGCGCGACGGGAAGGGACGGGGGCCGAGGACCGGAGAGGCGCTGATCAACATCGAGATCCTCGAGGAGATCGCGACGGTGTCTGGCGGCCGGATGGCCGTCTCCGACGACCCGAAGGACCTCCGGGAAGCCATCACGTTGATCGAGAACGACTTAAGGTCCCAGTACCTGCTCGGGTTCGCCCCCGCTTCCGGCGGTCAAGTGAGATTTCGGGGCCTTGCCGTCACTCTTGCAAGACCGGTCCGAGTCGTGAAGATGAGGGCTGGCTACAAGGGGACCGCTCCTCCCTATCGCAGCGGTCCAGCAGACGACCCCGGATCCGACAGACCCAACTGAACCGACGAGACGCTGAAGGAGAAACTGATGAAGAGCACGATCCCCGTTTCGGGAGCCCTTGCGGCAGCGATCGCCGTCGCGACGATGGCGCTGACTGGCTGCGCCACGACGTCGGACGTCGACAAGAGGATTGCCGAGGTCCAGGCGAAGACCGACAAGAAGATCGAGTCGGTCGAGACGCAGGTCGAGGAGCTCCAGGAGAAGCAGAAGGCGACCGACGGGAAGGTGGACGAGCAGGGCAAGCAGATCGAGCAGCTCGGCCAGTCCGCCGCCGAGGCGCTCAAGCGCGCTCAGGAGGCCGGCGTCCTTGCGAAAGGAAAAGTCGTCTTCCAGCAGTCGTTCACCGAGGACCGGGTCCGCTTCAAGACCGCCTCCTACGAGCTGACGAAGGAAGCGAAGGTCGCCCTGGACGAATTCGCCGCGAAGGTGAAGGAAGTGGGCAAGGGGGTCTACCTCGAGATCCAGGGGCACACCGACGATACGGGCGACTCGTCGTTCAACGACATGCTCGGCCAGCAGCGGGCCGAGGCCGTGCGGCGCTACCTGTCGCGAGAGCACAAGCTCCCTCTCGGCCGGATGTCGACGATCTCCTATGGCGACACGCTCCCGGTCGAGCCGAACAAGACGGCCAAGGGGCGGGCGAAGAACCGCCGGGTGGTCATCGTCGTCCTCGAGTAGGCCCGCGCCGGGCGCCCCGGCTGGCCCCCGGCACCGCTGTCCGGACCCAGAGCCGCCCGCTCCGGCTGGAGGGGCGGCTTCTCGCGTGGGCCCGGCTCTGAGATCATTCCCCCCTGACGACGAGCCAGAGGAGCGAGGAGCCATGATGAACGTGAGCACGAAACGCGGAACGATCGCCATCCTGACCGGCGGCGGAGACGTCCCGGGACTCAACCCGGCGATCCGGGCCATCACGGTGCGGGCCCGGCGGGAGGGCTACCGGGTCATCGGGATCCGCCGCCGGTCAGGATGGCGA
>Ga0118677_10016632_pt1 | contig 10039 bp, 5 predicted proteins | sample AliMusrvi5mmetaG_FD_86154 | JGI IMG/M metagenome (GOLD analysis project Ga0118677, IMG submission 86154)
TCGCCAGCCACCCTAACCACGACGGCAGAAGCAGGGTCCGGCCCACCAAGAAAATGATCGGCGCGTGCAGGATGGCGGCCACACTCCAACCGACGATGGAAATTTGATAGCCGCGTTTCACACCCGCACGGTCCACATAACTGCCGAACCACAACAGGCCGATGGCGTAGGCTCCTTGGAACGCGGAGTTCACCCAGCCGTACTGCGTGTTGGTCCAGCCGATGCTCACATCCAACGTGGGCTTGAGCAGCGAGAGGATCTGCCGGTCGATGTAGTTGATGGTGGTGGCCAAGAACACCAGCGCGAGGATGAACCAACGATAGCGGCTTTCGATTTGAGTGACGGTCATGGGCGGGTCACCCCGACGCTGGGTGCGGCGCGGCACAAACACAAGCAGATTGCCGCATTGTCAGCTCTTTGGCGCAAGACTGCACAGAGGACTGTGCGCTCTACCCCTCTCCATCGTTTTGCCACCCTCTTAGCGCGCCGGCCATGGCGTGGATATTGGCAGCCGGCATGCCGGGGCTCACGCCGCCACCGACGGAAAGAATCAGCGGATGCCCGGCCGCCTTGCGCAGAACTTCACGCGTGGCTTGCTCAACTTGTTGCGCAGTGCCGCGCACGCCGATTTCCAGCGGGGCGACATTGCCCATCAGTGTCATGCGGCCGCCGAGCCGCGCACAGGCGTCGGCCATGTCGGTTTGCTTGCCCCAGTTGAGCACATCAAAGCCGGTGTCCGGCAATTGCTCGAGACAGGCATCGATGCCCGCGTCGTTATGATAGACCTTGACCCAATCGTTAGGAAAGGCATCGCAGATGCGTTTGAGAAATGGGTGGGCGAATTGCGCGTAATCATCGGGTCCGATCATTCCCACGATGTCATCGAGCACCAGTATCCCCTCGACGCACGGGCCGATGGCGGCGGCCTGCGCCTTGAGCCAGTCGATGGTGAGCGTGGTGCAAAGGTCGATGAGTCTGAGCGCGCGATCCGGTTCATCCATCAGGTCAAGCATCAACTGGGTGACTCCGCGGAAAAACGACGCGGTGCACAGCGGGCCGCGCGCAGCGACTACGGGCATCGTATATCCGGCGTCGAAAACGCGCTGTTTCATTGTCGCGTAGCGATGCAGGATCAGCGGGCAGAATCCGTCGCTGGTGGGATCGGGCGGAGCGAGTTGGTCGAGGTCTTCGAGGCGAAACGGCACGCGTTCCTCGCTGGGCGTCTGATGCGGCCAGAAGCGGACTCGCACGCCCAATGCGGAGGGTTCGGCGGCCATGCCGATTTCCGCCCACCACGAGGGGAAGAAAATCACCTCCGGAAACTCCTCGATCACCCTGCGGTGGGCGTCGAACCAAACCTCCGAGTCGAAATAGTACGCGTTGTGCGTGATGCCGAGGTGGGCGGGCAGCCACGGGCTGTCCACGATGAGCGCGAGCGGCACGACTGCGCCGGGCTGGCGCTTGGCTGCCGCCTTGAATTGTTGCCACTGGTCCGGACGCATCGAGCACTATTGGCTGTTAGGGTTGCTGCCAAGGCACCATATCAACTCAGCGACTCATGCGATAGGCCTCCATGATCGTATAACACTTGGTGAGCATGTTGGGCACTTCCCACTCCGGCAGCCTGCCGGCCGCCAGATACTTCAGGAATTCCGCGGTCACCTGCGCGAAGTGGGCCTCATGGCCGATTCTGAACGGCTCGGGCACGACGACTTCCCATGCCTTGCCCGCCGGTTTGATGGCGAGCCCCGGATAGATAGCTTGCAGCTTCACAATGCCGGCTTGCAGGGACTTTTCAAAGTCGGCAGGGCTGGCGGTGCCGGTGTTCTCGACGTAGAGGACGGGCTTGTAGCTCTGCTCCTTGCCCTGGCGGATGATCAGATTGGCGCCGCTACCGCGCATGATGGAATAGTGCGTGTCTCCCCCACCCTCCGGTGGCTCGAAGTTCCAGGTCACCGACACCTTGGCATGCACGCCGCGCAGCACATAGGTGAATTCGCCGTTGCCATAGACTTCCAGTTCGCCCGCGGCATTGATGCTGCCTTTGAACGACGCGGGAAATTCCTTGAGCGTGGTGGATTTCCCAAACTGCGCGGCACTCACCTTGGTGGTCCAGCGGCGCGCGCTGAGCACCTTCACGTCAGCGGGTTGGAGGATCTGCTCGGGAAACGCCTCCCACTGCACCAGATCCACCAGATGGGTCGTCACATCGACAATCCCCTCGCCCTGTTGGGTGACGTCGTAAAACCATGGCGGACGCTGCAACGGCGCTCCTGAAACCATCTTGCAGTAATGGTGCACGCTTTCCTTGGTGATCGCCGGTTGTTCTAACGTCCCCTTCTCCAGAGTGCCGAAAATAGCCGGCATGCGGGACAGTTCGCGCTGGAGGATGGTGGTCGTCTCGTGGCGCTCGGTCATGATATCATACAACAACACACCGCGCTGCCGCGCCTCGGCGAATGCCAGCTTGAGTTTCTCAAAATCCGCCGGCACGATCACCATCGGCTTGTCGCTCAGCACGTTGTAGCCGGCCTGCACCGAGCGCAGGATGTAATCCGCCTTACGCGAGTTGTTGCCGGAGATGATCACCAGGTTGCCCCGCTTCTCATCCAACATCCGTTGCAGGAAATCCGCACCGGTGTGGATTTCCTCCTGCCAGTGCGTGGGGTTCACCGCTCGCGTGTTGTAACCCTCAATGCGCTTGAGATGCAGGTCCAAATCCGCTCCGGCAGGCGCATAGACGTTGACGGTGGGGTCCACCTGCGGATAGTCGGATGCCTGCACCAAGGCCGCATGAAAATGCCCGGGGTCCAGCGTGATGAGTTTGACGGATGGCGGAGCTGCGAGCACCGCGGGCAGAGCCAGCGCGGCGGCGAGGCCCAACCAAGTGGAAACGCGCAAAACGGCGGCTTTCATGTTAGATCGACTTGAACTGGGTGAAGCCGGCCCGCTTGGCGGCGTTGAAGGCACCGAAAGGCGCGCGCTCAGGGCGATTGAGCATTTTGTTCGCCTCGGCATCATCGAAGCGCTCGGTGGCCGGATCCCACTTCAAGGGGCGGCCCAAATGCATGCCGATGGACGCCATCAGGCAGACGCTGCAGGTGCGATGGGCCGCTTCGCCGTTGGTCACCGCCGGCCTGCGCTCGCGCATCGCCTCCAGCCAGTCGAGATGATGATCCCACTTCGGGCTCTTGTGGAGTTGCACCTGATGTTTGGTTAGATCGGCCTTGGCCAAGGTGGGATCGCTGCTGTTGAAGGCCTTGGCGGCCTTTTGCGCGGCAGGCGGATCGCTGGCGGTGGCTGGCGCGCCGCCGCGGCTCACCCAGATCCAACCGTTGTCCCCCTCGAACAGAATTCCGTTAGGAAGTTCGTCGGAGATGGTCATGGCCACCCCGTTGGCATATTGCAATAGGATCTGGTATTTGCCGTGCACGTTCCAGAAGCTCGACTTATCAGGGAAGCTGGCCTTGGCGTCAACGGCGATGGGGCCGGTTTGCTCGGTGTCCATCGCCCAGTGCGCGATATCGACGTGATGAGAACCCCAGCCGGTGATCATGCCCGCACCGAATTGCTCCAGGCGCAGCCAGCCGGGGCGGCCGAACCCTTGCTGCGGATGGCAGCGATCCTCGGTATAGTAAACCTGCGGCGTGGAGCCGAGCCAAGAGTTGTAATCAAAGGTGGCCGGCACCGGCATCTGCTTGGGATTGCCGCCGGCCGGATCGATGGGCAGGCCGATTTTGATCGAGTGGAGTTTGCCAATAGCACCGTTGCGCACGAGTTGGCAGGCGCGCAGGAATTGTTCGGTGGAGCGCTGTTGCGAACCGATTTGAAACACCGCCTTTTTTGCCCGCAACACATCGCTGACCAAGCGGCCCTCGCCGATGGTCAGACTCAGGGGCTTTTGCACATAGACGTCCTTGCCGGCCAGCGCCGCCTCCACCACCAGCTGGGCGTGCCAGTGATCGGGGGTGCTGATCATCACCGCGTCGATGTCCTGGTTCGCCAGAATCTCGCGGTAGTCCTGGTGCGCCTTGACATCCACCGCTTGCTTGACGGACTTGGCATAACTTTCCTCGATATGCGTTTTAGCCAGGGCCGCGCGCTGCGAATCGAAATCGGCCACCGCGACGATGCGCGCCAGGTCCGGATGCCTGAGCACGCCGGGCATGTCCATCTCGGTGCCGATGCGGCCACAGCCGATCTGGGCGATGTGGATGAGCTTAGCGGGGGCCGTGGCGCCGAACACACGTGAAGGCAGCAGCGCCGGGAAGCCGATGGCCGCCGCGGCGCCGCCGGTGAGTTTAATGAAAGCCCGACGATGGGCTAATGTTGATAGATTCATGAGTTCAGTTCGGTTGCGGATTTGCCTTCAATACCCAGAGAATGCCGCCAAGCAGGTGCTTTCTGAAGGTCGGGTCGGAGTAATATTCAATCTTGTGGCCCAGAGCGGTATAGAATGCCCGGGCGCCATTGGACTCACGGCACCAAGCCAGCGGGAATTCGCCGTTGATCTTGCCCAGATTGGGTTGTTGCAGCGAGAACTTATCTAACGGAACGGTGGTGTCCACAGCCAACAGCACCGTGAGATCCGCGTTGAGGTTGGTGAAGAAATAACATTCATCGCTCCACTGCCAGGTCTTGCCCAAATGGGCCGTGGCGGGGTGGGTGCCGTCGAGCACCTTGACCGTGAACTTCTGCAGCGGCGCATGCACCAGGAATTTGCCGCCCTGCACCTGCTGGAAATACGGCCAGTCGCGCTCCGAGCCGCTAGACGAGTGGATGCCGACGAATCCCCCGCCGCCTTGGATATACTCCTTGAACGCCGCGCGCTGCTCGGCGGTGGCGAACGCCTCGTTGTTGGAGTTGGCGAACACCAGCGCCTTGTATTGCTTCAGGTTGGCCGTGGAAAACGCCGCCGGATCGTCCGCCACATCGGCGTCAAAACCGTTCTGCGTGCCCATCTCCTTGATGGCTTTGGTGCAGGCGGCGATGTTGTCATGCACAAACCCCTTGCCGTCCTTGGTGAAATTGCGGGTGTACACCAGCACCTTGTCCGCCGCCGGCGCCGACAGGCTGGCGAGGAACCAAAGGGCAAGACTGGCGGAGCGAAGCGGAATAGGCATGGGTGCGGGCGTGGATTCGTCCGCAGTAACGGCCCACGCCATCCCAATCTTGCAGCAGAGGGTCAATTTCGCACCGACCGCGCCCTTTTCACGGGGACGGCAGTGCAAGCGGGCCGTCGAGTTGGTTGCGGCGCATGGCGCCGGGTTGCTGCATGAGCTCCTTGAGCAAGGGCAAATGATTGGTGTAAACCCCGCGCGGGTTGGTGTCATGGCGCACGCAGATCCACGCGGCCTTGCCGACGATCTCACCCATCATGCCGCAGGTGCGCATCACGCGCACCGCGCCGAGGGCTTCGCGGGTGACGCTGATATCGCGGCCGGCCATGAACAGGTTGGTGAGGTTGCGGCTGTAGAGCGTGCGGTAAGGCGCCCAGTAGGGGCCTTGATAGCTGTAGGGCTGGCCATGGGTGTAGGTGGCGATGAACTCCTCGCCCGGCAACCCCGCGGCAAACTTCGGATCGGGCGTGTGCACGTCGATGTGCCAAGTGCACGGAAACGCCGGGTCGGGAAACACCGTGGCCTGGTGGAACTCGTCGCCGCTGAGAACCACATCGCCTAACAGGCGTCGCGACTCGCGTTTGCCGGCGATGAACGCGGACCACCCGAGACGGTAGTTCGGGTAGAGACCGTCGACATTTTTCAGCGCGTCCCAGGCTCCGTACATGGCGCGCAGGTTGAGGTCGCGGATTTGCTCGAGGTCGTTGATCGGGTCCTGATCAAAGCCGCTCTCCCAGAACCAGCCGCCGAGGCCGGGGTCCGGTGTGGTGGCGGTGCGGGTGGTGGCAGACGGGCGGCCGGGAAACGGTTTGCTGGTTAGATCCAGCGCCCACTCCGCGCGAGGGAACGGCGTGGCGAGTTTGCCGGCGGCGACCGCAAGGCCGAGCGCTGCCTTGTCCTTGCACTCGCAGCGCAGGAGTTGCTTGGGATCGGCCACATTGAGCACATTCCACAGGTTGCTGGCACCCATGAAACCCTGCTGCGACATCGCGGAGTCCGCCCCGCCGAGAAATCCCACCGTGGCATCCCCGGTACAATCGGCAAAGAATTTGCCCGCGAGTTTCACCCGCCGGGCCGTGCGGATATTCTGTGCCGTGACCGAGTTGATGTGCCGGTCTTGGGCAGCCACGCCGTTCACCCGATACTCGAGAAACAATTTGATCCGCGGCTCGGCGCGCACGACGCGCAGTTTGCGCTCGTCGTCGTAGACAGTGCCGGACTTGGCGTTGCCGGAGTTGTTGGTTTTTTGCGGGCAGAGTTCTTCGACGATGTCGCCGATGCAAGGGAACGGCGGTTGGCAGGTGTGCCCTTCCGGCCACACGCGCACCTCGGAACTGGCATTGCCGCCAAGCACCGGGCGATCCTGCACCAAGGCAACCGTCAGACCGTTGCGCGCGGCCGATACCGCCGCCGCCGTGCCCGCCACCCCGCCCCCTACGACCACCAGATCAAAACTGCCACCGTCGTCCGCCAGCGCGGGCAGATCTAGCAACTTTTCGCGGAGTTGCGCCAGGCCGGCCCGGTCGTTGGGCGGCTGCAGTGAGACGTCCTTGGCAAAGAGCACGGCATCACAGCGGCCCTCAAATCCTGTTAGGTCATGCAATGCCACCGTCGCCTGCGCGCCGACCGCCACCACCCCGCCATCCTGCCAGTGCCAGGCGGCGCCCTGGGTGCCGAAGGTTTCCGCCAATGGCGAGGCGTTCACCAGCACCTGGAATTTTCCCGGCGCCCCCGGCGCGTGCCACGGCGCGACCCAATCGCGGGTCCGCACCCAGACGCGATAGGATCCGCCGGCGGCAAAGGTTGCGGTGGTCACCGCATCCTTGACCGGAACGCCCAGCCCGTGCGCCAGCAGACAGGGCGAGCCCATCTGCTCCATGAACTGTTGGTCCACGTCCCACCCGCCGATGTCGGCGAATTGCTCGGCTTCAAGTAAAACGTCCTGGGCGCGGGTGGCAGGCGTCTGCGCGGCGCAGCACACCAGGAGTGATAGGATAAGGCGCATGGGAGAATATGTTCTATTTCAAACCCAATGCCTACGGCAGCACAATTTTGGCGGTGCCGCGGAGAGTCACCGGACCTAACATCCCAGACTCTAGCAAGGGAGAATCCTTCTTCCACAGCCGCCAACTTGTGAAAGTGAAGCGGCCGCTCGGGCTCGGCTTGCCATCCTGGAGCCATTGCGGCCATTGCTTGAGTGTGCCGCCGGGATTGCGTTCGCTATCCTCGGGCAGCGACTCGTCGCCGATCATGCGGTTGACCGGCAGGTTGACCACCCGCAGTTCCAGCAGATTGTCGCCAGTCTTGAGGGCATCGGTGACATCCACCCGATAGGGCGGTTTCCAGAGGACACCCAGTTCCTTGCCGTTGAGTTTGACCGCAGCCATCACCGCGACCTTGCCGAGGTCCAGATAGGTGCGGGATGAGAGGCCAGCACCTGGAGCGACGGAGTTATTGAAACCTTGCGGCAGACTGATGACTCTCCGATAGGTGGCCGCGCCTGAGAAATACTTCACCCCGTTGTCGCCATGCTCGCTCCATGATATCAGTTGCTCCATCACGATTTTCTCAGGAGCTCCCCACCCCGGCGCAAAGCGCACATCCCACGGCCCGTTGATTTCCAGCGCCGCAGGCAGGCTTGCCACCCGGAACTGGTGGGTCTGGCCGTCGGCCGTCTTGATCGCATAGGTGCCGTTTTGTGATATCTCGCCGGTGACGAAGTCCAGCGCCGGACCCGCATCGGCGGTGGCCGGTTTGGCTTGGGCGAGTTTCATCACCTCGCTCTCGGAAAGCGCCGTGCGAAATTGTTGGAGTCCGGCAATCTGGCCATGGAATGCCGGAGTTTCGCGACCATGACTGACGCCCACGCCCGGGTGCACCGACTTGGTGCTTTGCAGGCCGGCGCGGGCGAATTTGCCATTCAGGTAGAGAGAAGGTGTGCCGTTCCGATAGACCACGGCGACGTGGGTCCACCCGGCCAGCGGCGCGGCGTGCACCAGCAGCGGCGGAAAATAAAATCCGCCATGCTCATAGACGCAAACCCCGTTGGTACCGACGCCAAAACCCGCGCCGGAATCGCCGTCCTTCCACACCTCGTGGCCAGGAGGAGGATAGACCACGTCATTGCGCTCCACGGTGGTGCCTGCAATCCCGGCGTTGGATTCCGCCGGCAGCGCAATCTCGGAACCCGGTTTGACCCAGGCCACCATCGTGAAGGTTTGGGTCACCTCGGCGGCGGCACCCGGCCCGCCTGGCGCGCCCCTATCGATCAACTCCTGGGCGTCCCGCGTGACCGAGACGATCCGCCCGGCCGGCTTGGCCGCGCCCTTGTGAAACACCACAAACATCGATCCCGAGGGCTCGAAAGTCAGCGCAACGCGCGTCAGGCCGTCCACCTCGTCAAACACCGCGAGCGGTTCGATGCGCCCGGTGTCCGGCAGCCACGCCTCAGGCGTCATGCCGCTGACCCGGAAGCTGCACAGCGCGTCGACCGCCTGCGGCGCGGCATTGGCGACAAAATACAACTCCTGGTCCGGGAGCGTGCGATGAATATATCGCAGCGGCCGGCTGGCGGTGAAATCCGGTCGGATCTTGAGCCCCGCCAACACCTCGGCTGGTGTCTTGCCTGTGAGCACGCGCCCCTGGCCCGCCGTCGCGCTCGATGGCCACAAATTTGCCACCAGCGCCTTGACCCGGGCATCGCTTGCCGGATAGTCGGTGAGCCCGGGCGCCTTGACTGGCGGCTTGCCGAGCACCGTCGCGCCGGCGGCTAGCAGATCCCGGACCTTTTCCAACATGGCTGGAGTCATCGCCGCGTCCTCGGGCAACAGCAACAACCGATAGGTCATGCCGGACGGCAGTTTAAGCAAACCGTGTTCAACGCTGACGTCTTGCAAGAACGCCTGTGGGCTGATGCCATCATAATCATATCCGGTCAATGCCAGCAGGTTGAAGCGCTGCATCGGCTCGGCGGACTGGAGGCTCAGCACATCCGCCACAAAGCGGCCCTGGCGCAACAGATACTGACAGCGGGCCACATATTGGTGCCATGCCGTGGAATCTTCCCACCATGTGTTCGATCGTTCGTAGTGCAGGCCCCAGGGGCCCATGGTCATGCCCGGCATGCGCTCCTCAGCCCAGGGTTGCATGGCGTAGCGATGGACGATGAAGCGGTTGACCCCGTCGCAGAACGCGCGGTCGCCCAGCGCCTTGATTGTTGCCGGATGCGCCCGCCAGCGTTCGTTGTTGTCGGAGGTGAATGCCTCCGCGCCAACCACCGGACAGCCGTTGACATGGGCGGTGGAAGCCATCGCCTTGACCGACCAATAAAGCCCGCCGCCGTCCGGCCACCAGAATTCACAGATCGGCTCCTGGACATGGTTGGCCACATCCTGGTCGTTGGCCGGCGTCGTGTAGGTTTCCATCGACAGGCGCAGGCCATCCTTGTTCGCCAGAGTGCGCAGGTGTCCGATGTAGTTCTCGGCTAACAGATCCGACACGGTTTGGCGCACGTCGCGCAGGAAGCGTTCGGAGACGTCGAGGCTGTCGACGACGCGTCCTGTTAGAACAGGCATCAACGGCATCATGTCATAGCCGCGCAACTTTTTGAATTCATCGCGCATGTGGGGTGTCCAATTTTGCGAGCCGACCTCCCAACTGTCCACATGGGTTGTGCTAAACGTCTTGCCCGCCAGTGCCCCGACATCCTTGACGAGCTTGCCGATCATGCCGTTGTAGTTTGCCTCGATGCCCTCCTTGCTGAGTTTGTCGCACTCCGGTCCGGCGCCGGTGGCTGGAGCGGGATGACTCTTGGCGCCGGTGAAGGTGTGACCGATGCGCAGCACGGTCCAATCCGCCGCAGGCGCGCCGGCCAGTGGCGGCACGTCCCAGGTGAGTTTGCCGGTAGCGTCCATCTTTGT
>Ga0118677_10016633_pt1 | contig 10039 bp, 11 predicted proteins | sample AliMusrvi5mmetaG_FD_86154 | JGI IMG/M metagenome (GOLD analysis project Ga0118677, IMG submission 86154)
AGACCGCGCTCTACAGGCTGGAATTTCCGCTACAATCTCCTGCGAAGACGGATGACGTCCCGAAACATTCGCAGGCTGTCGGAAACGATATGCACTTTGCTCTCGGTCGAATTGATCCAGCGAACGGGAAGATCGGCGGACTTGAACCCCAATTTTTTTGCCAGCAGCAGCACCTCAACATCAAAAGCAAACCCGTCGAGTTGCTGCCGCGAAAAAATTTCACGCGCCGCGCGTGCGCGGAAAGCCTTGAACCCGCATTGCGTGTCCCGGAGGGTGACTTGCGAGAGGCTGCGGAGGATCAAATTGAAGGTCTGCCCCATTTTCTGCCGGAGCCAGTTCTGCCGTTTAATGATGTCACTCTGCGGGTGCTGGCGATTTCCGACCAGCAGATCCACGCCGGGATTGTTTTCCAAATACCCGAGAAAAACGGAAATCTCATCGAGCGGCACACTGAGGTCGGTATCCATATAAAACAGGAATTCGCCGCGGGCCCTGAGCATCCCAGATCGTACGGCGTACCCCTTGCCGCGGTGCACCTGATTGTCGATCACATGAAAATTCTCTTGTTTCGAAGTCATCATGGAAGCTAATTCAAGCGTTCCATCACTGCTTTTTTCGACTACAATCAGCACTTCAAAAGGAAACGTGAACAATTCGCAGAACTCCGCCATCTTCTCCAGGCTCGCCGGCAGGCGACGCACCTCATTGAACGCGGGAATTACAATGGATAAATATGGAGCCGGTTGCTCGCTCATTAGAGGCTATGCTTTTAGGATTTTGAATCGATGTCGATGAAAAACAGAACCTCAGCAATTTCGTGGCAGGTAATAGTCATCGTGGCACTGGCCGCGCTGCTGCGGCTTCTCCTGCTCGGGATCAAGCCGCCGCATTTTGACGAGGGTGTAAACGGCTGGTTTGTCGATGAAATGACAAAGCACGGCTTTTACCATTACGACCCGGACAACTACCATGGGCCGCTCCATTTTTACGTGCTCTTCCTTTTCCAAACCCTGCTTGGAAGAAGCATCTGGGCCCTGCGGTTGCCGGTTGTCGCGGTGAGTATCCTGTCGGTTTTCTGGGTCACAAAGTTCGACCGGTTTTTCGGGCGGCGCGCCAGCCTGTTTGCCGCGCTGGCGATGGCTGTCTCCCCGGGAATGGTTTTTTACGGGCGTTATTCGATCCATGAACCGGAGCTTGTTTTTTTCCTGGTGCTAATGACCTGGGGCTTCGCGGGGTTGTGGCAGTTCGGAGAACGAAAATATCTCTGGGCGCTGGGACTGGGCCTGACCGGCGCGATTGTTACGAAGGAAACCTATTTCATTCATCTCGGATGTTTCGTCCTCGCGGCCGCGACGCTATGGGCGTTTGAAAAACTGTCGCCCTCCGCGCCGCTGGCACGCGCCGTGCAACAGTGGAAAGGGCGCGATCTCGCGGCGGTGATCGCCACGGGCACGGGATTGATTTTGTTTTTCTATTCGGGCGGCTTCCTTGACTTCAACTCGTTGCCGGGTCTTTACAAAACTTATGCCGCCTGGTTTCAAACCGGCACCAAGGGAAACGGCCATGAGAAGGCTTTTTATTACTGGCTTAAATTAATGCTGGAATACGAATGGATGGCGCTCCCCGGACTGGCCGGCTGCCTCTGGCTTCTGCGACCGGGAAGCGGACGTCTCCTGCGCTGGCTTGCGATTTACGGCACCGGAACGCTTGTCGCCTACAGCATCGTCCCCTACAAAACACCTTGGTGCATCATCTCGCTGGTCTGGCCGTTCTTTTTTGTTCTCGGCAAACTGGCGGACAAAATTTCGCGCCGGTGGAAATGGCTATTTTGGCCGGTCGCATCCTTACTCTGCGCCGCGACGCTGACGAAAACGGCATGGCTGAATTTTTACCGGTACACTGACGAAAAAGAGGATTACGTCTATGTACAAACGCTGGAGGACATCTTCAAGCTGACCGATCCGCTCTTCAAGATGGTCGCCATGGATCCCGCCAACTACAGCCTCAACGGGCACATTATCCTTTCGAGTTACTACCCGATCCCCTGGATGCTGGGCGACTTTACCGCCGTGGGTTACTTCGGCGGCGATAACATGCCCGGCGCGGCTGACGCCGATTTTCTGCTCGTGGAAGATTCGCGAATTCCCGAAATCGAAAAATCGCTGAAACGCAGCTATTTTACAGCCCCCCTCAAACTCCGGGGCTCGCAGGAACCGTCCAAGCTTTACCTGGACTCTGAAAAATTCAAGGGTCTGTTTCCGGGGCGCACGCCGGAATTTTCGCCCAGGCAAACCACGCCGGCACAGCCATGAGACTCGTCACCGCCTTCCTTGTGACGGTCTGCAGCGCGGTGCTTGTTGCGCTGTCGCTGGCTTTTTGGGCCGGCGGATTGAATGTTCAGATCGCGTGGACCTCCCTTTCCACGGGAGCGCTGATGGGAGCCGTGGCCGGGAGGATAACTCCATGTTTCGAGGCGAAAACACCCAGGCTCGGTGTTTTCGCATGGCTGGCAGCGGTTGCCTTCACGCTGTTTTCGCTACGGGCGTTTTGCTGGCTTGTTTTTTTCGACGGGAACCGCATCAAATTTATTTCCGCCAACAACCTCGGCGATCTTTCCCTCCATTTGACCTATATCCAAACCCTGGCAAACGGTGTCTCATTCTGGCCCTCTGATCCGATTCTTTACGGAACCAGGCTGCATTACCCGCTGGGAGTGGATCTGCTCAACAGCCTGCTGACGCTTGCCGGCCTTGATGTTTATCGCGGTCTGGTTCTGACCGGATTACTCTGCTGCGCGGCGACCGGATTTGCCCTATGGCGCTGGGGCGGCGCGTTTGCCGTTGCAGGCTTCCTGTTCAACGGTGGTCTTGCAGGTTTCGCGTTTTTTGAATCGTGGCAATTTGCCGATTACCAAAATCCCGTGGCGTGGAAGAGCATTCCCCTTGCGTTGTTCGTTACGCAACGCGGCCTGCTTTATGCAATTCCCACCGGATTATTGCTGATGACCAGTTGGCGCGGACGTTTTTTTAAAACAGACAGCAAGCCAGAATGGAAATTGCCGTTTGCCATTGAAATCCTGCTCTACGCCTCGATGCCGTTGTTCCACCTGCACACCTTCCTTTTTCTCTCGTTCCTACTAGCTTCATGGCTGGTGCTTGGAAGAAATACGGAAAGAAAATCGGCTCTGACGCTCATTTCTATTTCATTCATCCCGGCCACCCTGCTGGTCGGCCTCGTCAGCGGCTTCGGCGAATCGAGTTCGGCCCTTCATTTCCACCCGGGCTGGGTGCGTGAGAATGAAGGGTTCCTCTATTTCTGGTTCTGGAATTTCGGGGCGCTGCCGCTCTTTGTCGTGGCTCTGTGCGTAATGCTCGCCGTCAATATCCGCACACAAATACGCGCTGCCGAATTCGTCTTTCCGGCGGTGGCGATCTTTCTTCTCTCCTGTGTCGTCATGTTTGCACCGTGGGAATGGGACAATACCAAGCTGATGATCTGGTGCTACCTTGCGATCCTTCCGTTTCTTTGGGAATGCCTGATCGCACGGTTGCACTACGGGCTGAGGGTTGCCTGTTGCGTGCTGCTGTTTTTTTCCGGATTCGTTTCCCTTATTGGCGGCCTCGACGGCAGACACGAAGGCTACGAACTCGCGCAACGGAATGAGTTGGAATCGGTGGCCAGAGCGGTAAAGACGCTGCCCGTGGCCGCCACGTTCGCCGCCTCGCCCATCTACAACCATCCACTGCTGCTCAACGGCAGAAAAATCGCGGTCGGCTATGACGGGCATCTCTGGAGCCATGGCATCGCCAATTACCGGGATGAGGAAGCCCGTTTGAAATCGCTCATGCTTGGCGAACCCGGATGGCGGAAAATCGCCGGCACAATGAACGTACGCTATATCTTTTGGGGAACACGAGAGCGCGAGGAATTCAAGTCTTCCACACAACCATGGAAAACGGAGAGCCGCCTCATCCGCCACGATCCGCTGTTTGAAATTTTCGACCTGCAGAGTTTGCCACTCCCCCGTGAGGGCGGCAGTGGACAACCTGCGGGAGTGTAATTGGGTGCGGGTTAAACCCGAACTCCGAAGTTGAGGAGTTGAAAAGGAAGGGTTGAGAGGTTGAGAAGAGGTCGCTTTTCGAAGGAACATTTTTGTGCAGACCCTGACCGTCGTAAACGGCTCATTTCAACTTCTCAACAATCCCATCAACCCCTCAACTTCCGGTTTCAGATTAAACCTCGTTAAGCACAATCACCCCGTCGGCTACTAATTCTCCGGCAACAGTGGCGCCCACTCGGAACTGCTGCAAATTGCCAACCGTCGCGATTTTCAGGGCCTCGAGAAGAATCGCGTCGCCGGGACGGACCGGCCTGAGAAACTTCATCTGCTTGATGGCGGAAAGCCGGTAGGATTTTCCGGCGGTCCCGTACCCCGCCGCAATCCCCGCGGTTTGCGCCAGCGCCTCGGTCAGAATCACACCCGGCACCAGAGGATCGCCGGGGAAGTGTCCGCGAAAAAACGATTCCTCCCCGCTGAAAGTTTTAGTGCAAAGCGCCTTCCCATCCGCTGAAACTTCACGGACGACATCGACAAAAATAAACGGGGCGCGATGGGGCAGCCCATGCGAAATCGGATCGCCGGACGGCATTACTGTTGAGGCGATGACGGTGGTGGTGTCTGCGCCTGTTGTCCCGAGACAAAATAAGCGAATTTCCAACTGCCGTTCATGTTCATGATTCCTGCGCGATATCCGGTGTATGCGGGATCGGTGACGAACTGGGGAGGCGCCACCATGAAGTTCCCAAATGGCACAAATTTCTCCTGCACGACCAGATTCAGCTCGGGCCAGAGATTATTGGCCTCCCAATATTTCCAAACCCCCTCGCCACTCCCGGGATCGGTCGGAGTCGGATCCATCAGGTAACCAAAATCAGGCGTCATCATTGAGGCAAGCATTGTGATATCATGCTTGGAGACCGCCTTGCGCAGCCTATTGATAAACCCCTCATACGACACGTCACCACTCGCGTCCTTCATGGATTTTGGCGGCTTTGGTTTTTTCGTTTTGTCCTTGTTGAAGATATTGCACGAGGCCAATGAAAACGCCAGCGCCAGAATGAGCAAAACACGCAATTTCATGGAGGAATGACTAAGTTTGAATGAACCGGATGAAAAGAAAATTCGCAAATCCGTCAGCGCGCAGAATGATTCGTTTCACCGTCCTTATCGCTCAACGGAAGATCCATTTGCACCGCCTGTGGCATCTCCTTTCCCTGAGCCAGGCATTCGGGACAAATCACACGCCGCGCTTCATATCCTGCCGTTGTCGGTCGGCCACAAACGGCACACTCGATGATTTTTGTTCTGTTGGCGCGGTCCACGGGGGAGGGTTTATTGGGCGCGCGGACTTGGTACGACAAGCACCGGGCACTTGGCAGATTTCAATACACCCTCCGTCACGCTTCCAACCAGCAAATTGTAGATTGCACCGTGGCCATGTGACCCCATAACGATCATGTCCGCCTCCTCTTGTTCACACGCCTGAAGAATCATTTCCAACGGAAGCCCTTCGTATTGTCGCGTCGTTGCCTCAACTGGCATTCCTGCAAACTGCAATATTATTTCATTGAGACGCTCTTGAACTGTTGCCTCAGTTTCAGCGCGGACAATAACCGGAGGAGTGAAAACAAATGAACCGGATGCCATTGGAATTTGCTCCTCGGTAAAATATTCCACCTGTCTGACGTGCAAAAGAACCACATGGCTTCCCATCGCTTTTGCAAATGTTTTGGCCATTTCGATGATTTTTCCTGTCACGTCAGAAAAATCAACCGGAACCAGAATTGTTTTCATAATAAAGCGTACAGTCAATTTAATGAAAAACAAACGCTTCTGACTTTAAACACTTTGAGCACACGCCGCCTTACCGGCAACTCGTCGGACTGGATCGGGAGGCTGAGGTGATCTAGACATCAATAATCGGTCCTTCCGTCGATCGACCGACAGGCGAGCGCTCACGACGAATCTGGTCCACTACGACCGGAGGAGCAAGATGTGGCAAAAGCAGGCATGCCAAAAGAATCGGAATATAGATTGCCTCAACTCCATCAAGCGTCACATCCCCTATAATTCCGAGAAAAGGAACAAGAGCTATCATCTCCTCAACGGGAAATTCAAGACACCACAAAACAGCAACGCCTGCAAAGCCGATCGCGAAAGCGGCGATTTTATAACGCAACAGTACACGACGGTCGCCCAGCAGCGCATAACCAAGCTTTAAATCCAACCATTTCCTAGGTGGCCCCTGATTGAACTCTCTGGCGATGCGGGTAACTTTAGGCATGTTCTTTTAGGGAGGTAACCAGCCATGCAATTGTTTCGCCCAGATCTTTCATGTTTTCAAGAGCTTCCGTATCCTTCTCAACGTCCCCCTTTTCCAGTCCAACACCAAAATTCCAATACGTTGATCCCGGCACGATCATTTTGGACATTAAAAACATGTGATTGATTGAATCCATGACGTTGGTTGCCCCGCCGCGTCTGTTGGCAACCACAGCCGCGCCGATTTTATGAGAAAAAAGGTGTCCGTTTGCGCGAGCAACCATTCCAGCACGGTCTATTAACGCCTTCATTTCCGGCGTCATGCAGGCAAAGTATGTCGGTGAACCCAGAATAATCGCATCAGCCTCTATCATTTTCGCGATGAGTTTGTTCACGACATCCGTCGTATTGGAACATTTTGAGTCCTGTGTTTTCCAGCACTTGTAACAGGCCAGGCATCCACGCACCTGTTTCCCGCCGATTTGGATCAATTCCGTTTTAATGCCTGCCTCAGCAATAGGCTCAAGCACTTTTCTGAGCAAAATTTCTGTGTTTCCACCTTTGCGGGGACTCCCATTAATTGCAATCGCTTTCATCATGTCATTTTACAACGCTCAAATCCGGACCGCCACATCTATTGATAAAAGCTCAAAACTTTTCGCCCTTGTCTAACGACTGGGGTTTCATTCAGTCCGCACATTGCAAACTTGCGAATCGAATTTATGCGGGTTACGCTTGCGCGCTTTAATCCATTTTTAATGAAAACTGTTCTCTTTGCATTTTCTGCACTGCTGGCTTCTTCAATGATTTCAATTGGCGAACCGCAAACCGGGCAGTTTGAGCGCGTTCGCACAAAAGCTACGGAAATGGGAAATACCGCGGAGGGCAAGGTATATGAGAAGCGCTTTTCAAGGGCGTTTGCAAAACCGATGGATGCCGCTCTCAGGGATTGCGTCAAGGACATCAAACCGCCATACACCGTAAATCTCGTATTTATCATCGAAGCAAACGGAACGATTCAGAGCATTCTACCCGCGCCGGGTGAACTTATCTCTGAGGGCATCGCCATAAAACTCAAAAACCTCAAGGTTCCACCGCCGCCTAAACCTGGTTGGATGGTTTCCGTGGAGATGGAATTGAATGAACTAAAGGGGCGAAGAGATGCAGGCGATGACAGTCAATCACAACCCCGACAACCCCCGCCTGGTCCCCGTTAGTCAAAAGCCAAACTCCAGAAACGGGACTTCAAAGTCCCGCAACCCCTGTGTTGCAGGCACAGACCCAAAGATCACCAAACTGCGCTTGTACACGCCGCGTGAGATCTCCGGCTTCCATCCCGTCGCGCAACACCGCCAGCGTCGTAGAGCCCGACCCCGACATCAGCGCCCCCGCCACCTCCGGTTGCGCCAGCAGCCAGCGTTTTAGCACCGCAAGAAAAATGTATTTTTCAAACACCGGCCGCTCCAGGTCGTTGACCAGTCTGCCCCACGAAAAATCCTGCACGGCATAGGAAACCCCGGGCAGTTCCCTTGATTCGCCCCATCGTTTGTAAGCCCATGGCGTCGGAACCCCGAATGACGGCTTGATGAGCAACAGCGGCAGCCGGTGAGGAAATTCAACCGGCGTCACGATCTCGCCCCGTCCCCGGCAGACCGCCGCCGACTGGTAAACAAAAAAAGGAACGTCCGAACCGAGTTCAGCCGCCATTTCCGAGAGAACAGCCGTATCGAGTTTGGTTTTAAAAATCCGGTCGTGCGCAATCAGGGTAGTTGCAGCATCGCTGCTCCCGCCGCCCAATCCCGCACCGTGTGGTATCTTTTTTTCGAGGTGAATTCTCACGGAAGAGGGAATTTTCTGCCGTTCAAAAAACAGTTTCGCCGCGCGCACCACGAGATTTGTACCATCCAGGGGTAGGCTGGCGTCGCTGCAGGTGAACTCAATCCCCTCCCCGCCGGACTCGATGTCCAGCGTGTCGGCAAGCGACACCGGCACCATCAAAGACTCGATTTCATGAAAGCCGTCCCCGCGTTTTCCGCGCACTTCGAGCGAGAGATTGATCTTGGCCGGGGCAGTGAATTTCATTGGGTTTTGGTGAGTTTTGACAGAATTAACAAAATTTACAAAATTGAAAGAGGCAAAAGTTGCGCCGGCTGGCCTTGGGTCCGGGGTAGGGCCATCCGGCTGAAGGCTCTATCCCGGCCCCGTTCAAACAGGGGCGGCTCCGTGGCTGAGTTGTCAATTGCCTGTATCCTTGATGACTTGATCGAGTATCACCGGCTGATCGACATTGGCGCCCGTTACGGTGTTGTTTTTCTCGACGACGTTGGCCACCAAGCACGGCGTGACCAAGCAGGCTTTCTCGAAAATCGCGGTCATGTGGTGCGAGACGTTCGGCCTCAAGCCGTCCCGATCCATGAAATCTCCCAAAGCCCGGCAGGCCTACCGGATCAGCGCGAAGAACAGGCATTTGACAAGAAAACGGAAGGATCAACATGCAACAGCAACTTGAAATCAATCTGGCGAACGACATACGCAAGGCCTACCAGGAATCCATCAGCCTTGCGGAACACGCGAAGGGGTTCGCATCGCAGGCCGTCGCAAAGGCAATCGAATGCGGACGGCTGCTGCTCCGGCAGAAAGAGGCGCTCGGCCACGGCAGTTGGCTCGATTGGCTCGAATTCAATCTGCCTGAAATCCACCACAACACCGCCGGACGGTACATGAGGCTGGTCAAGCTGATGCAACTGCCTGAAAATCAAGCGGCAAATTCATCACATGTGATGAATTTGGACGCCCCAACCATCCGCCAGGCTTACATCGCAACCGGAATCCTGCCGTCACCGGTCAAGCCTGATGACGAACCGCCCGATCCTAACAAACCGTGGGTTCGCTACACGCGATTCCTGGATGGATTCCGGCTCTGGTATAACACCCGGATCGCGGAGGATCCCATTGAGACCTGGGACGTTGATCCGATTCGGATTCTCGCTAAAGAACTCACCTGGTTCGCCAATCTCCACGCTGAATTACACGCGCTCGTCTCGAAGAAGAGCAAGGCGAATAAGGAAAAGTAACTTCAGCCAGCGAAACATTCAACCTATCGAATCGAGGTGATGCCCAATGCATTTCATCCGCAGAATACTACAGACCATCCTGCGCATGTTCGCTCCCTTTCGGAAGCACAAGCACCCTCGTAAAGCCGCGCCAACGTTCGACCCGGCGGCGCGGCGAACGAGGGTGCAACGCAACCGAAATGAATTGGCGCACTGATGGTTGACGCCGACCACATGGCGTGTCCGTCCGAACCGTCAGCGAGGCCAAGCGCCAAGAGATCATTCGCCTTCACACCCAGGAGAAACTTGGCGCGAAGGCGATCATGACATACTTCAATGGACGGCCTTCGCGAACAACCATCAAAGCCATCCTGATTGCAGCGGGCGTTTATCGCGGCGAAGCATCAGCTCATCGTCCAGACGAAAAAAGGCGGCGCCAGGTCAAGCTGGATGAAAAAGAAAAACGGGGCAGAATCGCAGTTTGCTTGTGGAATCTGCGAAAGGGCATTGGAGTAGAGACGACCTGTCGGGAGCGGGGTTGGAGCCGCCGCTCGATCTGGAATGACATCCGATCCAACCCAACATACTGGCGGTTCAAGGAGCGGACGCCCTCACGGCACGCCAGCGACAGACTTAATGATTTCAAGTATGAATGGGTTAGCAG
>Ga0118677_10016635_pt1 | contig 10039 bp, 8 predicted proteins | sample AliMusrvi5mmetaG_FD_86154 | JGI IMG/M metagenome (GOLD analysis project Ga0118677, IMG submission 86154)
GCCTTAAATGTTGCAGCCTTCCCTACTTCATCAATGACCTTAACGTAGGCTTCATATGCTGCTTCAGTAGGCTCAAAACCGGCATTACTAATTTTCGAAATCAGCTCAGCTTTGAACCCTTGCGATAAATTCTCATCAACACGCATCGATACAGAATCAATCACTTCTGTGAGTGCTAACCGCAAAGTTTTCGGTAACTTATTGCCGTATTCAGCCTCTACAATTAAACGCATAATTGCCGCTTTGATGGCAACCTCATCAGCCCCCTCTCTCCCAGCGGCGAGTGTTTTTTCGATAACCGCATGGCATGCCGCAGGCGTGGATGTATCTGATGCCGCAATGTCGTTCCCTGCGGCAATTTTTCCAGCCAGTTTTTTCAGTTTTTTTGCGATATTCTGGATTTTCTTACGCATTTTTTCCTGCCTCCTCGTTTTGAAAGATTTTAAAACGACCATATTCATGCCCGTCTTGAACTACGATCTCCATACCGAACCAGAACGTCTTTACGTTCCTGTCGTCATTGACCAATTTTTCCATCTCGGATTGGATAAATTTCATGCAGTCAATAGCAGCGACTGATATTTGTTTGCATACGGGAAAACACCAACATCCAGGACACGCACTTGGCGGCATGGAAGGGCGGTTGCCGAAGCATGCAGGAGTAGGTCCCGGACTCATCGTCACGTGAAATTTTGCCTTGCTAGTAATTAGGTCATCGTTGTCACCCAAATCACCCGCATTTTGACTGCCCTGCGGAGTTGATCCAGGCATCTCCCGAGATGCCACACTTGCGATCTCAGCGCCATCTATGCTGTTCAACTCATCGGCGATAGTTGTCAGGCAGTCATTAAGTGAGTTCGTTATTCGGCAACAGGAGCCGTACCACTCGCATGATTGACATTTGCGTAATACCTTTTTCTGCTGAACTCCAAAACATTTTGGATAAGGCTCTGGCGTCCTTTGATCGAACGAGATACTAACTTCAATTTTATCAGTACCTTTCCGCACCGTCTCCCCTTGAAACAATTTAACTGCTGAAAGCGGGTCGGCCTTTACTACAGCGGCCCGTACCGCTGAATTCTTTTTCGGAATAAACTTTTTCATACTCTGTATTTACTTTCTGGGCGTATGCCCATTTTTACCTTTAAAATTGCGTTTCGATTGAATCGCAGGATCCACACATTGTCCGGCAACCAGAACGGAACCTCAAACAAGCGGGCAGCCGCTCTCCCCCGCCTTCATGTCATACATTTCCGCCTCCCTTCCTGCTGATTTATATTTTCGATTCACGGCCATGTACTTAGCACCACCCGTGCCAACTGGTTTTCGTACAACTACGCGGGGAACGTAAAACGCTAGGTATAAACGCTTTATCAATGAGACAAAAAAGGAAGAGATAATGTTTGCCGAACAGGAGATAAGTGTACGAAAACCGACTAACAAATAAGTGGTTACGACAAAATGACCACCCCTAACGTGTCAGTTACATACAGAAATAAGCAGATGACAATTAATGCTAATCCCGGATAAAAAACAGTACGAGTGATCGCTTTCCAGTTTAAAGGATGTCATCATTTGCGGAAGATATTACCGTGGTCATTCTACAATAATTTCGCGACAACCACAGGTAAATTCCGATGTGCCGGCATAGAAGGCAATCCATTAGGGCTCAGCAAAAAATAACTGACCGATTTTGACGCCGGGCGCTTGGCCGTGATCAAGGCGAGCATCCGCACACAGATGAAGTCATCTTTGAAGGATGCTCAACGCAGAGCACGGGCAAGCGAACAAGTCAAAACGGTCAGTTATTTTTTGCTGAGCCCTTATTCCTTTGCCGTTTATCACACCCATTCTTTATCCCGAAAGCGAGACCTTGCATATGAATAAGAAAACCTGGACCGACATTCTGCACGATACCGGTTGGGGCACGCATCAGTGCTGCTTTTATCGGAAGCCGGAGGAGTTCCTGCGGGTAGTGATTCCCTACCTGCGCAATGGTTTGTTGCATCATCAGCATTGTCTCTGGATTATTCCCGACTCGTTCGACAGCATGCAGGCCCTGGCAGCGCTGCAGGCGGCGAAGCTCGATCGCTACCTGGAACAAGGACGCATCGACATCATCCCCTTCACGGAATGGTACCTGGAGCATTGCGCCCCCGCCGGCCAGCATATCTTTGCGCGCTTGTCCGTGGAACTCGACCGCGCGCTGGTCTCGGGAGCCAAAGGACTGCGTATCGCGACGGATATCTCCGGTTGCCCACCGGAGCACTGGCCGATATTGCAGGCATATGAAGCCCATGCTGACGCCTTTATGGCGGAAAAGCGCATCGTCGCCTTATGCACCGCGCAAGTGGATACTTTCCCCGCCGAGGAAACCCTGACACGCATTCAACGGCACCAGCGCGCCATTGTGTATCGCCAAGGCGGCTGCGAGTTCATCGAATCGTCGCAATCGCGGCGTACGCGGGAAGCGCTGGAGCGTGAACGCGACGTGAGCGCCACGATCGTCGATATGGTTGACGCGCTGATCATCGTGCTCGACCGCGACGGACGCATCGTCTATTTCAATCCCGCCTGCGAGAAGATTACCGGCTTGAACTTCGCGGAAGTTTTCGAGCAGTCTCCCCTGGATCATATCGTGCCCCTTGGTGACACCGCGGCGGAGAAAGCGGCGTTCAAGCAGATGTGGACGAGCCATGCTCCGGGAAAATTTGAAGGGCACGTGGTCAACTGTTTCCGCGAGCGCCACTTGATCGCCTGGTCGACCACCGTCGAGCGCGATGTCACCGGCGAAGTGGAATATGTCATCTACACCGGCATGGATATCACGCAGACGCGCCAACTGGAAGAGATGCTGGAAGGACTGATTCAAAAATGGCGCGATACCCTGGACGCGCTGGCCGATGGGGTCGCGCTGCTCGATCCCGAGGGACGAATTCTCCGCTGTAATAAAGCGATGGCCGCGTATCTGGGCAAGACCTTTCCCGATATCATCGGGCACACCTTCCATGAGTTGCTGCCGGCTCATCCCACCGCCGGCGCGCAATGCCCGTTCCGGCTCGCGCAGCAAGACCGTGCATCGGCCTCGCTGATGTATGAGTATTACGAACGCTGGTATCTTTCGCGCATCGATCCGCGCCTGGACGATGCCGGCAAATTCCTCGGCGCGGTGCAGATCATCACCGACGTCACCAGCCGCAAACACGCGGAGGACGAGATTCTGAAATATCAGGAACAGTTGCGCACGTTGACCGGTTAATTGACAACGCGGAGAGCGGTCAGGTTGACAGAACCCACCCGAATATCGCAACATGAACGTGCCGGTCGCTCGGTTTGCCATTGCCACCGAGCGACGACGTAGCGAAAGGAGCACCGCATGTCCGATATCATCGCCGGGATCACCATTCTGGTGAACGACCGCAAAGCATCGCATAACGCGATCAACGATATTCTGAGCAAGTATGGCAGTATCATCACCGGTCGCATGGGCATCCCCCATCTGGCGGGTGACCGTTCGGTCATCACGCTGACCCTGCAAGGCGACGAGACGGCGGTGGATAGCCTGGTCTGCGATTTGACCGCCATCGAAGAGACGAAAGGCTTCCGTACCGTATTGGCTCGCTTCGAGTCCTGAACCGGCGCTGGTTTGGGATCACGAAAAACACGGTAACCGTTCAGGTTCCCCTGGCGCGCGAGCGTCCTCGCGAACACTCCGGTGGTTGAGTAGACTACGGAGGGTCGTATCGAAACCACCGGAGTGCTCGCGAGGACGCTCGCGCGCCAGGATGGCCTGAACGGTTACCGTTATTTTAGCGAGCATTGTTACAGAGATTGGCGCTAGAGCACTGCCGCCTCGCTGGTAAGCCATTGCAATGTTCCCCGCTCTTTTTTCTCTGCGTCGTTCTCTGCGTCGCTGTGCCTCTGCGGTGAATATTGGATTGAAGTTGCTGTTTTCGTGGTGCCGAAACGTCCCGCCGGCGCGCGTTGGCAATATGCGCGCCGGCGGGCGAGAGAGGAAAAGGCGGGTAGACACGGTGGGTCGTGCGAAGATCCCGGCGCACCGGCCTTTCCCCCGGGGGATGCTGACTGAACGCGCACTGCCACCTCACGCGGCCAGACACGCTACGACAAAACTGCCGCCCGATACCGGTAGGATATTTGGTATAATAAGGGGAACAAGTAGGGGTACGCATATTATCCAGCCTGGCCTTCCCGGTGTCAATACCCGCCAGGTCACCTGAAAAGATTCCATGAAAATTATCGATCGCTATATTGTGCTCTCCGTAACCGGTGCATTCTTTTTCGGCATCGCCATGTTTATGGCGCTGCTGATGGCGATGGACCTGCTGCGCCAGTTGGTTGATCTCATCGCGCAGAAAGGCGTGCCGGTCATCATCGCGCTGGAGATTTTCGGCTATCGCATTCCCAGCATGCTAGTGTATGCCTTCCCGATGAGCGTGCTGCTCAGTATCCTGCTGGTCTTCAATCGCATGTCTTCGGAAAGCGAGATGGTCGCCATCCGTGCCGCCGGCGTGAGTTTCTTTCGCATCGTAATGCCTACGCTGGGTTTTGCGCTGGTGGTCACGCTGCTGACCTTCTGGCTGTCCGATCGCTTTGTCCCGTACGCCACTAAACAGGCGACAAAGTTGACCGAACAGGCACTGCGGGAAACGAAGCAGAGCCAGCCGGTCAAATACCAGCATATCGAAAAGGGCGCCATCAGCTATTCGGTGGAAGCGGCCAACCTGGATATCAAAGCACAGCGCATGCATAACGTGAGCTTGCTCATCTATCAACAAGGTCAACCGCTGGTACTGATTTACGCGGAGACAGCATTCTGGCAGCCCGACAAAGGCCGCTGGAGCTTCCCGAATGCTTCACCGTTTTACGTCTCACCCCAGCATCCGTCGCACCTGGCGATGGAGCCGCTGCATCAATCCGAATTCGATATTGAATCCCGCGTGTTGCAACTGCGTGAGAGTCCGTTCGACCTGGTCGCGCCGAAACGCGACCCGGAAGCGCTCACCTCCGACGAGATTCGCGGGATGATCGCGCATCTGGAGCAGTTGGGCTTGAAATCGGGGTTATGGCAGATGGGATTGCGCCAGCGCTACGCGGTGCCGGTCTATTGCCTGGTCTTCGCGCTCATCGGCGCGCCGTTGGGATTGCGCAGCCATCGCACCAGTTCCGCGGTCGGGCTGGGCATCAGCTTGCTGGTGGTCTTCTCCTTCTATTTCCTCTCCGTCTATTTGGCTACTTTTGGCGAAAACAATCGCATTCCGCCCTCGGTAGCCGCCTGGACGCCCGACGTGCTTGGCGCCCTCGTCGGGATCGTGCTGATCTGGCGCGCCAACCAGTAATTACCTGAAAGGAACCTCCATGGATCGATTTGAAAATGTCACCGTCATCAAAGCGGCGAATATCTATTTCGACGGCAAAGTCACCAGCCGTACCGTACTCTTTCCCTCCGGAGAGCGCAAAACGCTGGGCATCATGCAAGTCGGCGAATATACCTTCGGCACGGCGGAAAAGGAAATCATGGAGATTCTCTCCGGTTGCCTCGATGTGCTGTTGCCCGGTGAGACGCAATGGCACACCTTTTGTCCCGGACAAACCTTCGAAGTACCGGCAAACGAGAAATTCAAACTGAAAGTCACCCAGGTGACCGACTATTGCTGCTCGTATATCGCGTAAATCCCGGAACCGACGAGAACAATTCCCGTATCCGTTCCGGTCTCTCTGGCGCGCGGCGGAAAACTTTCCGCTGTTGCGGCAGCCGCTGCATCCGGCGTTGATAACCGCGCTGGCGCAGGTCAAGGCGGCCTGCGCGCGGGCGAATGTGCGCGCCGGGCAGTTAGAGGTCCGTAAAGCGGAAGCGATCGCGCACGCCGCGGACGAAGTAGCGAGTGGCGCGCTGCGCGCGCAGTTCCTCACCGACGCGCTGCAAGGCGGGGCGGGCACCAGCGCCAACATGAATATGAACGAGGTGCTGGCGAACCGCGCGCTGGAGATACTCGGCGAGGCCAAAGGGCGCTACGATCTGGTCAGTCCGCTCGATGATGTGAACCGCGAGCAATCCACCAATGACGTGTTCCCCACCGCCGTGCGGGTGGCGGCGCTGATGCTGTTGCTGCCGGTGATCGAGGACTTCGCCCAGTTGCAGGCGGCGCTGCAAGCCAAGGAGCAGCAATACGCGGCGACGCTGGCGCTGGGGCGGACGGAGATGCAGGACGCCGTGCCGATCACCATGGGACAGCGCTTTGCCGCCTGGGCGCAAGCCGTGCAGCGTGACTGGTGGCGTCTGCATGTGGTGGAAGAGAAGCTGCGCCAGGTGAATCTGGGCGGCACCGCCGTCGGCACCGGCCTGAACGCCGAGCGCAAATACATCTACGCCGCGACGGAATTACTGCGGCAATCCACCGGGCTCAATCTGGCGCGCGCGGAGAATATGATCGACCTGACCCAGAATACGGATGTTTTTGTCGAAGTCTCCGGCCTGTTGAAAACCGCCGCGGTGACGCTGGCAAAGATTGCCGCCGATCTCCGCCTGCTCTCCTCCGGCCCACGTGGCGGCATTCACGAAATCGATCTGCCGGAATTGCAGGCCGGTTCCTCGATCATGCCGGGCAAGGTGAACCCGGTGATTCCCGAGGCGGTGACGCAGGCGGCTTACCAGGTCATCGCCAATGATCTGGCGATCACGCTGGCCGCGCAGGCCGGCCAACTCGAATTGAATGCATTCCTGCCGCTCATGGCGCATAACCTGCTGCAATCGCTCGATCTACTGCACCACGGCGTACAGCTCTTCATCACCCGCTGCCTCGACGGACTCACCGTCGATATCGCACAGACCACGCACTGGCTGGAACACAGCTTCGCCCTTGCCACCGCCGTTGTCCCCTACCTGGGCTACCAGCAAGCCGGTGAAATCGCCCGCGAAGCCGCCCAACGCGATATCACCGTCCGCGACCTGCTGCTGGAACGCCGCTTGTTCACCCCAGAGGAACTGCAGCGCATTACCGCCGCCTACGAGCTCACCACCCCTGGGGTGGCGGGGGAGAAGACGGTGAAGCGGGAGCGCGGGTAGGCGGAGTGTGGGAGTGGACGAAGCATTGATGGTGCCCATTACAGTTACCATTCTACATTTCAGAACCCGTACTTCGCTCGCTCTAAATTGGTGATGCTGGTGATGTCGGTCGCGCTCAGTACCGAGGGGTAATCGATGAGATCGCCCATGTAAATGGTACCTCCCGGTGTCGACGCATTCGGCGGACCGACTTGAATCTGCATGTTATTCGTCCCTGTCCAGGATTGATACTGGTATACGGTTTTGTCCTGTACGATCTGTATACCGTCCACATACATCGTCGAACCAAATGCCGGACTTCCGCTGCTACACTGCGTGATGACGACAATATGCGGTTTATCGTCGTTATACGTATTGAGCGGAGAGGAGATAGACTTCGTACCATCAGTGGTTTTGTACTGCAGCACGCCGTTATACAGGTACAGAAAACCGGTATTGCCGTTGCCGAATAGTTCCAGATTGTTGGTGCTGCCTGAACTCGGGTGCCCACTCGTCTGGAACACCACCACCATCGTCACATCGCTGGACATCGGGCCGGTGTAATAGGGGTTGGGGAGAAACTGCGATCCGTTGACGGAGGGGCTCACACTTAAATTCACCGCGGGCTGTCCATTCAATCCGGTCAGGCTGTACTGGGGTGTGCCGGCATAAACACGGAATTGATGATTGTCCGGGTAGGTATACCAGGCCGAGACATTGGTGCCGCCGGACACCGGGACATTGTAATTGGCCTGCAGCCAGAACAGCGGGGCGGACGCGCCGATCTGGCTGGAGAAGGCCACGTGCCCATCCGCGTAAGTGGCGAGAAACTGACTGTTGTGGCAGAACAGGTAGTCGGAGATGTTGTATGCCACGTTATCGTATGTCTGCGGAACGGTATTCGACGCGATATGCGCGCCGTCGCCGGTCACGAGTACCGCGGACGGCGTGGCCATTTTGCCGATCGCCAACCCGCTCAATCCCTGGCTATACACATAGGAGTTCTTCACGGCTTTCTTCTGTGTGGGGCAGAGCAGGGCTTTGGGCGGCAGATTGAGTCCCGTCCAGACCGTGCTGGCCGGGGGAAATTTCTCGTCATTGTCTCCGGCATACATTAACAGCGCCATGATGATTTGGCGCTGGTTGTTCATACAGGTCGTCTGGCGCGCTTTCTCCTGCGCCTTGGCAAACACCGGGAATAAGATCGCCGCCAGCACGGCGATGATGGCTATGACTACCAATAATTCGATCAGGGTAAAGCCCCGACGCAGTGTCTTCATCGCATCCGTCCTCCCAAAACTATTGCGGTCAGGGCACAACCGGTACGAAAAACGGGGACTGGCTCGCATTTCGCACTATCCTCCAGGCACATGGACAAACGTGATTTGCGAAATGCATGCCTGTCCACGCTTTTCGCACCAGTTGTGCCCTGACCTCGATTAAATACCATATTTCCCGCGCAAATACGTGGTGATGGAGTTCAGGTCGGTCGCATTCAGGATCGACGCATAATTGATATACTCGGCCAGGTAGACGTTATTACCGGCCCCGATGGAATTCGGCGGACCGATCTGTAATTGTTGCGTAGACGATGCCCAGCTCTGGTATTGATACACGGTCTTGTCTTGCGCGACCTGCACACCGTCCACATACATCGTCGAGCCATACGCCGGAGTGCCGCTGCTGCATTGCGTCACGGCAACGACATGCGCTTTGTTGTCGTTGTAAGCGGTTGGGGGTGGAGATGTGGTAGCAGACCAAAGACTTTTCGAGCCATTTGTCGTCTGATACAGCAATCGACCATCATTGTATAGGTAGAGAAAACCCGCATTGCCGTTGCCGTAGAGTTGTAATTTATTACTGCTGCCTGTCTGCCCGCAGAAAACGACGAAGTTGGTGACGTCGCTGGTTCCCGGTGGTTGCGGATAGCCCAGCAATTGCGATCCCGAAGAGGTGGCATCCAGGTATAACGCGGATTTCCCATTCAGCGCGGATACGGATGCGGTGTATGTCGGCGTGCCCGCATACGTCCAAAAGCGCACCGTCTGGTCCGGATACGTATACCAGTTCGTCACCGCATTGCCGGTGCCATAGGCGACGGCATAATTGGTCTGTAGCCAGATATACGCGCCGGAGGCGCTGACCGCACTGGTCATACTGGAATGGCCATCGGCGTAGGAGGCAATCAGGCGGCCGGCATGGCAGAAGTTGTAATCTTTGATGCTGTAGGCGATGTTGTAATAGGTGGGCGGCGTATCGTTGAGCATGGCGGTGTGCGCGCCGTCCGCGAAGCACAATAACTCGTTCGGCATAGTCGCGCTGCCCATCGGCAGGCTCGACAGACTCGAACTGTAGACATAGGTGTTCGTCGCGCCGCCCTGAGTGGGGCAGATGAGGAGCTTTGGCGGCAGATTCGACAGCGCCTGCCAGACTTTGCTGGCGTCGGGAAACATTTCGTCATTGTCCTGGACGTACATCATCACCAGCATTACCATCTGGCGCTGGTTGTTCATGCAGGAGGTTTGCCGGGATTTTTCCCGTGCCTGGGCAAACACGGGAAACAAAATCGCTGCTAACACCGCGATAATGGCAATGACCACCAGTAACTCAATAAGGGTAAACCCGCTACCACGAGAGCGCGCATGGCCCGGCATACCGTACTCCTTTCAGCACGTAACTGTGTGAAAAAAACATTGTCGCCGCATCAACGGAAGTTGACTCTAACCAGAATCTGATAATGATAGCAACGTTCGTTTCATGGGTCAAGAGTATCGCAAGAACAGTTGTGTGAAGATCGAAACTAAGTAATACTACCGTATAATATGGTTGCGTAGCCTGGCGGTATACCGCCAGGCTAGCAGCCCGCGGATAAAGGCCTTTTTTCAATTACCCATCCAGCGTGACTACATCCCCTTGTGATTAATGGCGTTGGGCGCGTTTTCTCGCCCAAGACCTCACGAATCGCCTTCACGC
>Ga0118677_10016636_pt1 | contig 10037 bp, 8 predicted proteins | sample AliMusrvi5mmetaG_FD_86154 | JGI IMG/M metagenome (GOLD analysis project Ga0118677, IMG submission 86154)
TGTTAAAATCGTTCAAGTCATTCACGTATTGGATGAACGGTCAATTGATGAAGCACTTAGGAAAGCGATAGAGATAGGGTATGTGAATTCTTTTGAAACTGTTTATCATGAAGAGTTAGCATCCTATGTTTGTGAAACCGTATCGTGTGCCGACAAAGTAAGATTCTGCTCATCGGGTTCGGAGGCAACCCTGCATATGATCAGGGCTTGCAGGGCATATACTCGTAAAAATAAGATCCTCAGGGTTGAAGGGCATTTCCATGGATATCATGAAATGATCTATATTGGGGGACAACCTCCGAAGTCAGAATTTCCCCAAAACAGGAGCAACCCGTACCTGGAATCTGAGGGAATTCCTCCCTCCCTGGCAGAGCTGATTATCCCTATTCCTTTTAATGATAAGGAGATACTTGCCCGGACAATTGAAGAGCATGCGGATGAAATAGCTATTTTAATATTAGAGCCGATTAATTTCAATACCGCTGGCATAAGGGCAGATCTTGACTATTTACAATTAGCCAGAAAGCTTACCGCCGAAAATAATATCGTCCTGTTTTTCGACGAGATTCAGTCAGCCTACAAAAATTGGTTTCAGGCTTTTCAAAATGAGATTGAGATCATTCCCGATGTCACCACAATTGGAAAATCGATCGGAGGTGGCTTTCCCCTTTCGGGTTTCTGCGGGAAAAGAGAGATCATGGACTTGTATTCGCCACTTGGCAAAGTACAGCACAGTGGGACATTTAATGCCCACCTGGTACCCGTACTGGCAGGCCTGGCCTTTATGCACGAAGCCTCAAAACCGTGGTTCTATCCGAAAATTCATGAACTCGAAAAACAGCTGCACGAAGGTTTGGAAAATATCATTACACGCCATGACCTGAATATGGTGGTCCCTCATCATGGGGCCAGATTTAACATCCTGCTAGGTAGGAAAACTCCTGCCAGAAATTATGAGGAGTCATTTTGCCACGAGAATCAGCTCTTTTTGCAAATCCTGAAAGGGTGCTGGGAGCGTGGTGTTTATTTTCATGATTATGGCGGCGGACCAGCCCACCATGGATTCAGTATACAGCACACTCCTCAGGATATTGATATCGTTTTGGGTGTGTTGGAAGAGGTGCTTGTTAAGTTCAAAACAGAATTTTAAGCCTATACCAATGAGCGACAATACTGCTGTTCATAATTTCTTTGACCTCACCGGGAAGTTGGCTGTGGTCACCGGAGCAAGTCGCGGTCTTGGGCAGTTTATGGCAAGAGCGCTTGCAAAGGCCGGCGCCGACCTGATCATAACTTCACGCGATAGCAACGATTGTTCCGATTTCATTAAAGAGATTCAAGAATTGGGCCGAAAGGTGGAAGCCTATTCACTTGATCTTTGCCAGGAAGATAGCATTACAGGTTTTGCAAACAGTGTGCTGCTGAAATATGGTCATATCGACATCCTGGTAAATAATGCCGGATGCAATATACGCAAACCCTCGTTAGAAATAACCTGGGATGACTGGAACATCGTTTTAAATACCAACCTAAGGGGTGCATTTTTTCTGTGTCAGGCATTTGCACCTTCGATGATAAACCGTAAATATGGTAAAATTATCAACATTGGTTCAGTAACCAGTGTGTTTGGATATGCCGGATTGGCACCCTACACGGCCAGTCGGGGTGGGGTTTTGCAACTTTCCAAAGCTTTGGCCGACGAATGGGGAGAACATGGTATAAACGTAAATGTATTGGCGCCAGGTTGGTTCAGGACTAAACAAAACGAAGTGCTGTACCAAAATGAAGAGTGGTTTGAGTATATCTGCGACCGAATTCCACTTAAAAGACCAGGACAGCCGAACGACCTGGATGGGACTGTAATATTTCTTGCGTCTGATGCTTCTCAGTATATTACTGGACAGATAATTCTTGTTGATGGTGGTATCACTACCGGTTCAACTAAGGCACTGATTAAATCTAAATAAATAACCTTTTAAAGAAGATATTATGAACCTCGATTTTACAAATAAGCATGTCCTGATCACCGGTGGCGCCAGTGGCATCGGTTATGAAATAGCCCGCCAGTTTGGCCAATCCGGTGCAATGCTTACCATTTTTGATTATAACGAAAAAACTTTAAATGAGGCAACGATCAGCTTCCGAAATATGGGTTATCAGGTGCACCCGTTCGTTGTGGATGTTTCCTCCCAGGAGGTGGTTATAAATTGTGTTGATAAAGCCGAAGCTATTTCACCTATTGACATCCTGGTAAATAATGCAGGTATTTGCCTGGTTACTCCGTTCCTCGAATTAACTAAAGAAGAGTGGAACAGGACATTGGATATTAACCTGACCGGGGCTTTTTATGTCGCCCAGGCTGTTTGCCGCTACATGGCCAAAAGGAAAAATGGTTCGGTATTGAATATGTCAAGTAAAAACGGACTTGATGGTGAGTTTGGCCATGCGCATTACAACTCATCCAAGGCAGGATTGGTTCTATTAACCAAGACCATGGCTATTGAATTGGCCCATCTGAATATTAATGTAAATGCAATTTGCCCGGGATATGTGCGCGGTCCACTTAATTTTGAGGTGGACAGTGATGAGTTTGTGGAAGAATTTACCAACAGATACATCCCCTTTAACAGAACGGGTTTGGTAACCGACGTGGCTCCGATATTTTTGTTTCTCGCCCACGAAATGTCGAGATATATCACCGGCCAGACTTTTGTGATTGATGGCGGGCAACTCGCGGGACAAAAGGCATTTGACTGGCTGATCAACAAAAAGTAACATTGATCTTCTTGTTTCAGATCTTATTCCATTCTGATTTTATTGGTTGAGCCATGAAACGCTTGCGATTATGAAAAATATCTTTTAGAATGATTTGCACCCTTTAATTCAAATTTTATGCGGATGAATAGTATTGTCAGTTTTATGGAAGGACGATTGGGTTTTCTGAAAATCGTAACCCTTTGTTTTTCAGGATTGATAATGTCCTTTACGCAACCTTCGGGGGGGAGATTTACAGTTGATGTTTCCAAACCAGGTGCAGTGGTTGCCGATGTCTGCAGAGGTCAGCAGCTCGAAGATTTTAATCATCAGTTTGAGGGGGGATTATATGCTCAGCTGATCAACAATCCCTCATTTGAGGAGCTAAATAATCCAATTGCCAACTGGGTTTTGGTGAAATCAGGCACTTCGGACGGTAATCTGTCCCCACAGACTTCCGCTCAGACCGGGATGCTGAACCGAAATCAGGAGCATTGCATGAACCTGAAAGTCTCTTCCGTGGCATCAGGTGACGTAGGTGTTGCCAACGGGGGGTACTGGGGAATTGGATTGAAAAATATGACGAAATATAAAGTTTCTTTCTGGGCAAAATGCGGATCAAATTTCAATGGTATAGTAAAGGTGAAACTGGAAAGCAATGAGGGTGCTGTTTATGCACAATCAGCCGGTTTTGCCCCAACAACCCTTTGGCAACATTTTACCTGCGAACTGACTACAAAGGGCATCGCGAAAGTTACCGGAAACAACCGTTTTGTCATTTATGCCTCCTCAACGGGAGATGTCTATCTTGACGTAGTTACCGTTATGCCTCCAACCTGGAAGAATCGTCCGAACGGGTTGAGGCCAGACCTTGCTGCAAAGTTAGCCGCGCTGAAACTGAAATACATACAATTTCCGGGAGGTTGCCTTGCTGAATCTGCCAATATGGATACCTGCTGGAACTGGAAGAACTCGGTTGGCCCCATTGAAGAGAGGCCTGGCTCGACAAGAAACAGGTGGGACTATAAAAACGATCTCTATTTTGGATTGGATGATTATATGCAATTGTGTGAAGATATGGGTGCTGAGCCGGTTTATACAACTTCATCCGGAATTAGTGAGGCAGATTTCCTGAAAAAATGGTGTTCTGTTTGTCCTCTTGATAAAATGCAGCCAATTATAGACGATATACTCGATCTGGTGGAGTACTGTAACGGACCAACCTCAACAATATGGGGAGCCAAACGTGCCAAAAATGGCCATCCCAAACCATATAATCTTAAATTTATTGAGATCGGAAATGAAAACACGTTTCTTGGAGAGGAATATTCCAAACGATATGCAATGATCAGGAAGGCTGTAAAAGAACGCTATCCATATATGAAGACCATGTTCAATGGGAATCTTCATACCCATAAACTGTCCTCCACCTCGGGAAGGATAGTCGATTTCACCGATGAACATTTTTACAACCTGAATGAATTTGAACATGAAAAGGATCTGTCGGGCTTATACACCAGGTACGACACTATTAATCCGGAGTGTAAGAAGATTTGTGTTGCTGAATACGCATCTTCGGGAAAGGGGCACGACGGAAACATAGTCGGAAATTTTGGTGATACACTTGGTGATGCCATTTTCATGCTTGGATGTGAAAAGAACTCAGAAAGAATATGGTGGACCGGGTATGGGAATTATGGCAGTTTTGTTGATAAATGTGTATTTGGTCCATGCATTGTTTGGAATGATGCAACAAACTGCTTTGCAACCCCATCCTATTATATGCAAAAAATGTTATTCTCAGATAATCAGGGAACCCGTGTCTTGCCGTTTACTCAGAACACCGCAAATTGTTATTGGTCAGCTTCTGAGGATACTGCAAATGGGAAACACGATCTGATTCTGAAGGTGGCTAATAAATCGGGGATCGCAGAAACTGTAGATATTCAGCTTAAGGGGGATCGAAAGGTTAATCCGATTGGTCATTCCTCAACCTTGACCGGCCACCCGGAGGCGGAAAATTCAATTTCCAATCCAACAAATATAGTTCCTATATCCGGCACTTTTGCTGCTGACCGAAGTTTTAAATATTCTATTCCGGCCTATTCTATTACTGTTCTTCGGATAGGATTTTTAAAGTGAGGTTACGTATTGACCATATACTTCCTGGCATAAGCCTTGGCTGTTAAGCCGGTGGTCAGTTTAAATTGCCTGTTGAAATGTGAAATATTGTTATACCCGATTTCATAGCAAATTTCAGAAATTGTCATATTGCTAATTACCAACAGCTTACAGGCATGGGCGATTCGGATTTCATTTAAAAATTGAGAACAGGTTTTGTGGGTTTTATTTTTAAAGTACCTACAGAACGAGGATTGATTAAGGTTAACAAGGTCAGCAATTTCGTCCAGTTTAATCTCCTGTGCATAATTCTCCATTAAGTAGCTAATGACTTTATTTATCCGCTCGGTATCTGTGCTGGTGACCGAATTTGCATATCCGACAGCGGAAAGTAATTCATAATTAGGTGTAATGGAAATTGTTTCAAGCGTTTTTAAAAAGAGGATGAGCCGGTCAATACCTGAAGAGTTATACACCGATTTTATTAACTCAGCTAGTTTGTGCTGCTCCTCTCCTCTGAATAATATTCCCTGTTGTCCAAGTAAAAAGAGTTTTTTAATAGTGACAAATTCAGGAAGATCAAAAAAGCCTTCGCCAAGGGCATCTTCCCGGAATTGAATAACATATACGTCAACGAACATCTCTTTATTATCCTGGTAAAAAGCCTGGTCATTTTTCCACACATGGGGCAGATTCGGACTAATAAACATCAGATCTCCATCACTGAAATTTCCGATATGATTCCCCATTAACCGGATACCATAGCTTTTCTCCACAAAAATGATTTCAAATTCGGGATGGTAATGCCAGGGATAATCCATAAAAGGGACTAGTTCCCTTTTAACCGCAATGGAGGAAGAAACATTCTGAAAAATCTTTTCGAGCTTCGGTTGCATAATGTTGGTGCTAATTGGGAGGTGAAATTATGAAAAATCATGAATTAATGCAAATAGAGTGTCATAAATTGGGAAAGCAGTAGTTTTTTAAAGATTGTTATCCCCATATTTTTGTTTAGGTTCAGATCAAAAGAACGCACACCGAGCAACATTCTTAACACCCTTATTAAAACAATGAAATTAAGCACGTTACCTATTTTCCTGATTTTCATATCAATGGGTTTGATTGATTCAGCGGGACCGATGGTCAGCCTCGCGCAGGGATCTTTCAAAATATCAACTACAATGGCTGCCCTCCTCCCATTGCTTGCCTACGTAATGTATGGGGTGCTTTCTGTGCCGGTAGGGTTATTACAGGATAAAAAGGGGAAGAAGTTCGTTCTGAACCTGGGTCTGACCATCGCTCTTATTGGATTAATAATCCCCATTTTTTCAGGTATGTATGGCAAGATGGTTGTTGACAGCAATTCAATGGCTCAATTTTATAAAATTCTCATGGCGATTCTCCTTTTAGGGGCAGGGGGATCAATCATACAGGTTTCCGGAAATCCGATCATGCGCGATATTTCCGAAGAGGGACACTATTCCAAGAATCTCTCTTTGGCCCAATCCTTTATTACTGTGGGATCTTCGATGGGTTTTATTATACCGGTAATAATGCTTAAAGCTTTTGGACTTGACTGGAGTATATTATTCCCGCTGTTCTCCGGTATAGTACTGTTCAGCTTTGTTTTACTCAATACGACTAAGATAAATGAGAAGACGATTGAAAATGAGCATCATGCATCATTTAGGTCCTGTTTTAAGCTCCTCCGGAATGGTTACGTTTTTGCTATGGTTCTGGGGCTTTTTATTTATTGCGGTATTGAAATATCAATGAGCGCCCATCTCCCTATCCTCCTGAGGGAGAAATTTGGAATTTCAGTTGAGAAGATGGGATTATTGATCAGTTGGTCACTTTTTTACCTTCCAATTCTGGCGGGAAGGTTTTTGGGCTCATTGATCATGGTTTGGATCACCCCAAAACGGTTATTAATTTATACTGTCCTGATGGCACTTACGGGCATGGTATTGATCTTCAATAGTTCATTTGTCATCACGTTAATCGGCATTTTTCTGGTGGGCTTTGGATTTGCCAATATTTTCCCCCTTCTGTTTTCGATCACCATCGAACATATGCCCGAACATACCAATGAGTTGTCGGGGCTCATGGTCTCAGCCATTGCCGGGGGGGCCTTCATCCCCCCAATAATGGGAATTGTAGTGGATAATACCTCAATTCAGACTGCCTTTATTGTTCCTATATCATGCCTACTCTATTTACTTATTGTAGCAATTATTAATAACAAAAATACTCAAAATGAAGTCGAATCAGAATTGTGTTAAAGCAGGTTTCGTGGGATTCGGAGAGATTAACTCCCCACAACAATTAATCCGTGATAAATGCTTGTCGGCTCTTGAAGAAGTTAAATCTCTTGGATTTGAGATCGTAACAACCGGTCATGTTACCGATGATCCCCAGGGAAATGATGTCAGCAGAGCGGTAAAAGATCTTAAAAACACCGATTTTGATCTTCTTATTATCTGCTTGGCAGGATGGATCCCCTCCCACGCGGTTATCTCCGTTACCAATGAATTTAAGGGCAAACCTATGATTTTGTGGGGCCTTACCGGAGATATGGAGAATGGCAAGCTGGTCACTGCCGCCCCTCAGGCGGGTACAACTGCTCTCCGGAAGGTATTTGATGACCTTGGGTACAAATTCATATACATTTATAATATTGTTGGCCAACCTTCGCCACTTGACAAAATCCTGAGCTTCTCATTAGCGGCCAAAGCCGCTAACCTGATGGAAAGCAGCAAGGTAGGGATGATGGGGTTCCGCGACATGAAACTTTACAATACGCTCTATGAAGGGCTCTCACTCAAGGCCAAAATAGGGACAGAAATCGGGTTTTTCGAAATGCTGGAGATGGTTCAGATAAGTAAAACTATTGAACCTATTGAGGTTCAGGCTCTATATGATAAGATACTCAGGGAGTGGGACTTTGAGAAACCCGCTGATGAAAATTTCCTTAAAAAAGGGATAACCTATTTCCTCGCCATTAAGAAAATTGTTGAGGAGAATAAATTTGACGCGATATCCTTAAAAGATGTAGATGGGATGAAGAAGATCCTGAGCTTCCCCCCTGCAATGATTTTCATGTTGCTTTCCGATGAAATGAAGGTGTGTACTATCCCTGAAAATGATGCGATGGGAGCTGTAACTCAGTTAATTGTCAAAAATATTACGGGGCAATGCGCGGCATATCTTGAGTTCTATGAATTCTTCACCAAAAGTGTCCTTTTGGGAGTTCCCGATTTTGTACCTGCCGAGGTGGTCAATGGAAGAGTTAAGGTAACCCCGGCAGCATTTGGCAACATCAGCGGAGGCCTTTTGAACATCTCAACTATGAAAACCGGAAAACTGACGATGGCCAGGTTATCCAATACAGGGAGTAGCTATACCATGCACATTTGCACCGGTGCGGGAAAACTAATATCCTGGGAAGAGGCTGGCTGGGATTACCCTGCTCCGCAATTGCCAAGTCTTGAAATTTTTCTGGATGCCCCGGTTGAAGAATTTGCCCAGAAAATCTCTGGTCAGCATTACATTATTGCCTATGGCGATCATTCACAGGCCTTAAGAGATTTCTGCTTTTTAAAGAATATCCAGGTCGTTTAATGAAAAGAGAGATGAAAAAATACGATGCCGTAATTGCCGGTTATACCTGTGTAGATCTTATTCCCGATTTTAAAAAGGGGGAAATATATTCCAATATATCCGATCTGTTGAAGCCAGGAACACTTGTCGAAATAGATGGGTTGAATTTTCTTATTGGTGGCGTAGTGGCCAATACTGGGTTGGCCATGAAGAAATTCGATAAAAGTGTCTTTCTCATTGGATTGGTCGGTGAGGATTTAATTGGCAAAATAGCAATCGATTGGCTCGATAAATATAATATGTCAGAGGGAATAATAACAACCTGTAAGGAATGTACCGCCTTCAGCATTGTATTGGCACCTCCGGGAATTGATCGCATTTTTCTTGAATCTCCTGGTTGTAATAAGATATTTGATGCAGACTTTATCAATTTTGATGTCATCTCCCAAAGCAGGTTATTCCATTTCGGATACCCGCCGCTACTGAAACGGTTCTACGAAAATAATGGGAATCGGCTGGTCGAAATGTTTACCAGGGTTCAAAGCTTAGGAGTAGCAACTTCGCTCGATTTTAGTCTTCCCGATCCGGAATCGGAATCAGGGAAAATCTATTGGCCCGAAGTTATGAAAAGCGTATTGCAGGTTACCGATATTTTTGCCCCAAGTCTGGAGGAGGCGCTCCAAATAATATTCCCTGCAAAATATGCCGAATTACTCTTATCCGCTGAAAATGGGGAGATTATTGATCAGGTTTCGATTGACTTAATCCGTGATTTAGGAAAAAATATCATTGATTCAGGGGTCAAAATACTTTTGATCAAAGCGGGTCACAGGGGTGCTTACCTGTTGTCAGGTGATGTGTCTGTGCTAAATGAGCAAAGGGGATTAAACCTATGCGAGGAGGAGTGGAGCCATCTTGAATTATGGTGCAAGGCTTACCATGCCGAACAATCTAAAATAATTAATTCAACCGGTGCCGGTGATAATGCTGTGGCAGCCTTCCTTTCGGCAATTCTTGATGGACAGAGTGCTGAATCTTCACTGAAATTTGCAGCAATGGCAGGTAGAAATAACCTCTATTGCCAAAATATCTATGAAGAGCTCCCCGGGTGGCAGGAGATGTCCGAAGAAATAGAAATACTTACAAGAGGGACTCTTGAGCAACTTGGCAAGGTCAGCCCAGAGCGGTGTTATCATCAACTTATACGAGACACCTCGATCAATTGCTGCTTGAGCAACAACCGTCCAGCGCGGTGGCCAGTAAGCCCAAAAATCACCTCCTCTTTCGATTCCGCTAACAATAAGTAGAGGTGGCGATCCAGCGTATATGTAGCTCTTTGTGAATGTTTTCTGCGCGGACTGAGCTAGAACTGAGGGGGACAGAATTTGATAATCGTATGCGCCATCCGCTGCATAGCTGCTTGTGCGTTGATCAATACCGTCCCAGGTTGCCTGATATGTGTTGCCGGTCCCGGAAGTAGTGTAAACCACGTTACCATTCCCGTCCAACACATTAATAGTCCAGTCGCTGGAGCCGGAGAGGTTACCCGATATGCTTAGGGT
>Ga0118677_10016641_pt1 | contig 10035 bp, 7 predicted proteins | sample AliMusrvi5mmetaG_FD_86154 | JGI IMG/M metagenome (GOLD analysis project Ga0118677, IMG submission 86154)
CAAATTTTCCGGTCAAACAGTCTTTAACCGGGGCCAAGGGTGAGGTGAAAATAATAACCCTCGATCCTGGCCATTTCCATGCCGCCCTTGTGCAGAAGAAAATGTACGATCAGGTAAATCCTGAGGTACATGTTTATGCGCCGGAAGGCAGTGACGTGGCAGAGCACCTGAAACGAATCGATGCCTACAACAACCGGAAAGATAGTCCAACCAGCTGGAAAGAATTGGTATACAAAGGCAGCGACTACTTCAAAAAGATGCTTGAAGAGAAAAAGGGCAATGTAGTGGTACTCGCCGGAAATAACCGCATCAAGACAGAATATATCAAGAAATCTGTTGAGGCAGGATTTAATGTGTTGGCCGACAAACCGATGGTTATCTCGCCGGAGAATTTTCCGATGCTGGAGGAATCATTTAAAATTGCAGCTAAAAAGGGAGTAATCCTTTACGATATCATGACTGAACGGCATGAGATTACCACCATGCTGCAGAAAGAGCTTTCACAAAATCCTGTTATTTTTGGTTCGCTGCAAAAGGGGACAAAGGATAAACCTGCTGTTGAAAAACTGAGTGTTCACTATTTTTACAAGAGCGTATCCGGTGTTACGCTTGTCCGTCCGGGGTGGTTTTTCGATGTAGACCAGCAGGGAGAGGGGATTGTAGACGTGGCTACGCACCTGATCGACCTGGTTCAGTGGATCTGCTTCCCGAATGTAGTACTCAAAAAATCGGATATTGAGATGCTCCAGGCACGGCACTGGCCAACCGTCCTTACCCTGGACGAGTTCAAGGCAGTTACCCAACTGGATAAATATCCAGATTATCTTTCCAAAGCTGTTAAAGACGGCAAGTTAAACGAATTTGCCAACGGTGAAATGACCTACAAAATCAAGGGAGTCTTTGCAAAGGTCACCGCAGAATGGCGTTACAAGGCCCCTGAAGGTTCCGGCGACACGCATTACTCTGTGATGAGGGGCACCAAGGGAACAGTGGAAATACTGCAGGGGGAGAAAGAAAAATACATGCCGACACTCTATGTTCATGCCAATCCAGGTACTGCACTTCCTGCATTTAAAGCAGAACTCGAGAAGTCCATCCTAAAGAATGCTGGACATTCCGGACTAAATCTTGAAAAAGTCGATGAATCCACCTGGAAAGTAATCATCCCGGACCAGTACAAGGTCGGTCATGAGGCGCATTTCAGCCAGGTGACAGAAAAATACCTCGATTTCCTGAAGTCAGGAAAACTGCCCGAGTGGGAAGTGCCGAATATGATCGTGAAATATTATACGGCTACCGAAGCGCTGAAGATGGCAAGGAAGTGAGGACTAAAAGACTAGGGGACTATGAGACTAGGGGACTAGGAGACTGAGGACTGGTAGACAAAGAGGCTAAGGATTTGGAAAATCCGTAAAAATGGGGTGTATTTAAGATAGACCATCAATGCGAATTATCCAAAATAAAAAGATTATGAGAATACGTTCCCACAAAGAGTTGAATGTTTTCAAATCTTCTTTTGATCTGGCACTTCAAATTCACTAGTTATCAAAAGGATTTCCGTCAGAAGAAAAATATTCACTAACAGATCAGGTTCGAAGAAGTTCCCGATCTGTTTCCACAAAAATTGCAGAAGCTTTCAGGAAGCGCCGGTATCCAAAATCATTTATTTCCAAATTGTCAGATAGTGAAGGTGAGGCAGCTGAAACTCAAGTATGGCTGAGTTTTGCTGTGGCATTTGGATATTTGGATGAGATGAAAATAAAGGAACTTGATGAACAGTATGAACAATTGGGAAAACAAATAATTACCATGATTAAAAGTCCAGAGAAGTGGTCAACATAACCACTCCCTTAGTCCCTAAGTCCCCAAGTCTCCTAGTCACCCCCTCGTTACTCGTGTACTTCAATAACGTACGTTGCTTCAAATACCTCCCCTGCCGATAGTGCGATAATTCCCTCCTTCGTCTCAAAGCGCTGGTCTGTATCAAATTTATCGGCAATGCCGCACCAGGGTTCGATGCAGACATAATCGCCGTTAGGTTTGGCCCAGATGCCGAGGTAGGGGAAGTCATCAAATGAAACTGAAAGGGTTTGTTTGGATTTTTTGCTTTTCAGGGTCACTTTTCTTGACTTCAGATCCTTGAATATCAGCGCATCCTTGCTGAACAGCACATGGGTAAGTGGAATAATATTCGAATTGTGGAATATAGGTGCAGTCTGGTTGAGGACCGTTCCGTTTTCGTGCAGCAGCCATGTGGCAGAATTTTCGTTGTGTTCGAATTCCAGGTAATAATCTTCGTATTTCTCATCCGGATGGATCGGGCACTTGAATCCCGGATGACCTCCAATTGAGAAATACATGGTTGAATCACCAGGATTGGTCACCGTATGGATTACCCTGATTTTCGTTCCATCCAACTCATACCTGATGCTGAATTCAAACTCAAAGGGATAGATTTTAAGCGTCTCTTTGCTAGTGGTCAGTCCGAATGTCAGCGAGTCAGCCGTTATCCCGGTCAGTGAAACTGCCGGATTTTCCCGAATAAATCCATGTTTCTGTAGGATATATTTCTCAGCCTTCCAAATGAAAGTATTATCTCGAAGACCACCGACAATAGGGAACAAATTCGGTGCTGTGCTGTTCCACACTGCGGGATCGCCGCTCCACATGTATTCGATGCCACTCTTCAGTGACTTAATGGACAGTAGTTCTGCTCCCGGCTGGCGGACGGCAATTTCGAGTTCGGAGTTTCTTGCGTAGTGTTTCATTGATACAATTAGTTAATTCGACGATTCGACAATGTGACTTAGAGTTGAATTGTTGTTATGAAGATTCGTTTTTGAAGAAAATTTGGGTTAAATTTATAATAGTGTGCGTTGTTTTTTTAATGCTAATATTCAGAATGTAAAAATGAAAAATGAATTTAAAGATAATGTTATTATTAATCTGACTTTTGAATTCGCATTGAAAATCATAGAATTCTACGATGAACTTGATAATTTAAAAAAATTCGCTCTTTCAAATCAACTATTTAAATCTGGCACTTCAATTGGCGCTAATACCAGAGAAGCCCAAAATGCAGAAAGCAAGGCAGATTTCATTCACAAATTCAAAATTGCAGCTAAAGAGGCAGATGAGACTGAGTATTGGCTGTTACTTTGCCAGAGATCAAAAAAGCTCCCTGATACTGAATATCTTTTGAATGATTTGGAACCTATCAAGAAGGTCATTTCGAAGATAATAGGAACTTCAAAAACTCATCAAAAATCAGTCAATTAGTCATTTTAATTGTTAAAATGCCATTCCCGAATTTTCTCATTGTCGAATTGTCGAATTGTCAAATTGTCGAATTCCCGAATTGTCGAATTGTCTAATTGTCGAATTGTCTAATTGTCGAATCGTCGAATTGTCGAATTGTCGAATCGTCGAATTGTCGAATTGTCGAATTGTCGAATTGTCGAATTGTCGAATTGTCGAATTGTCGAATCGTCGAATTATCGAATCGTCACATTGTCGAATTGTCGAATTTTCTCATCGTCGATTTATTTCTAATGCTCCATTTGTGCGTGAAACGCCCTGATATCCACCTCTCCCGCTTCGGAATAATGGGTAACATTTTCGCGTTTAGCAATCCTGCAGAAATCGGCATAGGTACCATCCTGCCTGGCAATGGCCGGAGTACGTCTGCATTTAAGGTACAGGACAGGAAGGGAACACATCTCCACCCTGCGGACAATCTCTTCATTGTCTGCCACTTTGATGGCATCCTTGAAGAGGTCATAAGACTGCTGCACAAATTCATCCGAAAAGATCGCATCACCCGGAGTCAATCCAAGATGGATATGGGTATCCGGGGTGATCCGGTTGTGGAGCAGATCAAAATACTGCCGCACGTACTTTCCGGCCCTGCCGTAATAACCGTACATGAAATCGTTGATTACCGCTTCGGTATTGCACTCCGGATTCCACAGCAATTTGGATATCAGATAGGCACGCAGTTCGGAAAATTCTCCTCCGCGTCCCTGATAGGATGCCTGCTCCATGATGCCGATAGCATGGTTGTCCTTGAACGACAGAATGTTGGATTGCAGTACCCTGAAGTTGGGATAGGGCATCACATAATGGCCAAAGTTGACCACATAATCCCAGATGTACATGTGCGGAGCAATGGCCGACCAGCCTTTGAGATCTTCCAGAAACGATTTGTTCTCGGGACATGATTTGAAATCGTGGGCAAAACAACATTCGATGCTGCACAACCGGACCACCACATTGTGCCGCGGACTGATATTCTTTGGCGGAGTCCTGGTATACTGATAGGCGAGTGTTCCAATAAACTTGGCCGGAAACTCCTTCTCCACCGCTTCCGCAACCTGGTTGACAAACCAGATGATCACTCCGGATTCCCCACCATATTTCTTTGCAATGGCCTGGCATTTGTCGCACTGGCATGGGTTGTGCCAGTCGTTCTGCGAAACGTCGTAGATCAGGTATTCCGGACTTTCCCGCATTCTTTCCTTAATCCTATCGGTGATAATTTTGAGAACATCCGGATTGGTCAGACAGAGTTGAGCCCTTTCGAAGATCCGCTTTCCATCTATCAGGCTGTAATATTCAGGATGCTTTTTGTAGAATTCGGAGGGTGGCATCAAGGGATAAAAGGTATGCACGGCCCAGTAACTCTCTATGCCGCCGGGCTGTTCGCGGTAGCCCATGGCTCCGTTCATTTTGTTCCGGGTGGCCCAGATCGGATCGAAAGCCTCGAAATAAAAGTCATTGCGTACCCGGATGCCCGGTTTTTCGGCATGGTCGAGCCAGACGAATTTAAGTTCCTCCCGTTTGGGAATGACATTCACGGTAGGAGTATAAAATCTGCAGCCCAGTTCCCTTTCCAGAAATTCGAAGACACCATACATTGTGCCACGCTGTTTGCCGCCTGTGATGTATATGTTTGGGCCGATGTTAAAGTAGCGGAAAGATTCTTCTGCAGTTGCTTCGGATATAGAGGGGGCGAGGGGGCGAGCGGGAGACAAGGCGACCTGGGGAGTGACTACCTTGCGAGTATGCGTAATCCTGGAGTCCAGATAACTATCGGGATCAGAATGCAGAATAGCGACCAGGGACCAGGGATTAGTAACTAGTGACTAGTGACTAGTGACCAGGGACTAGTGACTAGTGACCAGGGACTAGTGACTAGTGATTAGTGACTAGTGATTAGTGACTAGTGATTAGTGACTAGTGATTAGTGACTAGTGATTAGTGACTAGTGATTAGTGATCAGGGAATAGGGACCAGGGACCAGGGACTATCATGCACTGCAATCCCTGCCTGACTGTTACCCTTTACTAATAATGCAGAAATACGTCAGGCCGTCAGGCGAAATCCGTCCGATAGCGATCGGGATTGCGGTAAAAAAATGCGAAACTTACCCGGCTTCATAGTGCAGGGCAGTGCTGCATTCCCTCAAGGTTTCGGCGGAAAGGCCCTCCGTCAGGTTCAACGGAAGGACGGGATCCGCTTTCTTTAAATACCGGAGTATAAGCCGGGCCGTTGACTGCCGGGATTGTTTCGTACACAGATCGCTCAGCTTTGCATGCAAATCCATCAGGCTCTGGCAGCCTGCAGCGGTAAAAATATTCCGCACCTCCTCATTGTCACTGATATCCGACGATATAAAGCTGCTGAGTTTATCAATCGCAAGGCACTTCAGGTCCAGTTTCTTAAGGCCGGTATTCTTAATGAGGATCTCCCCTTCGGGCGTACCGCCCTGGGTGAGGAACAGGAAGGTACGGATCATGATGGCCCCGTTTACTATCTCTGCCAGGAAATACCCTGCTTTGACATCGTAGAACCGGAATTCAATCAGAATATGCCCGGCGGCATGCAGGCAGACTTTCGGCTGATCGAGGGAGAGCCACATATTATACTGCGCACTTCCTGCACTAAAGCAATCAATCCGTTCGGCAAGCCGGTTGAGGGCATGCGACTGAATATAAACCTTCATGGGTTCATCTTCCCCGGAACTGCCGGGGTTGAAAAGGGAAGGCTTCAGTCCGCACCATTGTATTCCGTCGAAGGGAAAGGCCCAGCCCACCCGGATAGCGGGGCGGATGTTCCCGTCGATATTCAGTTGAACGGATTCAGGCTGAACGGAATGGACCGTAACAATATTTTCAAATCCCAAGGGGGGTTCAAGGGATACATTAACCTCATGTTTCATCCAGTACAAACATTTTCCCAGTTCGCTTTTACAGATGCAATAGGATAAAAGAACAAAATAAAAACAACGATAAGCCCGCTGGTATAGTTCGGCATCCTGGAGGATGTTATCCACGGCTTCCCGGATGCTGCGGGCCTGGATTAAATTCCCTTCTTTCAGCTGAGCATTGATCAGGTTAACCGATAAAACCACGGTAAAGAAATCAGACAGGGGGATCGGGCAGGAGGCGGGAAGCAGGCAAATAGTCTGCAGTTTCACCAGCACCGGGATGTCCCGGCCGGCCTCCCTCATCAGCCCCTCCGGAATCCTGCAGCCTTTGGCCTGAACCAGTTTAAAGGGGTGAAACCGGGCCTTGAAGGTAAAATCGAGAATCTTCGGGGGGATCCGCGAATAATTATTCCCGCCGCTGTGCGAGTTGATCACGAATTGTAGCCTGCGGAAAAATTCGTTCCGGTACTGCGCCGAAAGCAGTTTCTGCATCTGTTGCTTTCCGGGTTTTTTTTTATGCTGTGCCATAAGAGGAAGCTTTATAAATTTAAACTGCCGCTCAATCAAACCGGAATACAGCCTGTATAAAGATCCCTGGTCCGGGTACCGGGGAAGCAACTGCATTCTTTAACCTGCCGGGGAGAGTGTTTATCAGTAAATAATAGCGGTACTTTAAGAACCGATCAGTTATAGCAGAAACAGGAAAACCAACTGCACACCATTGGGTATTGCAGACTAAAATTACAAAATAACGGGGCCGAAAGCAAGTACCTCCGGGCTGCAGTCCCTGATTTTTTTAAAAGAACCGGGCTTAATCTGCAATTGATGTGCTAGGATAAATAGTTTTTAAGTCTGAAGTGGGAGAAATCGAGGTTTCGCGTATTTAGGTTGTTAGAGATTATTTTTTGTATAAAGCTATTTAAGGCTTCAGCTCTGGCATTAGTATCTCCTTTTATGAAGTAGTTTAGGATCACGCCTTGATGACGAATTACAAGAGCTTTAAAGTTTAACATTTCAGGGACATTAGCCTGATCAACTTGCAAGTACCAGTTTTCCAGCAATGAGAGTCTTGATTTTCTATTATCTGAAATAGCTTGTCTTTCCTTTTCAAAGCAGATAAAATCTTTAGAATACCATGATCTAAAAGCCATAGCCAAATGATATGCATTTTCTATTTGAGGATATTGTTTAAATAAGACAATAGCCCTGTTACGCTGGTTATCAGTCCACTGTGAGCTTTGTTTGTATAGAAGATATATGCTTCTGGCCAGGAGTTCCATGTGTGTTTCTCCGTTTTCCAATTCAATGTCTTTTGGTTTTGATTTAGATTCGTTCTCACTGTTTTTTCTTTGTTCCTGTAATTTACGTTGCTGTGCCAGCAGTTCCTGACGATAAAATATTCTAATGGATTGCAAGCTTTCAAAGAGTTGTCGAATAACATGGAATTTGTCAGCTACATGATAGGCAGCCATAAAATTTGTTCTTCCTACCCATTCATAGGTTTGGGACAAGTCACGTGTGAGCGTCTTTACATCAAAGCGTTTGTCTCCCAGATAGGAGAATATGGTATCTAATTCGTGTTTCTTATGAGTGGCTGCCATTACGGCTACTTTCCCCGTCTGGTTATTGGTTAGAAGTGTATAAAATTCTCCTGCGATGTATTTCTCATCAATGGCCATACTTTCTCCTACGTTCTCTGGCTTAAGTATAGGAACATGGATAACAGCCAACTTTTGATTTCTTTTTGCTGGTTTATCAAGATCATACTGGTGTAACTCTTTCTGCGCCTTTTCTGTATGGAATCCACTCAAATGGTTCTTGTACCAATCGTGCAAAGTGGTGGGGTTTACACCTGTTATTAAGGCTACCGTTTTAAAGCTATGTGGATGATTATCAAAGGTATTCTTTTAAAAAAGAACCAAAATTCTTGGTTGCCTTTGTACCTTCAGCCGCAAAATCATATGTATTATTACAACTTGTAGTCCCCTTGGTATCCGCCTTTTCTTTCCAACGTCTTCGAACCAACTTTAAATAACATCGCTTCCCCGACATAGGAAAATGTTGTAGAGTCAAGGGATTCATGTATCCATTGGATACTGCTTCTTTGCCTTTTAATGCATCAGGAATTAGTGATTCCTTTTCAACTAACTCTATCTCAAACTCTTCCGTTCGTTCGATGATACTAACTATTTCATAAGCATCTAATATCTCCGTGGGAACAATTAGTTTGGCTATGTGATGTATTAATTCGTTTTGACCTTGCTGTGCTTTCATTATGCCAAATTAGTAATAAATCTCTCCAGCACATCAAATATGGATTCTGCCAAGAACCGGAATACGCAAAAAAATAACCCCTTAGCGGGAAGGATTTTACTAAAGTTTGCATACCTTAGCGGTGCTTTATACTACATCAGCAGATAGCATTTAGATATAGTAAGCCAGGCAAACCAATGAAATCATAGGATATTGAATCTTTCCTGCTCAATTATCACTAATTCAATAATAACCAAAGAGAGTAAACCTGCCGGGAAAGAAAATCCGTTTGAACCAGCCACAGCACTGCTTAGCGCCCTATGGGGGGGGGTAATTTGTGCAGATATTAATCCCTGTTGTAATGAGGTATGAAACAGTTCGGGTTTAGACAAGACAGAAATACACGCTATATTGCGGGTATACAATCGTTATGGGCAAGTTAAAATGATGACACAGCAAAATGACACAGACCAGAAAATGTTCGAAAGATATTCCTTGATAAGTTTGCAAGGAAGGGTAATCCAACTTCCCTTTTATAAACAGTTGGAATAACACAAAAGCGAATAAAAATGTTAAAATTCATTTTGAATCGACTAAACGGTAAGTCAGAAGTTTATTCAACTTCAGACGCTATCCGTGGAAACTTAAGCCAAGGGAGAAAAGATACTCCAGGCGTTTGGTACAAAGCATAATAATTGTTCCAAAGTTCCAAAAGGTTTCAAAAGGGTGGCAGCAAGCTGCCGCCCTTTTTTTTAATAAGTTAAACAAAAAGACTTCATGAAATTTAAGTATTTAAAACATATTGAATTACCATATTATAATGAAAACATTGTTTGGTCAATTTGTCCATACACAGGTTCTTTATTAAAAGGCAAAAAAGAAAAAAACAGACATGAAGAAAACATCCCATTAAAAGTTTTGCAGGCACTAGAATATTGCAATCAGCCTTATTTATGCAAAGTCAATAATGAAATTGCAATAAGTTCATCGAATGTCAGCTTAATTGGTAAACTAAGCAAGATGCATGATAGGCTATTAAAAATCGGCAATAACAGGTTTTATATGACACGAGTATATTCGTCAATAAAGAATCTAATGTTTGAAAACACTAATGAAGCCATTACTTATATTAATAGTTTACCTCCTCAAGTTGAGTTTAAACATCAATTATGTCTTCAACGAGCATTTTTATCTGCCAAAATTTCAAAAAGCTTTATAGATGATGGCGTTATTTTCATTGGAGCCTTTTTGCCGACAGGTGATATGCATGCATGGATTATTGAAAATGGCAAACAGCCGGACTATGATGACCGTGGTTGGGTAAATTATCGCCCTTTATTAGCGTTCTATCATTAAATCAACTACTATGATAATAAACAATCCGACAAGAAATTATATTTATTTCAACAGAAAGTCTAATCAAATTCATTATGACTTATGTGCGGGTTGGAAACAGAACTCACGCATAGCACTAGCAATGGGGAACCCACCAGTCACAAGGTCTGAACAAAATTAATAGACAAGAAACCAGTGGGATGTGCAAACACATAAGAAAATGAGGGTCGAAAATGTGG
>Ga0118677_10016642_pt1 | contig 10033 bp, 2 predicted proteins | sample AliMusrvi5mmetaG_FD_86154 | JGI IMG/M metagenome (GOLD analysis project Ga0118677, IMG submission 86154)
GTCCACGGCTACGCCGCTGCGCCACAACTCACCCGCCGTCCGCAGAAGGTGGGGCGAGTCCGATGTCGGGTCCGCGGGATGACGCATGGAGCAAAGCACGGTATGGCTTTTCTGTTTTGCCGGGTGCGCTTCGATAAGAGGCCGTAAGGTCTGACCCGGCCCAACCTCAAGAAACACTCGGGAGGACTCGCGCAGCAACTCACTTACACCATCGGCAAAGCGCACCGTGTGGCGCAAATGCCTTACCCAGTATTCCGGGCTTACCGCCTCATCGGGGCGAATCCAGCCGCCGCTGACATTGGAAATAAAAGGTATTTTGGGAGGGGAAAAACGCACCCGTTGCAGCCGACTGCGAAACTCATCCAGAATGGGTTCCTGCATCGGTGAATGGCCGGCGAAGGCGATTCGGACCCGGTTGGAAGGAACTCCCTCCGCGGTCAGGCCTTCGGCCAGCCTCGCGATGGCGTCAGCCGGCCCGGAGACCGTGCAAAGATTCTGCTTATTAATCGCGGCTATTGCTAAGTCACCACTCAGGCGGGACTGTAAGTCGGCGGGTGAGAGCGCGACGCTTAGCATGGCTCCCGGCGGCAGCGTTTCATAGAGCTGGCCGCGCCAGGTAACAATCGACAGAGCATCTTCCGGCGAAAAGACTCCGGCAAGACAGGCCGCCACGTACTCGCCCATGCTGTGCCCGATCATGGCCACCGGATCAATTCCCCAGGACAGCCAGAGTTGAGCCAGACTGTACTCCGTTATGAACAGCGCCGGATAGGCAAGAGAAGGCTTTTCCAGCACGATCACGGCGTCTTGCAGTGCCTGCGCAGTCTGTTCCGCGTTTCCGTCGCGGGCGGGGAAGAGATGCGGCTTCAGGTCGATACCGAATGTCGATTGAAAAACGGCGAGACAGCGGTCCACCTGTTCCCGGTACACGCTGAAGCCATCGATACCGTTTGCCTCGTAAAGATCCCGGCCCATGTTGGGATACTGCGCGCCGCCGCCGGGAAACAGGAAAACAACTCCCGGAGCCGACTCGGGCGCCGCCCGCGAAATGTTCCCCTGCGGAGCCGGAGTGGAAAGCAGCGATGCCGCTTCCCGGCTGTCGCGGCACACCAGAACGTGCCGGTTACGAAAATCCTGTCTTCCGAAGTGAAGCGTATACGCGACATCGTTCAGGTCGGTGTCGGGGCGATCCGCGAGATAATCGCTCAGATTCCGGCGCGCTTTTTCGAGAGCCGTTGCCGTTCGCGCCGACAGGCATAATAGCTGCCATGACGGCTTAGCGGGAGCAAGCTGTGGAACAGCCCTGGCGGCCGGCGCTTCCGCCACTATGAGATGCGCGTTCGTGCCGCCGATGCCGAATGCGCTCACACCCGCGCAGCGCCGCTGAGCACCCGGCGCATCCCAATTCCGCAAACGATGATTCACGAAAAACGGGCTGTCAGGAAAATCGATCTGAGGATTGGGCGCGCTGAAATGCAGACTTGCGGGCAGTTGGCGATGCTGAAGCGCGAGGATGGTCTTAATTAATCCCGCGATGCCCGCCGCTGTGTCAGAGTGGCCGATATTCGTCTTGACGGAACCGATCGCGCAGTAGCTCTTGCGCTGCGTGTGCGCCCGAAACGCGGCGGTGAGCGCCTGCATCTCGATAAGGTCGCCAAGTGGTGTCGCCGTGCCGTGCGCCTCAATGTAGCTGATCTCATCGGGATGAACACCGGCAGCGGACTGGGCTTCCAGAATCACATCGGTTTGCCCGCCGACGCCGGGAGCCGTGAAGCCGATCTTACTCGCGCCGTCGTTGTTAACCGCGGACCCAAGAATGACGGCGTGAATCGTATCGCCGTCCGCAATTGCTTCGTCAAGCCGCTTCAGCAGCACAACTCCGGCACCACCACCATGAATGGTCCCCTGCGCCTGCGCGTCGAAAGCGCGGCAATGGCCGTCCGGAGACGCGATCATGCCTTCCTGGTAAAGATAGCCTTGTCGCTGGGGAAGGAAAACGGAGACACCGCCAGCCAACGCCATGTCGCACTCGAAATTCAGCAGGCTTTGGCAGGCCATGTGTACCGCTACCAGCGAAGTGGAACAGGCGGTTTGCACGGTAACTGCCGGACCAGTCAGGTTCAGTTTAAACGCGGTGTAAGTCGCCAGAAAATCGGCGACGTTGAGTGTTGCGATACGGTAGGCGCCAACCGAGGACATTAACGCCTGATTAGGTTCAAGATGCAGCCGCCGGTAGGTATTTTCCCCCACTCCGGCATAGAGTCCGACGCGGGCTTCCGTCCTCTCGGGCGGATAACCGGCGTGCTCCAGCGCCTGCCATGCGCATTCCATGAATAACCGGTGCTGCGGGTCGGCAATCTCAGCGTCCCGCGCGCTCATCCTGAAGAAGCCGGCGTCGAAGTATTCAATATCGTCGACGACCGTCCCGGACTTTACAAATTCGGGATTGCTTAGCAACGCGGGATCCACGCCGGCCGCGAGCAGTTCCTCGTCCTGGAACTCAACAACGGCCTCACGCCCGTCCTTCAGGAGCGTCCAAAACGCATCGATATCGGGGGCCTGCGGGAAACGCCCAGCCAATCCCACAACCGCGATTCCCAGCGATCCGGTTTCGCTCATGAGACGGACGCCGTCCTTCGTTCAAGCCGCGCTGCCTGCTGTGCCCGGCGTTTTGCGCCCCGGTCCGCTCCGGCCAGTTTCCCCGAATCGTCCGCTGCGGATTTAGCGAGGTGATTCGCGAGCGAATGAATCGTGGGATAGCTGAACATATCCACGAGCTTCAGTGCCGGGTAGTCCGCGCGCAGGAGACTGTGTGCCTGTATGGCGAGTAAGGAATGGCCGCCCGCTTCGAAAAAGCTGTCGTGGATGCTCAGTCCTTTGCGATTCAGAAGCTGTTCCCAGACAGCGGCAATGGCTTGCTCCGCGGCATTCCCCGGGGGTTCATAGGGGACAGCGGACTGGGCCGCTCCAGGCGCGGGCAATGCGTTGCGGTCCAGAATACCGACCGGGGTTTTCGGAAACTGATCCAGCGGGACCAGGATGTCCGGAACCATGTAAGCGGGTAGCTTCTTTTGTAAGTGAGCTTTTAGTTCGGTAAGGCCCGCCTCGGGCAACTGCGGCGTTAAATAAGCGACTAGGCGCTTTTGACCATTGCCGTCCTCGCGCGCCAGCACTGCCGCCTGATCGACCAGGGGATGTTGGCCGAGAATCGTCTCAATCTCGCCCAGTTCAACCCGGAAACCACGGATCTTTACCTGCTGGTCGATTCGACCGAGGAAGTCGAGGTTGCCGTCGGGCAGCCAGCGCACCAGGTCACCCGTGCGATAGACGCGACTGCCATCCAGGGGCAGAGTAATGAATTTATCCTCAGTCAGCTCCGGCCGATTGAGATATCCCCGAGCCGGACCAATGCCACCGATATAGAGTTCTCCGGGAACTCCGATGGGTACTGGTTGCCGACGCCGGTCCAGCACGTACACTCTCTTGTTCGCCAGCGGAGGGCCAATCGGAATACGTGCCTGATTACTGTCGAACTCCTCGGTGATTTCGAAGACCGTGGCGGCAACGGTGATTTCCGTGGGGCCGTAGACATTGAACAGGCGCGCCTGGGCGCGTAGTTTCGTCTGCCGCCACAGCGCGACCACATTAACGGGCATCACATCCGCCCCTACAATCACGATGCGGAGCGAACTTCCGGCCAGCAACGCGGGACTCCCAACCCACTCCTGCAGCAACACACACAGGTAGGGCCCAGCCAAATCGAGAATCGTGACGCCGGAACGAACAAGATTGTGTGAGAAGGTGATCGGATCGAGATCCCACTCCGGCAGGATGACGCTGGCGCCGGCCAATAAAGCAGGGAATATTTGTTCTACCGAGGCATCGAAATGAAAAGAGGCCAGCTGAAGTGAGCGATCCGCGGGAGTCAGTCCGTAAAAGCGCCCATACTGCCTGCAGTGAGCGGCCACGGTTTCATGTTCGATCATCACCCCTTTGGGCTTTCCTGTCGAGCCCGAAGTGTGGATCACATACGCCAGATTGCGGGGCCCAGCGCCACTGGCGGGATTAACGTCCGGATAAGCGGCAATTTCGGCCCACCGGGTGTCGAGCGCGATCACCAGTCCCTGATGATCGGGCAGGCCGGATATTAGCCGTTCCTGAGTAAGAAGCACGGGCGTGCGAACTTCCTGCAGGATCAGGGCACATCGTTCCGCGGGATAAGCCGGATCGAGCGGCACATACGCACCGCCGGCTTTCATGATTCCCAGCATGCCCACCAGCATCTCGAGCGAACGCTCGACACAAATGCAGACCAGGCTCTCCGGGCCAACGCCCAGCGCCTGCAGATAGTGCGCCAGTTGATTGGCGCGCGCGTTGAGTTCCCGATAAGTCAGCTGTTGCTCGCTGAAAAACACGGCCGGCGCGTCCGGCGTGCGCTCTGCCTGCGCTTCGAACAGCTGATGCAGGCACTTGTCGTGGGCTTCTTTCGTGTCGGTGGCGTTCCAGTCGGTCAGTACTTGCCGGCGCTCCCCCTCGGTCAGCAGCGGCAGGTCGGAAATCTGTTGCTCCGGACCGGCCACAATGCCGGCCAGGAGCGTCCGGAAGTGTCCGATCAGGCGCTCGATGGTGACGCTCGCAAAGAGATCCGTACTGTAGATCAGACTGCCCGTAAGACCGGATGCTTGCTCCCACAAATGGATTTCCAGATCCATTCGTGTCCGCTGGATTTCCGGATCCAGCGCACGAACAGACAGGCCCGGCAAAGTCATGTCGCCGTTCGAACCTGTTTGCAGTGCGAACGAAACCTGCGTGACCGGGTTATAGCCGAGATGCCGCTGCGGCTGCAGGGCGGCGACTAAATGATCGAAAGGAAGATCCTGGTGCTCGTAAGCGTCCTGTGTAACCCGGCGGACCTGCGCCAGCAACTCGGTAAATGCGGGATCCTTCGATAAATCCGCGCGCAGCGCAATGTCGTTGACGAAGAACCCGATCAGCGGTTCAATCGCCTTCTGATTACGGTTGGCAATGGGCGAATGAACAACAATGTCGTCCTGACCGCTGTAGCGCGACAGAAGCACCTGGAACGCCGCCAGCAGCGTCATGAACAGCGTGGCGCCGGATTCGCGGCTGAGTTGCCGCAATTTTTGCGTCAGGTCCGCATCGATCAGAAAATCGATCTTGCTCGCGAGAAACGTCTGAACCGGCGGGCGTGGAAAATCCGTGGGCAACTCCAGCAGTGCGGGCGCGCCGGCCATCCTCTCTTTCCACCAGGCGAGTTGCTTTTCGAGCACACCGCCCTGCAGCCAGTTTCGCTGCCATACGGCGAAATCCGCGTACTGAACGGGCAAGTCTTTTAACGGCGACGGCCGGCCGTTAGCAAACGCTCCATACAGCGCGCTGCATTCCTGGATGAGCACGCCCATCGACCAGCCATCGGACGAGATGTGGTGCATCGATAACAACAGGACATGCTCTTCCGCGCTAAGCCGCAGCAGCACGGCGCGGATCAGGCGGTCCTTTGTCAGATCGAAAGGCCGTAACGTTTCCTCGTGGGTGAGGCGCCGCACTTCCGCCGCTTGTTCGATGGAATGCAGATGCTGGAGATCCACAACAGGCACATGCATCGGGGTAGCCGGCTGGATGACCTGCCGGGCCTGCCCTGCGGATTCTTCGAACGTCGTTCGCACGCTTTCGTGACGTCTGACGATTTCGGTAAAAGTCCGTTCCAGCGCAGGTACATCAAGCGGCCCCTGCAGTTGGTAGGCAGCGATCATGGTGTAGATCGCGCCGCTGCCCAGTTGCTCCATAAACCAGAGGCGCTGCTGCGCAAACGAAAGCGGCAGCGGCTCCGTGTGGGACACCAGCTGGATCGGCGGAACCCCGGACTCAGACTGATTCCGATCTAAGAACTCTAAAATCTCCGCTTTCCGCGACCTGAGCTGATCAGTTAGCTCGGGAGTCAGCGCGCCCTGCGGAGCACTGATCCGCAGTTGACCATCGCTGATCCGCAGTTTGATGTCGAGCCGGCTCAGTTCCGACAGGAATGCGAAGACACTGTTCATAGAGCAATTTCTTCGCGGACTTCGTTCTCGGTGTAAACGGTCTGCTGCAGTTCCCGGCTCAGCCTGATCTGGTCGATGCGTCCGGCCAGGCCGGCAATCGTTCTCTCTTCAAACAGGCTGATCAGCGATATTTCGGTCTCGAAGGCCTCACGGCAGCGACTGATTACCTGCGTCGCCAGGAGCGAGTGGCCGCCCAGCGCGAAGAAATCGTCATGAATACCAGCCTGATCCACCCCTAACAGCGAGGTCCAGATATCGGCGATGCGCTTTTCGGTCGGGGTGCCTGGCGGCGTAAAAGTATCGGGCGCGGACCGGTGAGTTGCAATCGGGGCAGGCAGCGAACGGCGATCCACTTTCCCATTCGGGGTTAGCGGCATGGCGTCCAGGAATACGAATGCGGCTGGCACCATGAAGTGTGGCAAGCTTCGCCGCACATGATCGCTTAACGTATTTTTCAGACTGTCAGGACTCGGATCCTGCGCGTCGGTCGTTCTGATGTAAGCGACCAGACGTGTATCCCCGGGTACATCTTCCCGTGCCACCACGACGGCCTCTCGTACCGCCGGATGCTGACTCAGAACCGTTTCAATCTCGCCCAGTTCAATCCGAAAGCCGCGCAGTTTGACCTGATTATCACGCCGCCCGAGGAATTCGAGGTTCGCTCCGGACAGTGCGTCTCCGCCCGAGCTAAGCGGCAAATACCGCACCAGATCCCCGGTCTTGTACATTCGGCCGTTCCTGTCCTCGGGCAGGAAAGGATTCCGCAGGAATTTCTCAGCTGTAAGTTCGGGCTGGTTCCGGTAGCCCCGCGCCACGCCCTCACCGCCAATGTAGAGTTCACCGATTACACCGGCCGGCACTGGTTGCATCTGGCTGTCCAGAATATAGACCTGAGTATTCGCGATGGGTCGGCCGATGGTCGGTTCCGCTCCCGAGGTCCGGTCAACCAGAGAAAATGTGGAATAGGTTGTAGTCTCCGACGGACCGTACAGGTTGAACACACGACGCACACTCTTGTGCTTATAGAGCGGCTCCGTCAGCGCCTTCTTTAAAGGCTCACCGGCCAGATTGGCGACCGTGACACTGGCGGGAAGCGCGTTGTTACGGATCAGTTCGGCCATCACCGAAGGCACGGTATTAATCAGCGTCACCTCCGACGCAGCCGGCATCGTCGGCAGGTGCAGCGCATTCAGAGCAAGAATGATCTTCCCGCCCCGGCTCAGGGGAACAAAAATTTCGAAGACGGAGAGATCGAAACAGATCGAGGTGGACGCCAGCACCCCGGCAATCTCTTCCTGCGGATAGACGTGCCGCGTCCAGTCGACAAGCGCCACGGCACTGCGATGTTCTATCTCCACCCCTTTGGGCCGACCAGTCGATCCGGACGTGTACAAAATATAAGCCAGATTGCCGGCGTTCGCGGTACCGTCGGGGTTGGACTCGGGCTGCTGCGCGATGGCCTGCCGCTCACTGTCCGGACAAAGCACTCGCGCGGCGACTGCAGGCAAAGACGGCAAAACCGAGGCCTGTGTCAGCAGTACCTGTGGCTGACTGTCCTGCAATATGTAGGCAATTCGTTCCGCCGGATAGGCCGGATCGAGGGCTAAATAGGTTCCGCCGGCTTTCAGAACGCCCAACACCCCAACCAGCAGATCGACGGATCGCTCCAGGCAAATTCCGACGGAAAGTTCCGGACCCACGCCCATGGTCCGCAGATAGTGTGCCAGTTGGTTGGCTCGCGCGTTCAGTTCGCGGTAGGTCAAGCGCTCATTTTCAAAAACCAGCGCTTCCGCGTCCGGTGTACGGTTGACCTGCTGTTCGAACAACTCGTGCAGGCAGGCATTCCTGGGATAGTCGGTGTGGGTGTCGTTCCAGGCAGTCAACAACTGATTGCGCTCCGCCGTGGTCAGCAATGGCAGGTTCGCGATTCGTCGCTCCGGATCGGCGGCAATGCCGCCCAGCAACGTTTGCAGATGACCGGCCATATTCCTGGCCGTGACTTCGTCAAACAGGTCGGTGTTGTAAATCAGTTCCGCCTTCAGTCCCGATTCCAGCTCCATGACGGAGAGCGTTAGGTCGAATCTTGCGATGGTGCTCTGGAAATCGACCGGCTCCGCCTGCACGGAGCCAAACTGGTTGAACTTCAGTGCCGTGTTGTTGAACACGAACATGACCTGAAAGATCGGCGTCCGGCTCAGGTCCCGTTCCTGCGGTAACTCCTCCATCAGTTTCTCGAAAGGCAGATCCTGATGAGTCAGCGCGTCCAGCACGGTCGCGCGCACCCTGCTAAGCAGCGTGCGGAATTCGGGATTTCCCGATAAGTCACTCCGCAGTGCCAGCGTGTTGGTGAAGCAGCCAATCAAACCTTCGACTTCGCGCCGGTTCCGGTTGGCGATCGGTGAGCCGACAACAATATCGTCCTGCCCCGTATAACGGTGCAACAGGACCTGAAATGCCGCCAGCAGGGTCATGAACAGACTGGCGCCCGCACTCTGACTTATGGCCTGGAGCGATGCCGCCAGTGGCGCCGCGAGTACAACGGACTGCTGCTCGCCCCGGTAGCTTTGCCTGTGAGGGCGTGGCCGATCCGTCGGTATCTGAAGGGGAGTAAGACCGGCCAGTTGTTTTCGCCAGTAAGACAATTGAGACGCAAACGCAGGACTGTTCAGCCACGCGCGCTGCCAAACCGCGAAATCCGAATATCGAACAGGGAGTTCGGGCAGACCGGCGGGCTGCTTCCGCAGTAGCGCGGCATAAATAGCGCCGAGTTCCCGATAGAAGATGGTCGCCGACCAGGCGTCAATCACGATGTGATGGAAGGTGAGAAGCAGAATGTGCTCCTCACCTTCCATCCGAAACAGCGTTACCCGCAGAAGCGGTCCGGACGCAAGGTCAAAGGGCCGCTGTGTCTCGGCCGTCGCCAGACGCCGCGCTTCGTCCCAACGCCCGGACGCCGGAAAATTCTGCAGTTCGATCACGTGAACCGGAATTTTGAGTGCCGGAGCAATCACCTGAATCGGTTGCCCGTCGCGAACGGAAAAAGTTGTGCGCAGGGCTTCGTGCCGGCGCACGACGGCGTTGACGCTGTCTTCCAGCGCCGCGGCGTCCAGCGGACCGCGGAGGCGAACCGCGGTCCACTCATGATAGACCGGTAAATTCGGTTCCAGTTGGTCGAGGAACCAGAAGCGCTGCTGCGTGAACGAGGGAGCCGCGGTCGACGATTCTTCCCCGCGGACGATGCCGGTCTTGTTGCCCGAGCCCTGCAGCTTTTCTTTGAGTCGTGCCTCGAAAAGGGCCCGCTTTTCCGGAGAGAGCTGCGCAAGCTGCTCCAACATCCGGGAGTTTGCTTCCGGTGTCACGTGTGCTCCTGAAGATGGCTCACGGCCGGCATCAATGAAGGATCGAAGAATTCCCAGTCCAGTCCCTGCGTTCGATAAGAGCGGGCGACCCTTCTGAAATTCTCAAGTAAGAAGTTAACCAGCGAGTGCAGATCTCTTCCCTCTGAGTCCTTCCAGATACTCTCGATCAGTTCGTAGAGCTTTTCCGTGTGATCGAGGTGCGAACCTGGAGGCAGCTGAGAGTTCTCGCCCCGGGCCCAGGTCTTGATGAGCTGGTTGAGTTCCTGCCTTATCTCCGCCAGTTCCCCGAGCACGAGATGCGCTTCTTCACTCGCCAGGAAGTCGTAAATCCCGGCGCTGAAATTGTTAACAAGCAGCGACATTGGCGTGACCAGACCAAAAAAGTCCAGAATGACGTGAGCGCCGGCAGCGCGCGAAGAGCCCAGACAGGGATAAATTGACTGAATGGATTCCACGGAGAGGGCCTGAATGCGCCGCATGCTTTCCGTCAGCGCCCGACAAGCCTGCTCATCGAGTTGACCAGCGCGTTCGCGCCGAATTGACTCGACCACCATAAGATTGGCGAGCGAGATCATGTCGCCGCCGGGGGAGTAGAACGGGTCGGCAAACCCA
>Ga0118677_10016643_pt1 | contig 10032 bp, 2 predicted proteins | sample AliMusrvi5mmetaG_FD_86154 | JGI IMG/M metagenome (GOLD analysis project Ga0118677, IMG submission 86154)
GTGCTTAGCGACCAGGGTTTCATCAGCGCCGCATTGCCCGAAAGTGCATACAAGTGGTCGTTCATGGGCTGCGTCAACGGATTTTCTGCCGTGAGCGCGGCGCGATATTGTGATATTTTGTCGGCCTTCATAAAAACTCGCGGATAGGAAGGGTTGGTATCCGGCCAGTCAAGGAGATAATCTTTGTAACGATCTAGTCCCACGGTACCGTAGCTGAGACGCGCCTGGTAGCTGCGGCAGGTGGGCGCCTTGCCGTCGTGCGCAAGGATCGGCACCGGCAGCGCGCCGAGTACCAGGCCCCATTGGCGACGGGCATAGGTATAAGGTTTATCTGGATCTTGCGGTGCGACGCAAAACGGTGAAGTTTCCACCCAGCGTGGCGTCGTGCGCGTCATCGGCAGGCGCAGCGTCACCTGGTCAGGCGTGGGCCGTGTTAATTCCATATTCATGGCGCGCCGCCAGAATCCGTTATGCAGGGGAGTGATGCCAACGCCGGGATAGTTATTTGGCGTGGCATTGGCATCCACGGCGCGATACAGGCCAAAAGTAGAAATCCTATTCACGCCATAGGCGCCTGCGTTCATCAGCAAACTGGGCTGAAACTCCGCGAGCGGCCCATAGGTACCGGTGTCACCGCCGCCGCCGTTGCCCCAGGCTACCGCCTTTTCCACGGTATCCGGTTGCCAACCCTGAGTCAAATTCAGTTCCCAGAGATCCTTCTCTGTGACGCGGACATCCGGGCTGGTCTGCCAATTCAGATTCGTATTGCTGCTGCTCGCGCCGCTATCTTCCGCCATGCGGTGTAGATCATATTCTTCAGTGACGCGCACCATGGGAACACGGTCGGCCAGCCGCACGATGGCATGGTAGTAACCGCCGCCTTCGTAGTCAAGTTCATAGCAAATTTCCGCAAAAACCGGGCCACTGGCCACCATTTTGACACGCCATGCAGTGACTTTTCGCTCGGAAAGCACCTTACTACTTCCCCACCAGGCGCCGGTTGCGCCGCTACGAAAAGCCTGGATTGGCGCTGGCAGCGTATTGGCCGCCACGGAAACTTTAAAGGTTTTCACGATCGGGGCAGGCATTTTCACGGCGCACAACGCATTGCTCAGCACCACCGCGTCCCCCTCGGTACTAACTTTGAGCGCGGATGCGGCCGGCGGACCCTGTCCGTCGCGCGTCAGCGTGAAGGTGACGCCGCGGTTGGCTGGCAAGTCGGTGACAAAACTCAATAACGCCTGACCATTCTTATCCGGCTCCGCAACCTGAAAGGGGACCGGCTGGCCCTGGGCGTCAACAAGCTGAAGTTTGGCCACCGCGCCAGGTTGGACGCCGACGGCGTAAGTGATCACGTCAGGCGCGAATCCGCGTCCGGTGTAGTCGGTGATGGTAAACGTCTGCGCCATCGCGGCAATAGCAAGGCCAGCAAAGCCAGCCAGCAGGAATATTTTAAACATCATAGCGCCTTTCAGACCGTATATTGAGATACCTGGGTATGCAGTTGTGCTATTATGTTACTCTGATCGACAACTGTTGTAAATTTGCGTTGCCGTGGCATAAGCCGGGGATGGGGGCGACCTATAAGACAACTGGAGCTAATGGCAGAGCAATCCTGCATCCTGAATCTAAAAACGATACTCCTGGTCAGAGGCGGATATAGCTTGCCAACTATGGGTACAGTTGCTATAATGCAAATGATTGTAGACATGGGCTGTGAGGTGTCTATCAATGCCCCCTTACGTGGGCCTTGCCCACAACCCAATACTTTACGCATGGCGATCAACGAGACTATGATATGAGGTTGAATCTGGCACCGGTCTTCTCGAATCGTTTTGTGACGATGGAAGGAATGGCATGTCGAAAGGCGAACTACTGAAAGTAGCGTGTTTTGACTGGAGCCTTCCGGTGGTAAACCGGCGCAGTAATAATTGATTGAGACTAACCCCTCACGCCGGAGCGCGGGAGGGACAACCATTCACAAAGGAGCTACCGCACCATGACCAGATGGATCCGCGGTCGCCTGGGGCGGCCGATTGCCAGCATACTCTTCGGATTAATGCTGGTATCGTTTTTACTGCCGCTGGCTCCCCCTCGGGCTCAGGCACAATCATTAGCGAATCTCGCCAAGTTATTTGAGGAATCTACGCCCAAAACACCAATCGCGGTGGTAGATTTCGACAATCAGTCGAAACATCGTACCGGGATGCTGGGACGAACCATGGCCGATGCGATGTCAATGGAACTGATGCAAACGGGAACGTTTGATATCGTCACCCGCGAGAAGGTTGAGAAAATGATGACGGAGCTACATTTATCCGTCCCGCTCAATTGGTCGCAACAGGCCTTGCTCGCCAGCCGTTTATGCTCAAAACCCCCCGCGATGAAATACAATGTGAATTTTACCGTCTCCGGTATAATAAACAATGTCGAAATCCACAAAGCGACGGAAGGGACAGTGGCCGTAGTAGCGGTGCGCGTGGTGATTATCAGCCGCGTCACCGGCATGCCGATCAATGGCGTTGATATTGTCCAATCCAGCTCACCGAAGATTGGCTATAGCGGCAACTACGATTCCCTGATTGCTGAGGCGCTCACTACCGCGTCGTTTCAAGCGGTGATGAAAATAATGGATAGCCGCGTGCCTATCGGGACGATTCTCACTTCTCCGCGGAACGGAGAGATTGTCATGAAAGGCGGCGCTGCGTTGGGATTTCGCATAGGCATGGAATGTACCACGCTCCGACGCGATAACATGACCGGACGTATTCGCCTGTCGGAAGTGACCCCGAACGAATCCTCCGGTATCGTGTTGGAAGATAGTAGCGGCATCTCACCAGGCGACAAAATATTGCCTATCTTCGAATTTGCCAGAAACTCGCGACGCATCACGAAAGGAGCCGTGGGCGAGGCTGGTCTGTATGTCGCAGCTATTGCCGCGGGGTCGATCCTCTTTTCCTTGATCGGCACCAATAACAACAATAACCGATTGACTAATTTCACTGCAGGCAACGCGACTGCCCTGGCGGATGCGCAAGATTTGAACTTCCCCAGCGGCGCCAATATTCTCAGATGGCCGACACCGAGTAAACGCGTTGTCGCGTATATCATCTATCGCGATACTTATCCGGATGTCTCGCCAATTGCCGTGATTGATGGCAGTCAAAACTTCTACATTGATAATACCAATCCGATTCCGCAAACGTCCGGCACGGGAAGTGGTACGACTGGCGGGGTGATGGAAGAATCCATTACCTATACCATTACTTTTACCGACCCAGCGACCGGCCTGGTCACCTGGACCATTGCCACGGTGTATGATACCACAGTTAACATCGGCAATCCTACCGAAACATTCAGTCAAGACTCATATACGGTCACCACTCACCGCGTGCCATTGACGCCGGGAGAAAAAACCGGCTATCAGATCAAAGTGCTGTATATGGATTATATGGAGAACGGATTGGGAGGAGCGAATGGCGGTGGCGGCAGTTCTGTGCCGCAAGAATATTCCTTCTACCTCGGCAACAAAGGAACGGATTCCAACCGCGTCACCTGTGTTCAACCGCCGACTTTGACTGCGCCGGCACCCGGTCAACCGCCGACGAACGGGACATTCTCCTGCGGGACGGTCCCCAAGGCACTGAATTACGTACTGTACTACTCCACGGATAACATTCACTTTTCGCAGGATACTGCCGCGCACACGAATATCAGTCCGAATACTATTAATATCATCGATCAGAATTATCAGCAGAACATGATCGATTACAAAACGAAATTGCCTATCGCTCAGCTATCGACTAATGAAAACATCTACTGGCGCATTGGAGCGAAGGTTGATGGAGAATCGGATCCCACTGTGGCAACACCATCGGATGTCGCAGAAAATGGGTATGTCTTCTCCTCACAAGAAGTATTCAATTACAGCCCGCCGTCGACACCGCTGGCAAGACGCCATGCAAAAGGTCATGGGAAATTACCACCCGCCAATAAGGGCGGCGTGATGAAGCGGTACTAACCCGGATCATGTATAAATAGAGCCTGTCCCAAATAGAAGGACTGCCGGGTTAGCTGCGCATTATTCGAAATAGTTATGAATAATGCAGGCTAATATTCTTGCGATAACCATTCGGTATGGTAGATGTATCGGTTTATTAGCTTCGACCTGGTCGGTTTTGGAGGTTAACGCTCATGGGTTACAATTATTTTCGTGTCTCCATGTGGTCAGGATTGGCATTATTGTTGATTCTGCCCACGATGGTATTGGCGACACAACAGAACACGGTATCTCATAGCGGAAAAGACGTTATACCGATCACGCGCAATTTTAATCTCTCCAGCGCGCTCCGCCAGTTAACCCGTCCCGGCGCCGCCAGTGCGTCGGCAGCCGGCTTTTTATACATCCAGAACCCGGTAGCCTCGGCGATACTCGGTAAGGGTTCCACAACGACCACGACCACGAGTACTCTTGGCGAATGGGGATTCGGGACCGTCGGCGGTGATCCGGCGACTACGGTCGATGACAATTTCACCATTATCGCAGCCACGCGTGCGGGGATTTTCGACCAGGGCGCTAACAGTGAAATGGCCATCGGTTCAACGGGAATTATGACGACACAACCCTATTTCAATGCCAATTCACAAAAAGGCGGATGGGTCTGGAACTCAAACGTCCCGCTGAGTAATTTCAAAGTCGAGTTGAAGCTCAGTCTGGTGCGCGATATCCTGTTCTATGAATATGATATCACCAATTTGAATTCGGATTTCCGACAGGTTGGTTTCGATTGGACAGCTTTTCTCAATACGTTTTCCAGCCAGGCAGGCAATGCGCCCACCTACTACATCCCCAATATGGGCAGCTATAATACCATACAATTATTTACCGGTACCCAGGTGCCCGATCACTGGTTCCTCCGCGATGGCACCGCATCGGTACCACCCGATAATCATCCGCCATTGCAATTTGAACAGCTTTTTAACGGCACGAACTCCCGACCATCGCAAATAGTGTTCGCTAACTATGGAGTCAGTACCACTACCACCGGCTCTACTACGAATAGTAATCTGAAAGTAGATGATCTCTCGGCTTATAACTGGCAGGAAGTGCTCAATGCGCAGGCTAATCCCTCCCCCACCCAAACGGCGTTGATTACCACTGGTGGTGTATGGAAAGTTAACTCGGGCACCTCGTCGAGTAGCACCACGGGTGCGGGACCGACGGGCACAACCACGTATGAATGCCTTTACCCCATCACCGGCATCGCCCCTGGACAAACACAAGCGATTACCGGACAGATACAGTGCAACTGGGCCTCGGTCAATACTATCGGCACTTATCCCAATCCGGGTGTACTCGCTGCGGCGTTGCATGTCCCGGAATGGATTAGCACGCAAGCCTCTACCCTGAAAGTTGATGCCTTCCTCTGCAATTCAGCGAATTTATTTGATACTCCAGCCAAGGTGACGATTAATCCCGGCAGTGGATTTTCGCTGGCGTCAGGTCAAAACGCGACGATTACTAATATTACCGTTCCGAAATCGACTGATCACCAGGTTAGCTGGACTCTGGTGCCGAATTGGAGCGCATTGAATGCCCTGTCACCGAGTAAACCTATCACGCCACTCGGCTATCCGATAACCCTCACGACAGAATTCGCTCCCGGCGGAACGACGAGTAAGATTACAACGACGGCATATATCAACGTTCCGACCGTCCCCGCCTCGCAAAGTCTCCCCGCCGGATTGCATTTTGTTGGATGGCCTTTCCAGTTCAAAGATACCACCCCATCCGCGGTGTTGCCGACTATGTTCCCATTGAGCAGACCAACGACCACTGGAGTATTGAGCAATGATATCGCCTGGTATGATCCGACTAAGCAGATATATCAGTATGGCGATGATCCGAACGCGACTATTAGTTTTACGCCATGTAATGCTTATTGGATTATGAATACAAGTACCGTTAAGCCAGCATCGAGTAATACGGCCACGCCACTGTCGCAAAACACTACCGTCTCAATACCTCTTTACTACGGGTGGAATGCCATCAGCAATCCATATGAATATGCAATCGTATGGGGTTATTGCCAGGTGATGTATAATTACCAGATGTATTCGTTAAGCGATGCAATTAACCAGGGATTGATTAGAGGTGAGATTTGGTCGTGGAATGATACTACCCAAACCGGTTACAATCTACCAAACAGCGATTTGAATCAACTGCTCACGCCGAATGTTGGTTATTTCCTCTACGCCGGCAATAACGAAAGTTTAGTATTCACGCCAAATCCATATCTTTCAGTGATGCGTTCCGGGAAGACGGTTACCACTTCCCCTGCGGCTCGAAAAACCACGCGTACGGCTCAGACAAATCAATGGCAAATTAATATTATCACCCAAGCCGGGACGGCAGTTGACCACACAACAAGTTTTGGCGTCGCGCCTAACCAGAAGAATGGCCCGTCAGGTGACAATATCATGAAAGCGCCTATTCACCCGCAAGGCGTTTCCGCTTATTTCCCACATACTAATTGGGGACGCATGTCCGGACAATATGCCGTAGAGCTACAGGCCCCTGCCACGACCAATACCTGGGCGCTGGATGTCACCTGTGCGCAACCGAAGGCACGGGTCACGTTGAGTTGGCCTGATCTGACCGGCATCCCGGCTAAAATGCCGGTGATTCTCACCGATCTTACCACCGGACAGCAGATTTCATTGCGCACCAGTCCCGGATACAGCTTCACTAGCGGGAAAGGTGAAGTGCGACATTTCTCGATCACCGCGGGCGGCTTTCAGACGGCGTTGCAATTCACACAGGTGCAGGCAGTGGCAAACCGTGCACGCGGTGGCGCGACCGTCCACTTCGGACTTTCAGCAGATGCCGATGTGCAGTTGAACTTGCGCACCCCCACCGGACGATTAATTCGCACATTGGAATTGAGCAGAGCCGTCAGGGGCAGCAATGCCATTCTCTGGGACGGACGAGATGCGCAAGGCCATATTTTACCGCGTGGTATTTATCTCGGTGAACTATTCGCGCAAGCTACGGATGGACAGTGCGTTCGCGCATCACTGATGTTGAATAAGTAGTATCTCCTCTGTCAAATTCTCAACACTCGGTATAGAGTTTGCCTATATAACACCGATGCACCTAGATGAATGAGGAGAATTTCACGGAGGAGATATCTACAAGACCAAATCAACTAATAAAGATACACACTTTGTATGGTTGATCGCTATTTGGTTCCGGCTTGACCGGTTTAGGCTTTGGAACAGGCTCTGAAGGAGCGCGCACGCTCGAGCCTGCATTATTCATCACTATTTTGAATAATACCCAGCCAACCCGACGGTCCTTACGTGTCATAAAACTTTTCCGGGCGCGCGGATTTGCGCCCGGTGGCGCCGCAATAGCAAAAGGAGCAATCACAAATGAAACAGTTTGTACGGGGACGTTGCAGTCGTGCCATCAGCAGCTTGCTCGTGGTCCTCTTCATGTTGCCTACTCTGACTCTGTCACTTGTCACTGCCGGCCAGGCAGAGTCTGAACAGCAAAATATTATCTTATTGCCGTTGACTATGTCAGTAGGCACGGCCCCGGAAAATATTGGCGCTCATATCTTTCAAGAATTGCAACTTGCCCTTGCCTCCCATCTAGGAACACAGGTGAGTGAATTGACGTCGAGTTCGCCAATCTACTTGCGCGCCAGAAAGCAGATGACGGAAGAGGATCAGATTGAGTTCGACAATCAGTATAAGATAGCGATTGACCCATCCGCCGAAAAAGAAGCCCGCCAAAAAGCCGCTGGAGTGCTGGTGAAAAAACTGCGAGTCGATTGCCTTATCTATGGAGCAATCGATCATTATGAATTCACCACTGATCCCGACCCCAAACAAACACTTATCCATTTAACCGCCACTAAAATCAAATGTACCGATAAAGATGAAGCAGTGGCTTTTCCTATCGCGACAAGCGGGCGCAGCAAACCGCGGGTGAATGATCACGGTTCGCAAGCCTTTCATGATCGCGAAGCTATTTCAAATATTGCGCATAATCTTGCCGATGCCTTGACGGGCACGGTACGACCACCGGCACACGAGGAACCGGCGCCTAGTCTGCAGCAACCCAGTGCGCCTACCAATAATATGCAATTATATGCCCTGCTCGGGGGAGCGTTGCTGGTCGCCGCCATCGCCCTCGGCAGCAGTGGAGGAGGCCATAGCTCAGGCTCTACTTCCCCAACCTCGACATTGCCGGCAGCGCCAACCACTGTCACGGTCGCTATGGCGACGCAGCAAATTTCAGGCATGACCGTAAAACTCGGTTACCCACAAATCAGTTGGACTCCTTCTACCTCCTCCTCGGTAACAGGTTATCAAATATGGCGCGATACGGTAACTACTACTGCCAGGCGGATTGAGCGCATGGAAGAAAGCAAGATCTTCAATGCCAAACTACCAACGTCACCCGGAGCAAGGACGCGCATCGCACATGGCCGCGTGCTATCCTCTCTGCGCATGCCAAAGCGTACCAACACGCTAATCGGTACCACTGCCGCGAATGTGACCAGCTTTACAGATTCACCTCTAACCTTACAAAATAGACTGACTTATACCTATTCCGTGGTCGCCGTTTCCGCTTCAGGAAGCAGCACTGCGACGGTCGCAAGCCAGAGTTTCACCTACAATACGGTATCTCCCGCCAAGGTCAGCGCATTGTCTGCTACGCCAAATGCTCCGCAGAGCGTGCAACTCAGTTGGACTGCGCCGGTTGCCAATACCGATGGCTCGTCGGTTGCGCCTGGCTCGTTCTTGATCTTCCGCAGTACCACGCTCTCTCCGGGAACATCAACAGTGAATTCCACCCTGGTCACCAATGCTAGCTCGGGATTTGCTTCCGTGGGCACGCCACTATCCTGGACTACTACCACATTCACGGATGCTAATGCGCCTACCAGCGGTTCAGTCAGCTATGTCATCCTTGCGGTAGGCAGCAATGGAACTATTTCCCACGACCAAGCCGCTCCCGTGATATGGGCAACCCCATTCGGTTCGGCCGGCATTGTGCTGTCGGCAAATGCTAATGCCGCAAATCTTAGCGTGGTGAGTAGCCAGAATGTCTCCGTCTCCCTGAATGGTATGGTGCCTGGTTCGACGCAAGCGTTACCGACCACCATGCAAATGACGGCGACTGTCTATCAGAACGGCCAGTTTGCGGCAAATCAAGCGGTGCTCTTCTCCTGCACGCCACAAATAGGCACCTTCCTCTCCGCCGCCGCGAATACGAATAGTAGCGGGCAAGCGATTGTGACGTATCAAGCCGGCACAAGGGCCGGAGTAGTGAATGTAACCGCGACATGCAATCAATTAACAAGCCCGACGCCGATTGTTATTACACAATGGCCGGGAACTCCCGCGCAAATCGTGCTCAATATCGCAACGCCGACAACAACCGGCGCCACCGGCACTGTCTCGGTGGAAGATGTGATTGGCAATCTGGTGCCAAATCAGGTTGTCGCGCTCACATTGGTCAACAGCAGCAATTCGGCATTTGCGTTGAGCACTTCTTCTGTCGCAACAGGCGCTACCGGCACGGCGACATTTACGGTGACGAACAACGGCCAAGCAGGCAGCGCAACGGTATCGGCCTCAATGTCCGGGGTTTCTCCGCAGACGGTCCCGATCACATTTACTAGCCAGGCCAATCCACAAATTATTACCGGCAATCAGACACAGAGTGTGACCGTAGGTTCAACAACCTCCTTCACCATGGCATTTCGGAACCCGTCGACATGGCAACTTCTGGCGAATACCCAGGTCTGGGCACAAGTCGTCAATCCTTCGGTGGGAACAACGGGGTATTCGCTGGCGAATACCGGCGGATTATCGGTCACTGGTGGCTCCGGCACGGCGCAGTCCGTTGCTCTTACGACGGATGCCAATGGCCAGGTGTATATTACCTACACCGCTGCATCCCAGGCCGGCAATAACATTACCGTCACCTTCTATAACACTGCAGGGATGCAGAAC
>Ga0118677_10016646_pt1 | contig 10030 bp, 6 predicted proteins | sample AliMusrvi5mmetaG_FD_86154 | JGI IMG/M metagenome (GOLD analysis project Ga0118677, IMG submission 86154)
GTTCAACCTGGTATTCAAATTCATAATACGATTCAAATACTAGTTTTGGGTCTTCCCCTTTAGCGATTTTTTTACTTTGCAGCAGACCAAAAGCAGTCATTTTTTCCCGCAGCATGCGGCGCACATCCGTATGGTCGGAAATCGTTTCGGCGACAATATCCCGGGCTCCAGCCAGGGCGTCTTCGACGCCGGGAACATTCTCATTCAGATAAGGCTTTACAATCATTTCCAGGCGTTCCTGGCTGCGGACCTGTTTAATCATCAAAGTCGCCAGTCCCAGGAGGCCTTTTTCACGGGCAATACTTGCCCGGGTATGCCTTTTAGGTTTGTAGGGTTGGTACAGATCTTCAAGGGCAACAAGCGTGTCTGCGTTGGCGATTTGTTGGTTTAATTCCGGGGTTAATTTTCCTTGCTCCTCGATCGAAGCCAGAATCGTTTCCTTGCGATCATCCAGTTTCTTTAGTTTTTCAAGCAAGTCGGAAATATGCCTGATTTGTTCCTCATCCAGTCCACCGGTGGCTTCCTTCCGATACCGGGAAATAAATGGGATTGTATTTTCCTTTTCAAGCAAATCGACTGTGGCGCTGACTTTCGTTTTGGGTAAATTTAATTGGGATGCAATCCGAATAATTTGATCTGGCATGGTTAAAGCTGCGCCGCTTTCTTTAGATGATTAAATACATTTTCAGGTGTTAATGGGAATTGGTCAATCCAGACATCCGTTGCGTCATGGATTGCGGCAGTAATAGCCGGTGCAAAGGGAAGATAAGGCATTTCACCCATCCCTTTTACCCCCCAAGCGCCTAACGGATCGATAAATTCCAAAATAATCGACTCGGTCTTATCAGGAATATCAAGTACGGTTGGGATGAGATAAGTCGAAAAATTTTTGGTCAGAACCTGGCCGTTGTTCTGGATAAAGTTTTCCAGCACCGTATATCCCGCTGCCTGAACGATACAGCCCTCAATCTGCCCTTCTACTTGCTGGCAGTTCACGGCCCGCCCCACATCATTGGCGCAAATCACCTTTAGTATTGTAATCTGGCCCGTTGAAATATCCACTTCCACTTCGGCACTCTCTGTGACATAGCCGTAGGTAAAATTAGGCATCGAATGTCCTGTTTCCGGGTCAAAGGGTGTTGTCGCCGGGGGTCGGTAAACATAATTTGCAACGACCGGACGTTCCTCGTTTTTCCATTTTTCCAATGCCAGGTTTACCGCTCCTTTAATTGCGTTCCCCGCCATAAAGGTCATCCTTGAAGCTGAAACACTGCCGGAATTGTTGGTGACACTGGTATCCGAGGCAACCAGTTTGACTTTATCAACGGGTATATTTAAGGCATGCGCGGCCATTTGAACAAACGCCGTATGCGCCCCTTGTCCAACTTCGGCGCCTGCATGGTAGAGAACCGCCAGTTCAATTTCACTTTTCCCATGTAATTCAATTGTAGCTGCGCAGTTTTCAGGAGCGCCAAATGAAAAACCGACGTTTTTATAAGCACACGCAACCCCTACGCCTCGTTTGAGATATTTTTTTTCGGGGTTTAATTGTTTTGCCTTATTGCGTATCCATATACCATCCGTTTTATCCCATCCCGATGCCTGTGCGCATGCTTCCAGGGTCTGGCTGATGGTCACGCCAGCGGGAACTGGCGTATTCACGGAAAGAAGGCTGTTTTCCTGGAGCGCATTCATTAAACGGATTTCGATCGGATCAATATTTAATGCTTCCGCCAGTTTGTTAACCTGTGACTCGGCCGCAAACGCAGCCTGCGGCCCGCCAAAACCTCTAAATGCGCCTGTGGGCAGGTTGTTGGTGTAAACAGCAGAAGTATCAACCTTGACATTGGGAATATCATAAGGTCCGGTACAAAGCAGGGTGGCGTTACCCAGGACCTTTGTTGATGTATAAATATAAGCCCCGCCGTCGGCCACCATTTCCACCTGGGCGGCAATTATTTTGCCGCTTTTTAAGGCGCCCCATTTGGTTTTAATATAATATGGGTGCCGCTTATGGTGCCCAACAATCGATTCCTCCCGGCTCCAGATGATCTTTACCGGCCGGTTGATCCCTCTTTGCGATAACCTTAATACCGCCAACGCCAGGACAATCTGGACAGACATGTCTTCCCTTCCGCCAAAAGCACCGCCAATTGCAGGGTAAATCACGCGAATTTTTTCCAGGGGCAAATCCAGGGAATGCGCAATCTGCTCCTGGTCCTCATGCGTCCACTGCCCGCCGACGACCACGGTTATTCGCCCTTCTTCGTCAAAATATGAAATACCCGCCTCTGGCTGGAGAAATGCATGTTCCTGCACTGGAGTCGAATACTCCCCTTCAACGATTACATCTGCCTGGAGAAAGGCTTCATCAATCTCCCCTTTCCGAATCTGGTAATGGCAAAATACATTGCTGCCTTTATCCGGGTGCAGCAGGACTGTGTCATCCTTCACAGCCACGAATGGGTCGCTTACCACAGGCAAATCCTCGTAATCGACTTCAATCAGTTTGCAGGCCTGCGAAGCAATCTCCTCACTATCTGCAACAACCAGGGCAACCTGGTCGCCGATAAAGCGAACCCGGTCAGCCCCGGGTGTTTTTGAGCCCGGGCCGCATAATACCGGCTGGTCAGGAGATATCAGCCCATACGCATTCACCGGTACATCCCTGGCTGTAAATACTCCGATCACGCCATCCAGTGATTCGGCTCTGGCTGTATTAATTGATTTAATGATGGCGTGGGGTCTGCCGGCAAATAGAATTTTCATATATGCCTGGTCGGGCATATTGATATCACCAGGGTAAACAGCCTCACCAGTCACTTTTTTAAATGCATCAATACGAGCCATTGATTGGCCTAAGTGATTCATTCAACCTCCAATTATAAACATTTAGAACGTTATCTTTTAAACCTTTTCACCTTGTAGTTGCCCATTGGCACATCCAGAGCGCCGTAGCGTTTGGGCCCGACAAACCGGTAAAGCAGGAAATAAATCACATAAACAACTACAAATAAAACAAGTGAAATGGCAATCGTTAAAAAGATTTTTGCGTACAATAAGGGGTCTGCCCCCGGGGCGATCATATCAGGGGTTAATCTGTACCATCCCGTTTTTAAATCCTCGTCAATTAATAATAAAGACCCAAACCAGGAAATCGTCGGAATGATGAGAAGCAGCAAAAAACCAATTCCCATCCAGATTGGATGAGGAGCCACAGTTTTCCTGGGCTTTCTTTGTTCCCAATAATTATCATATTTGCTCATAATACACCTCCCTGCATTTGTATGGCCGCATCCTCAACGGCCTGAATAATTTTATAATAACCAGTACACCGACACAGGTTTCCAGTAATCGCCTGCTTTACCTGGTCATGGGTGGGATTGGGTTGTTCTTCCAATAATTTTACAGACGACATGATAAACCCGGGTGTACAATAACCGCATTGAACAGCGCCGTCCCTTATAAACGCATCCTGAACCGGGTGGATTGCTTCCTCGGTCCCAATCCCTTCAATCGTGATAATCTCTGCCCCGTGCGCCCGGGGGGCTGGAACCATGCAAGCCATAACGGCTATACCGTCCAAATAAACCGTGCAAGCGCCGCACTCCCCCTCTGCACAACCTTCCTTTGTTCCATTTAATCCTGCGTCCTCGCGTAAAAAGCGCAGTAAAGTTTTATGCTGCCCGCGGTTGATATCATATTTCTTCCCATTTATCGTCGTCTTAATCGTCTCGTTGTGTGTGAAAATGGATGCTTCTTTGACGGAAGGGTCAAATGGACGGGTTCCCCGGAGCAGAATGGGGGATTCAGGGAGATCTTTTACCCCGCTTACAATTTGATCAATGGCCCTTAATATGATCACTTTTAATATATGCCTGCGGTAATCATCAGATGAGCGGATATCTCTGATGGGGGTCGAAGCAGTGACGACCATTTCAGCTGCCTTTTCAAGGGCTTCCAGGTCGGTCACCCTTATCCCAACCAGGGCGTCTTCCGCTTCATTTGCGCGGCAGACGATGGGCGTCACTGCCCCAATGGCAATATTGGCCTTTTTAATGATTCCTTTATCAATCCTCAGGATAACGGTTACATTCACAACTGAAATAGCCTGGGCTTTTCGCAGCGCATATTTTATAAATGTACCTGATTGGTCTGGCGTCAGGGCCGGGAAATAAATATCGACCAGCATTTCATCCGGCTCCATAACTGTCTTGCGCACTCCGGTATAAAACTGGATTAATGGGATATCCCTTTGGCCTCGTTTTTTTGATTGGAGCACAACATGTGCATCCAGTGCCATTAAAGGAGAGATTGAATCGTTGGCAGGCGACCCTGTAATGATATTACCTGCAATTGTGCCGCGGTTTCGAATTTGTGGGGAGCCTACTTCCCAGCAAGCCCTCGCGAGCGGATAAGCATTTTCCCGGATCAGTTTGGATGCCACGCATTGATTATGGGTTACAAGGGGGCCAATATGAATATTATTTTTTTCATCCAGGGTAATCAAATTATATTCATTCCCCAGGCGGGTAATATCGACCAGAGTCTTCACACCTTTGCGAATTCCTCTTTCCAATTCGAGGATCAGATCAGTAGCCCCTGCAACCACTCTGGCATCTTTTCCTTTATGGTCCAGAATTTCGAGTAGATTATCTATATTTTCGACATTAATATATTCATCCCACATTAAACTGCCTCCGCTTTTGAAGATTATGCTTGCTTATGTAAGGCATTCCAGACCTTGTCTGGAGTGATCGGGCAAACATCAACATTTACCCCTGCTGCGTTAAAGACAGCATTTGCCACTGCCGGGGCAACCCCATCCAATGGAATTTCCGCCACGGCCTTGGCCCCAAATGGGTGCGAAGGTTCATAGGTATTCACAAATATTGTGTCCAAAACAGGCGTTTCATTGGAACGCAATATGTGATATTTTACCAAATCCTGCTGTTCAGCCTGCCCCATTGAGTCATAAGTCATTTCTTCGCAAACTGCGTAACCAAGAGCCTGCATCATGCCGCCTTCGATCTGGCCTGTGGCAGTAGTGGGGTTGATGATTACCCCTGAATCCACCGCCATCACCAGTCGGTCGACAATTACGGCACCGGTTTGAACATCAACCGTGACCTCAGCGAATTGGGCTGCAAACGGTGGAGGACTTACGGGTGAGTAGAAAGAGGCCACAGCCATAATTTGCTCCTGGTCCTTGTGATGAAGCGAGTTTAGTGCAATTTCACCCAGGGTAACAGAATATCCTTGTTTGCAAACTGCTGATTTATCCTTTAAAACAACATCCTCAATCTTAATCCCTGTTTCCGGATATTTTTCATTAAAAATATTTACAGCCCTTTGTTTTATTTTTTCTGCCACCAATTGGGCAGTTTTTGCAACTGCCGCGCCGGAAATATAGGTTGTGCTCGAAGCATAAGCCCCGACATCAAAGGGAGTAAAGTCGGTGTCAGACGAATAAACCAGGATGTCATCGGTTGAACAGCCCAGTATCTCGGCTGCCATTTGGGCCAGCACAGTATCAGATCCCGTTCCCAGGTCTGTCGCTCCTACCAGTAGATTAAAAGAGCCGTCATCATTAATTTTTATACTGGCGCCCCCCATATCCAGATAGGGGATCGCAGTTCCCTGCATCACCATTGCAATCCCGATCCCTTTTTTCAGATAGGGTTTACCTGCCGAATTTTTCCAATCAGGGTTATTGAATTTCTCATCCCAATTAATCAGCATTTTACCCTGTTTGACACACTCTTCTAGCCCAACCACTTCGATGATTTCTGGTTTGGGCTCCCTGCCTTCACTCCATGCGGTACTGAATGGATGAAGTTCTCCACTGCGAAGCGCATTTTTAAGTCGAAACTCAATTGGGTCCAGTTTCAAATCCGCAGCAATTTTTTCCATTTGCCTTTCAACAGGCCAGAACCCCTGCGGAACGCCGTAACCCCGATAAGCACCTGCGGGAGGCAGGTTGGTATAAACCGCATCGGCATAAAAACGGATGTTCGGTGATTTGCGATATTTTCCATCACCCACATAAAGCGCCATCGATTTATGTCCAGTATTTCCGGTAACGGTCAGAGCATGGCATCCGTATGCGCCAGTATCAGACAGGCAGGTCATCTCATTTGCTGTGATCGTCCCGTCCATTTTTACCCCGGTTTTCAAATGGATGCGCATCGGATGCCTTGAACGCGAAGCGGTAAACTCTTCTTCCCGGGTGTATTCAATTTTTACCGGCCTTCCCGTGGCAATCGTCAGGTGGGCTGCCGCATCTTCAATCAGGACCTCTTGTTTACCGCCAAAGCCACCACCAATCCTTGGCTTAATCACCCTGATTTTTTTCACAGGCAATCCCAATACCGGCGCCAGGATTCGACGCGCATGGAAAGGCACCTGGGTGCTCGTCCTGATCACCAGCCGGTCGTCCTCATCCCAATAAGTCAACACAACATGCGGCTCAATGTGTCCCTGGTGCACTTTGGGGACTTCATAATCTGCCTCATAAATTTTGTCTGCTTCAAGAAATCCCTGCTCCACGCTGCCAATATCGATTCTGATTTTAGCAGCCAGGTTTTTTGAAGGATCCGAATCCGCAAAATTAGTATATTCTTTTTCGTCGTGTAATATGGGCGCGTCTTTATCCATTGAATGCCGCGGATCCAAAATACTGGGTAGAATTTCGTATTCCACCTTTATCAGTTTGAGTGCCTGCCTGGCCAATTCTTCCGTTTCAGCCGCCACAAAAGCCACCCGGTCTCCCACGAAACGCACTTTATTATCCAGGCAAAATGCATCCAATGGGCCTGGAATGGGGTCAGACTGCCCGGCCGTCGAATAAATAACCCTTGGAATATCCTGCCAGGTAAGCACTGCAGCTACGCCGGGTAAAGCCCTGGCTTCAGCCGCATCGATTGATTTAATTTTTGCATGGGCAACCGTGCTGTGCAGAATTTTTCCCACCAGGATATCCCGAATCTCAAAATCTAGTGCAAAAGCCGGTTTTCCCTGTGCCAGTTTATTGGCATCAACTTTTTGTTCAGACTTTCCAACCACTTTAAAATCGTGCAGGCCTGGCGAAACTGTTTCGACTTCCTGAGATTCCCCGCGCAGTTCTGCTGCAGCGCGCTTAATCGCTTCAACTGGTTTTACATACCCGGTACAACGACAGAGCACGCCGGATAAGGCTTCTCGAATTTCCACTTCCGACGGGTCTGGGTTTGCTTTTAACAGGGAATCCGCGACCAGGATCATTGCAGGGGTGCAGTATCCGCATTGAATGGCCCCGGATTGAATAAATGCCTTTTGAAGGACACTTAAACCATCATTCTTTTTCCATCCCCGTTCAGGGTTTTCTCCCATTTTCTCAACCGTTTCAATTTGATGCCCCACAGCCTGAACAGCCAATAGCTGGCAGGAATTGACCGGACTGCCGTCAAAAAGCACCGTACACGCCCCGCATTCTCCATGCCTGCAGCCTCCGCTTTTCGGGCTAAAGATCCCCTGCTTGCGCAACACATCCAATAAATTTTCGCCGGCTGAAGCTTTAATTACGATGTCTTGATGGTTAACATTCAGAACAATGTTCATATTATTCACTCTCGTTAAACCGCTGATCTATTTGGCTAGCAAGCGTTCAAGCAGAATCAAGGATGCTTCGGTGTAATAAGCCGCCTCTTTAGACCGTTCAAATAAATGCTTGCACGCATTCCTGGTCGCTTCTTTTATGCCGCCTGGTTCTGTCCCATCAAAAACGAGTTGGGGCAGCGCCATCTCTGACGCGCCAACCACCAACCTCGTCCTTCCTGATTTCCATTGGGCAAGCGCCACAACAAGCTGGGGATAATCAAAAGGGGTTTTAGAGATGTCTTCAAAAGTGACATTTACCGCTTCTGGAATATCAATCTTTTCACACACCTCAAACCCGATATTATCCCTCTTCAGCAGCCAATCATCGATCTTAATCCTTTGCCCGTCCATAAAAAGGGTCACATCAGCATCGCACGCCATTAAAACCGAAGCGGTAATACACTGCCCGTTCGCGTGATATAAAAGTCCGGAAAGTGGGACCTGGTTTCGCTGGTTTTCTGTCAGATCCCGTTTAAGAGCCTGTGGAAGAAGCGGGACCAGGGCTTCTTTCCGGGTAAATTCGTTTGCAAATTCAAGGCAGTTCAAAATCTTTGTCTCATCAGCGGAAGGTGAAAGTTGATCTCTCACATCCTGCAAATCGATCAGCTCGACATCAATTCCCTTGCTGCTTCCAAAATGGCTGCTGCCCAAAATAAAAATCGACCTGGTATTGGGACGATGATACAAATCAACCGCCTCTTTTTTAAGACCGGGCCTATGGTAAGCTTTAATCACGATTACACCTCTTATTTTCCGAAGGTATCAATCAACAATTTCACATCTCCGCCGACAGGATATAAAATCGGGCAGGTACAGCCATTTGCGCGGTATTCATCAACTTTTTTCCTGGCTTCATCAGGTGTCCCTGAAGCTGTAATTTTTAAAATCAACTCCTCAGGCACAAGGTGCTTCGCTTTTTGAATTTGTTCTTTTGTAGCAGGCCACCCAAGAATCGATTGGATCTCCGCAACCACATCGTTGGACACACCCGAAGCTTTGGCAATATGCGGCTGCTGGGCCAGATACTGGGTCAATAATCCGCGTGTCTGTTCAATGGCTTTATCATGGTCAAGGTCCACAGAACATACCACAAGCTGCGGGCGGTCGATATCATCCAGCGTTTTTCCAGCCTTTTTTGCCCCTTTTTCCAGGAGTTCGAGAGCCTTATGGTTATATTCTGGTGAAACGCAATAATTCAGGACAACACCCTCAGCGATCTCACCCGTCATTTCCATCATTTGATCGCCGGTTGCGCCAATATAAACCGGGACATGGCGCGGTTCCCGCCGTCCATGGACAACATCCAGTTCAATTCCATCCACATGTACAAATTCCCCATGGAAAGTTACCCGTTCCATGTTTAATAATCTTCTGAGTACTTCAACGGTTTCCTTCATGGCGGTCATCGGTTTTTTTCGATCGATTCCCACATTCTTCGCCAACGGATCCCACCATGCGCCAATACCGCAGATAATCCGGCCCGGGGCAAGATCATCAAGCGTCAAAAAAGTGGAAGCCAGCAGGCCAATATTCCTTGTCCAATTGTTAATCACACCTGAGCCCACTTTGATTTTTTGGGTTACCGCTGCATATGCAGCCATTGGAACAATGGCATCTCTCACCAGGCGGCTCTCAGCCTGCCAAACGGCTTCAAACCCCTTTTCTTCAGCATATTTCACATATTCCAACCCATCTCTTAAATCATGGGCATCCTGAAGATACAGTGCAGCATTTTGATTCATAATTGAAACTCTCCTTTTTGAATTCCATCTTCTTGACCGTCTGTTGTGAATAAGTCGTCCAACATCAATTCTTCGAACAAGGTTGCGTTGTGAACACTTTTTAAAATCTCCAGGTCTTGCGGAAGATCAATGTCCAGTCCAAAGTTAAAATTATTAAAAATTGAGTACTGTGCGTGGTGGTTCATGGCTCCTTCAATATGCAGCGCCATGGAATTACTTCCAAACTTAAAATCAATCACATCGGGCGGGGATAAATATAAAGCATTTGTTCCTTCATTTCGCCGGTCCGGAACGACGATAATCTCCACACCACCTTTCCGATTTGAAAGCAATAGGGAAACGTCAGCCGCTTCTAAAAGCGGCAGGTCTGATGGAATGATGACGATTGAGTCGGCAGAATACGCTTTGGCAACGGCTGCCGCCCTGGTCAATGCCCGATTAAGGCCAATAACGCCTTCCTCCTGTATGGTTTTTACATCAAAATTATGGGCTATTGACAGGGCTAAAGAATCCCTGCTGATGACCAGAATGTGGCTTATTTCTTTAACGGACTTTAATATTCTTATAGTTCGGGAAAGGAGGGTTGAATTTAATAAAGCCCGCCTATCAATTGACAGAACAGGTGAAAGGCGTGATTTCCCTTTACTGAA
>Ga0118677_10016647_pt1 | contig 10030 bp, 6 predicted proteins | sample AliMusrvi5mmetaG_FD_86154 | JGI IMG/M metagenome (GOLD analysis project Ga0118677, IMG submission 86154)
CCACCGTTCTGGCCCCAGGAGCTGGCAATGTAGAGATCGTAGGTCCGGCCGGGAACGAGACCCGTGATCACGAACGGCAGCGAGCCGCCGCCTGCATCAAACACGCCACCCGCGAGAATCTCAAGGTCGCACCACCAATCGCCATAGGGGCCGTCTCCGGCGGCCGTGAAGGTCACGTTGGTGTCGTTGCCCGCAGAGTCCTTTAACGTGCCGCCCGAGAGGCCCCATGCGTTCCAAGTGGTGGCGGCCCCACCGGCGGGGCCATTGAGCGTAGGTCTCGCGCCATCGCCGAGATTCACGTTGATCATCCAAGCATCGACGCAAGGGTACAGGAAGACCAGGGCGGCAGCCATCCTGATTGCAGCCGCACTTTGTGGCAAAGCGGACGCCAAGGTCCGAAATATAGCCGACACAGCGCCGCAAGAGCCTGTGGGCGGGCGACGACATCTCCCTCGCTGCACTGATAGATGTTCTAGCAAGGGCATGGGGCCAGTTATTGGCAATTTGGACTTTCCCGTCAAGCAATAATGGCAGCAATATCCAGCGCTTCGATCAGATAGATTTTGGAAGGAACCGGCCACGGTTGCCCGCATGAGCAAGGCAGCGCAAGCCGCCAATGCCAACGGGCATTCCAACGGCAGTGCCCAGAAGTGGTGTCGAATTCGTGACCCAATAAGAGAGGTTCCCGGTCCCGACCGGACGGGTTCGGCGTCTGGACGAGAGCCCCGTTACTTCTTCGGCATAGGGGCATCTTTGCCCAGTTCCTTCATCGCCGCCCGGGTCCTCTCCGGCGTCCAGTAGCCGCTGGGGTCGAAGATCTGCGTGTTCGGGTACATCTGCATCACTTCGTCCAGTTGCTTCGGCGTCAGCGCACCCCGCCCCGTCCGCATCATCTGCATCCGGTCTTTCTTGGGCACCATGGTCAACCCCTTCGCGGTCACGTCGGTCATCCCCACATACAAGTTATTCAACCCGGTGCAAGGATACATGGTGACACACTCGCCACCCGGTGTGAGTGAAGCAATGGCGTCTCGTTTTGGGGCAATTTCAGGGAATTGAACGTGCTCGACCCAGTGGCTATCATGAGGTCGAACACTGAGTTTCATGGGTAACTCGATCAGCGCCACCTCCAAGATGCGCATTGTGCGGGTTGCTATCACGGTGAACTGACCTGTTCCCTTGCACGTGATGCGACCTGTTAGCGGGACCGGAAGCGCCTCGGAGACAGGCCGGTATGCCTGATGAAGAGCCTGTTGAAATATGGGATCGATTCGAACCCGCAAGCCATCGCAATGTCAGAAATCCTCGTGTGCGGCAAATCCGCCAGCATCTGGCAGGCACGCGTCACTCGGAGACCCGCCAAATAGGCACTGAAGGATCTTCCTGTATGTTGGCGGAAGACCCTGCTGAAGCGGTCCGGACTGAGCGCCGCCATCCGCGCAGCATCCGCCAGAGTGACGGCTTGATCCAGATTCTCACGGATGTGGTCGATGGCCTTGCGCAGCCCGGCCGGGGTTGCCAGTGCGGCCGTTTGCGCGACCACAGCCGCCTGTTCGCGGAGCCTGCCAACAAGGTACTCGATCACGCACAGGCCCGGATCCAACGTGGATCCATCCGCAGCCGGCACCGGCCCCACTTCCACGCGTGCCAGTGTCCTGCCCGACGCTTCAATTGCCATCACACCGCTAACAAAGCCGTTTCTGCAAACCGCCCGGCATAGGGGTTTGGCACCGTCTCCAGCGGTGTGGAATTGCTTGTGAAACCGCAGACACTCGACCGCAGTGTCCGACAACCCGCGAGCTTGCTGGCAAGCGTCATGCTGGCTCGGCGGCATCTCGAAGGCTTCGCCCGCGACGACCAACCGAACGGGCAAGCGGGTTGCTGCGGCGAAGCTCCTTAGCAACTCATTCGCCCTGATGAAATACTCCCCGAATGCCCCTGTCTCCGCTTCGCCAACGGTCAGTCTCCTGTCGCACGTCCCTTGGAGGATGCTTGTTTCGGGTGATCGAGGCGGTGACGTGATCTTTACCATGGAGAGATAGGTAATTCAACCAGATCCGTGGACGAGACTTGGATTGTTACGAAGTTGTCACAGTTGCCGCCGGACATGGTCAAGAAATCAACGGATTCCGCGTAGAAAATGCAGCCGGCTTTGAGTTAAGGTCGTCCCGTTCTGCAACGGGCCAGAGCATCACTGTAACATATACACCCCCCAATACCAGAAAGTTCACCATGAATCATCGACTTCTATTATTCTGCGTGGGTGCTGCCGCATTTGCGACTGCATTCCACCCGGCTACGGCCCAGGCAACACCTTGGTCATTCGGCGTCATCTCGGACACCCAATGGTTGGTAACCGATGACGGAAAAAATCCTAACACCATCGCGGCCAACATCATCAAGCAGGTGGACAGTCAGTTCATCGCCGCCAACGTCAAGCTCGTCGTCGCTATCGGCGACATGACCGACAGCGGCAGCCAGGCCAACGACTATGTCCGAGCGTTATATGCGCAGGATTTGTATAACGCAGGCATTGGTTTTTATCCCACTCGCGGAAATCATGAGGCCGCCAATGGCACCTATATTGGTTCCGGCGCGGATTTCCGTCATGTCTATCCGCAGATTGTGCCTGGTGTGAACGCAGGCATAAACAACTCTACGCCTGGTGACATCACGACGGCGCTGGTATCTCCCGCCGGAGATTTGACCAACAATCCTCCGGCGAGTGCTACCGGCTCGCCTTTCCCCGTGGGCAATGGATTTACCTCACCGACGGCGGCCAATCTCGCCAATGACAGCATTTCCTATGCATTCAATTACGACAACGTGACCTTCATGTTGTTGGATCAGTTTCAATCGCCCGATTACTACACCAGCCACATACCCGAGCAGATGGACTGGATCAATAGCACGCTGGCGGGCCGTCCCGCCAACACCCACGCATTTGTGTTCACTCACAAGAACATGCTGGGTGGCAATCACAAGGACAGCATGTTCGGTGGCCAGGTGACCTCGGCCGATCCCGGGGATTGTTCCAGCTTGAACTACGCGTCGTTAACTGCCGCCAACCAGACGGCGTTCACGGCCAAGACGAACTTTATCAACAGCTTCCTCGGCGCGATGCAGGGCAACCACGTAAAGTATGTAATCTCCGGCCACGATCATCACCACTACAATTCCATTGTCACCAGCCCGGACCAACAAAGCAAAACCCATCAGCTTATCTGCGCCTCGGACAGCTCCAAGTTCTATACTCCCGGCAATCCCGCCTCAACCAACGATCTGCCGGTTGAGCAGCAGTTGAACCGAATCGGTTACTATATATTCACCGTGGACGGTCCCCGGGTAACGATCGATTACTATGCCGATACTACGGCCAGCAATTACTCCGGCCCCTTCCATTTCGTGAAGCAATCCACCACCGGCTACAGTCTGAACGGCCAGGAGTTTGTCATCCCCGAAGGCGCGGTCTATACCTCGGTGTCTGATAATACCACGGCGGCTTCAACGAATGGCGAAACCGGCTATGTCGGCACATCGATGGGGATTCTCAACGGCTCCAACACCAGCGTAACTACGAACAACTACGGCAAGGCGCAGGCCAAAGCGGTGAATACCGGCTGGACTCCCTCGGTGTCCGGTCTGGCCAGCGACGTGCTCTCCGTCTGGGGACTCCAGCAGATCGGTGCCGCCCAAGCAGATACTTACACGCTTGCGCTCAGCTATGATCCGTCCTCAGTGAGCGCGGCGCAACTTGCTAACGGCTCGTTTGTGCTTGCCGGTAAGGATTCTTTTGGCCACTGGGTCAATGCCGTTGATTTGAACAAGGGCGGCGTCCGCCGCTTTGTGTCTGGAGCCTACACCAGTTCCTATCCACTTGGCACCTTCGGCGTGGATAGCGCCAGCCACACGGTCTGGGCGGTAGTCAACCATCAGGGGGATTTTGCTGCCAAAGCGCTGAATGAAGTCGTTAACTTCATCTACACCTCGGACAATCACTACGGCATCGTCCGCCCGATTTTCCGTGGCAACTTCAATGTGACCGGCCAAGCCGTCAATGAGGCCATGATCGCCCGAATGAACACCCTGCCTACGCAGTCGTTCCCCAACGACAGCGGCGTCGCGGCCGGCCAGCCAATCGGCCAAGTCGATTTTCTCATGGACACCGGAGACATCGCCAATCGCTCTGAATCCAGCAGCGCAATTGCAGCCAACCACAGTCTCAGTTATCTGGGAAGCACACTGGATTATCCCGGCCAGGCCTCATACGTTGCTCCAGTCAGCAGCGTCACCTGGGGCCAGTGGCAGCATGACTTCTTGGGCGACGCGAACCCCGGCAACACCGCTGGAGGCCTTCTCACCCTGACCAACAGTCAGGGCCAGGGGATCCCTGTGTTCCTTTCGCCCGGCAACCATGATGTTAGCGACGCCATCGGCATGATTGGAAAGATTGCCACCGGCGATCGGGACGCCACATCATTTGTGCAAATCTATAACCGTATGACTCCCTATTCAGGTAAATCGCCGATCGCGACGAGTGTTTTCACCAATCCGGCTGACTATACCAACGTCAACCTGCAGGTGAATTATTCCTTCGATGTTGGCGGCACACATGTGATGTGCGTGAACCTGTTCCCGGACAAGAACATCCTGAACTGGATGACTGCCGATTTGGCCAATGTTGCCGCTAGCACACCGGTGCTGCTGTTTTGCCATGCCCCGCTCAACATGGCCGCCGGCGAAACCAAAGTATTCGGCAATCCCTCCACGACCAGCAGCTCGGCAGCGGGGGACATTCCGTTCGCACTCACTGGCACGGACAGTTCCACGAGTTATGTGGACATGAATGCTGCCAAGCAATATGTCGCCGACTGGCTCATCGCCCATCCAAGTGTTAGGGCGCTGTTCAGCGGTCATGACAACTTCAACGGCGCGACCAATTGGAACGGCCAGGATCCCAACAACAACCTGATCGCCACTCGTGATGCCGCTTGGCCCGGCGTAGAACTCTTCCGCGTGGACTCCCCGATGAAGGGTGACTATTCCGGCGTTTCAGCCACGACTGCGCCATTGACGGGCATCGGCGATGAAACGAAACTCTCGTTCCAAGTCTATTCCTATGACATTGCCACGCGCCGCCTCACAGAACGCGAATTCCTGTGGAACCCCAACGCTGATGCGAGTGGCACAGGTGCCTGGAGTGGCCAGTCTGTGACCCTTGACCTGAGCTTGTCACCCACCACTGCCGCCACTTTGGCCGGTCCTGCAAACGGCTCCTCCGTGACCGATGGCCCCCCGACACTGACTTGGTCAACCGTGTACGGTGCCACAGGGTACACCGTGGCTGTTACCGGTCCCGGTGGAACTGTTAGTTGCGATGTCGCCGGCACCAGTCTGTCGCTCGCACTGCCGCTGGCTAACGGATTATATACATGGACGGTCAAGGCCAACAACATCGAAGGCAGTGGCCCCGTTTCCGCCACTGGCAACTTCACGTTGCTTCTCCCGCCGACGCTTACCATCTCCGGGCCCGATGGGAATGGCAACATGCATGTCACATGGCCGATTAGCGCACCGGGCTACCAACTCCAGTTCAGTCCTGACATGAACAACTGGGTACCGGTCACCGGCTCGGGCTTCTTCCGCCTCGTCAAGCCGTAGCCGGATCAAGCCGGACAGATGGATCATTATCAGCCGCCCGGCGTCATGCCGGGCGGCCTTATTTTTAGGGATATTCTGACGAAGTTCAGACCACCTGACCTCGTGTGAGAACCAAGTGGCTGATGAGCGCATGTCGGCTCTATTCAACCTCAGAAATAGACAACTCTATGCCTATGGCTCAAACAAAATCTTCAGCATTCGCTGAGGATTCGCCAGAAAATCACGGGTGATCCGGTAATGCTCAGTCACCTCATAGGCGATGCGTTCGTATGCCGCTTGATGAATCGAGTTTCCAGGGTTGTTCAATCTAACAACTTCCAGGGATCCGCCACTCCGCCAAGGCATGGTTGGCGGGGCGCAACGCGGCTGCCAGCGAGCCATAGACCTCGAAGAGTGGTGCGTAACGTGCGGTGAGCGCGGTGTTGGGATGGAAAACCCGGGTGGACCCTTTGACCCGCTCTGCAGCTTGGTCCAGATCGCTCCAGAGACCGAGGGCGACACCCGCCAACATGGCCGCGCCAAGCGGTGAGGTGTCCTGAATGTCGGAGACCTCCACGTCCATGCCAGAAACGTCGGCTTTGTTTTGTAGCCAAAATGAATTGCGGGTGGCTCCACCAGAAGCAACAATTCGATCAAAACGTGTGCTCATGCATCCCTCCATCGTCCTGAGGATGTGTAAAAACTGATAGTTAAGACCTTCAATCACGGCTCGGCACATATCTGTATGGCGCGTCGTGTTGAGAAGGCCAACAAAAGCGCCGGCCGCCTGGCTGTCGTTCACCGGACACGGCGCAGATGATAGATATGGCAAAAAAATCAGGCCGCCCGCACCGGCTTTCGATTCTCTCTCGGCTGCGGCCACCACGTCCTCCCACGGCCGGTTGGCCTCGCCGGTGACCTCGCGGAACCACGACAACGCGGAGGCCGAGGGTGAACCGCCCCAGGCAGCGTAGCGCCCGGGAGCGACATGAGCTTGGACACAGACGCCCGCACGACCCAATGTCCAACTGCAGTCCGGTTGGGTGACGGTTGCTATCAGGTTCTCCCAACTGCCCATCACATTGGAAACCACGCCCGGCCGGTGCGCGCCCACCGGCAGTGTGCCGCATAGGTGGTCCTGGCCGCCCAGCACAACTGGAGTGCCCAGTGGTATGCCTGTTAGACTTGCGGCATCCTCCGAAACGGAGCCCAGCATGGTGCCGGAAGGTTTCACATCGGGCAGGAGTCTGCGCGGGATACCGGAGCGTTCGACCAGTTCGTCTGACCACTGGCGTTTCTCTTGGTCTAAGAGCAGCATGCAACTTGCCATGCTTGGGTCGGTGGCACGCACCCCGCAGAGTTTGAAATTGACGAAGTCCGCTAACAGCAGCCACGACTCCGCTTTGCTGATGATCTCCGACTCATGTTCCATCATCCAGCGGAGACGCATCACACCGGTCATCGCCCACGGCGGAAACCCGGCAATTTCAAACGTCTTCTCGGCACCGATCGTCTGCTCCCACCAGGTCGCCTGGGGCGCTGTGCGGCCACAATGCCAACTGATAAACGGATAGAGTACGCGTCCGTCGCCAGAAACGGGCACACCGTCCATACCCATGCCGGTGACGGCAACACCGATGACGCGTGCGGGGTCATCGATGGCGGCCATGACTTCCCGGCAGGCAGCTCCCACGCCGTCCCAAATTGCGTCGGGGTTCCAGAACACCCACTCGGGATGTTGTGCGGCATAGGGATTGAAGCGCTCGGTGGCTCGCGAGGCGGAGGCCACGCAGCGGCCGTCGGGCGAATAGAGACAGACTTTGGTTGAGGCCGATCCAAGGTCGATAGCGGCCACCAGCTTGCGTTCAGAGATCATCGTGGGACTCCTTTCATAACGCGTTGGCATAGGCGAGGATACAGACCCCCGCCACGAGGATTGCAAGGGCGCTGCGGATGCCAGTCACGGCGCGCACGTCTGCACCGCGCCATTCACCGGTTAGAAACCCGTTCACTGTGCCCGTGAAGATCGCGAGCGACATGAAGATGGCGTAGCCGACCGAGACGCCGAGTGCCCCTAACATTGGGGAGCCGGCGCCGAAACAGGCGATGGCACCATCGTGCAGTAGGGCCATGACCAGCGCGACCGCATAGACCGGCAGGATCCCGGGGCGAACCAGCGTGTTCCAAGTCTTGTTAGCCGAAAATTGATAAGCGCAATATCCACAAGCCGAGAGTGATCCGCCCCACAGTGCGAGGGCGGTTACGGCGAAGCTTGCCCGCCACTCCGGGTTGGCGAAGGGCTCGGCGGATGCTAGTTTCATGACATCGCCGCCGCACCCGAACGCCAGGGCATAACAAGCGCAGAGGACGCCGGAGAGCACGGCGACAGCGATTCCCCTGGTGAGATTGCGCGGGGCTTGACCGGTGTTGCCGGCATGCTCCTTGATGCGTGCCGCCTTGCCGGAGACGATCACGCCGAGGATGCATACTGCCGCACCGCCTAGCATCACCGCACCCTTGGCCGTACCGAAAACGCCCGGCGTGAAAATTGCCGCTGGCACGATCATGCCGAAGGCGATCTGGACGCCGTAGTTGATGGCATAAGCCAACGACAGGCCGACGAAAGCGAAGCTGAGGCCCAAGGTCATGGATCCCAGCCCCCACAGGAAGCCAAAGGCAACCGGGCCGATCCACTGGCTGGGTGTTAGCGTGCCGCAGACGGTGAAGAGATGATTCACGAGGATGGGTCCGGCCAGCAGCGGCAGGAGGACGGTGGCGAAAAAGAAGAAGGGGCCCCAGAGGGTTTCCCAGGGGGTACCTTTGGCCACGAACTTGCTAGGCAGGCCGAAGGAGCCTCCACACAGCGCGCCAATCACAATCAGCATGAATCCAGTTGTCATCATTTATCTACTCATGTGGGTTGGGGTCACTATCAAGAGTTCCGAATTCCCGCAGTGAATCAAGCATCGCGCGGTAATTTGCGGGCTTCACTCCGCGGTGGATCGTGTTGCTGGAAGAAACGATCAATCCCTCTGGTCCGCCATCGCTGATGCAGCGGCGCACTTCGTCACGCACCTCCTCGGGCGTTCCGCTGCACAATGTCTTCACGCAATCGATGTTGCCCTTGAGAGCGATGCGCCTGCCATACGCGGCCTTCATTCCGGCCATGGTAAGCCCAGCTCCAGGATCGATCGGATCAAGGCAGTCGATGCCTGCCTCAATCCAATCATCCACCAATGGCAGCACATTGCCATCGCAGTGCTTGATAGTTAGGCATCCCAATGCCTTGAACCCATGGATCGCACGCCGGAACGCCGGTAATATTTGCTCCCGATAGACGTCGGGATGGAAGAGGGGGCGGGTTGCCATGGCAACGTCATCGGTGGTGGCGATAATTCGCACGCCGAAGCAGCGGACCGCATGGGCGGCGAGTGCGAGGTTGTAGCTAACAATCCGGTCGAGAAACTCGGTGCAAGCTTCGGGCTCGGCCAGCGGGGCCATCAGTGCGGCTTCGTAGCCGAGCAGATCCCGCATGTCAGAGAAGCCGTCACGCAGGTTGAGCACCACCGCGCGGGCGTCGCCAAAGCGCTCTACGGCGCGCCGCAAGGTAGCGAAACGCTCATCAGTGCACGGGTCGGGAAAGCTGAATTCCCGGTGGCGGGTGAGGTCGGCCACCGGGTGTGCAATCACCGCAGGAATACTGTCTCCGGTCAATTGGCGGCGGCTGCCCCATTCGTCCTCAAAGGTTTGACGGTCAATGAAGCGCTTGCCATAGTCCGGCCGGATGTTGATGCCATCCATATCCAGGCGCTCCACAACGTCCAACGGATCGTCGGAACCGGTCAGTGCCATGCCGACTGACGAGTCGATAAACCATTCAAATGTTGGAACCCGATCAGGCGTTTTCCGCCGGATTGCGGCACACATGCGTTCGATTCCGTTCATCGTTGGGTTACCGCCAGTGCTGCGACGGACGGGAAATTAGAACCGGCAGAGTCTGGAAACGCAAGCGGCGATTGCGGGAATTTGATTTCACTCACCGTGGATCCCAAGACACACGCCGTGTGGGCTGCCTTCGCCGACAAGGCGAGTACTGCAAGATATATCATGAAACTCGTTGTGCCGTAGCGTGTGCGGCCATATCCCTGAGTGCTTATTGGCCACATCCCTTGCTTCGCTAACTCCATCATGCCGACGCTTCATCGCGCCGCCCACTGGATGCCGTTTGCTCTTGGCTTTGAGACGCGGCCTCGCTGGAAAAATCCCCGGAAACCTGGTAACTCGAAATATTTGTTAGGACGAATGCGGCGTGGCAGCGAGATTTTACTTGGCACGTCGGAGCAGATCGCTAGGCTGCGCCACTTCCCCCCCCCCCCCATGCCTCATGCTT
>Ga0118677_10016651_pt1 | contig 10028 bp, 2 predicted proteins | sample AliMusrvi5mmetaG_FD_86154 | JGI IMG/M metagenome (GOLD analysis project Ga0118677, IMG submission 86154)
TTCCTATACTTTTGATGAGTACCGCAAATGGGACACACGCAAAGCCTTGGACAGCTATTGGCGCGAACGTTCTGGAAGCACCTCCACCGCCACCAGGCTCGGGGTTATTCCCCAATTGCGCATCGGAGGTCAGTTGTTCGACAAAGTATTCGGTGGAAACACCATTGACATCCGTCCACAGGGAAGCGCCGAACTTACTTTCGGAGTGCTTTCAAACCGCCGCGACGATCCAGCCATTAGCCAACGACTCCGCCGCACCACTAATTTTGATTTCAACATGAAAATCCAAATGAGTGTGATGGCCAAAATCGGCGATAAGATCGAGTTTAACACCAACTACAATACCGAAGCTACCTTCGATTTCGAGAACAAGCTGAAACTGAAATACGAAGGTAAAGAGGACGAAATCATCAAATTGATAGAGGCAGGTAATGTGACCATGCCCATCAACAGCACACTGATAACCGGAAGTCAAAGTCTATTTGGACTGAAAACACAGTTGCAGTTCGGAAAAGCAACTTTCACCAATGTTTTCTCACAACAGCAGAGCCAAGTGCAGAACATTACAGTTCAAGGTGGGGCACAGAAACAGAAGTTCTCTGTCAGAGCACTTGACTACGAAGAAAACCGTCATTTTTTCATCGGTCAGTTCTTCTGCAATCAATACGAGGATGCTTTGCAGACATTGCCAGTCGTCACTTCGAATGTCAACATTACCAAGATCGAAGTCTGGGTGACCAATATTGGGGCCGCTATTACCGAGAACAGGAACATCGTCGCTTTCCAGGACTTGGGCGAGCGCGATCCTTATAATCATAACATCCACCCTTCTGCTCAACAGCCTTACCCAGACAATCATGCCAACGATCTTTTATATCTATTGGATACAGCCCAAGTCAGGAATATCAATAAGGTTGGTGATTATCTGATAGCAACTAAAGGGTATGTATCAGGGATTGATTTTGAAAAAATCGGGAGTGCCCGAAAACTGAACCCATCTGAGTATATGTACAACAGCCGCTTGGGCTTTGTATCGCTCAACACTGCCCTAAACCCTGACCAGACCCTTGCTATTGCTTATCAATACACCGTGCTTGGTGACAACAAAGTTTATCAAGTGGGTGAGTTCAGCGACCAAGGTATCCCGAATGCAAGCTGCCTAATGGTGAAGCTTTTAAAAAGCACTTCGGTGAACACTCATGTGCCTCTATGGAACCTGATGATGAAAAACGTTTACAACCTCGGAGCATACAACATAAACCGAGAGGACTTCATGTTCAATATCCTTTATTCCGGTAACAGCAGTGCTGTGCCAACCGGTTTCTTCAGTACAGGTCCTGATGGAATTAAAGGTGTTCCACTAATCCAAATATTTGGTCTTGACAGGTTGGATCCACAAATGAACCCTCCCCATGATGGAGTTTTCGATTTCATTGACAATGCTGCCCGCAACGGTGGAACCATCCAAGCTTCCAACGGAAGGATATTTTTCCCTGTACTAGAACCTTTTGGAAGCTATTTGCGTAACAAAATCAACGATAAAACCTTTGCCGACCGCTATTGCTACGATTCGCTGTATTCCATGACCAAGACTGGGGCACAACAGTATCCGGACAAGAACAAGTACTTCATGGAAGGCCAGTATAAATCAGAATCTGGATCCGATATCTCCCTCAATGCACTGAATGTACCACAAGGTTCAGTAAAGGTAACCGCTGGCGGAGTGCAATTGGTGGAGAATACTGACTACACCGTGGATTATACTTTGGGTCGTGTTAAGATAATTAATGAAGGAGTACTCAATTCCGGCACCCCTATCAACATTCAGCTTGAAAACAACTCCATGTTCAACGTGTTCAGCCAAACGATGCTAGGGACACATGTGGACTATAAGGTGAACAAAGACTTGTTGCTTGGAGGCACACTTCTTCATTTGTATGAAAGGCCAATCACCATAAAGACGAATTATGGGGACGAACCTATTTCCAATACAATCTGGGGTACGAGCATCAATTATCAGAAGCAATCAGGTTTAATTACTAAGATGGTTGACAAGCTTCCATTCATCAGTACCAAAGCCCCTTCCAAGCTGCGGTTTGATGCAGAGTTTGCTCAATTTATCCCAGGACATTCCAAGACTGTTGGCAAAGCTGGGACATCTTACATAGACGATTTTGAAGGTGCCAAATCTACCATACAACTCATCACTGTTGGTAACTGGTTTCTTGCCAGTACACCCCAAGGTCAAACAACACCTGGAATGTTCCCTGAAGCTGCTCCAGGTACTAGGTTGGCGTATGGTTTCAATAGGGCACTTACATCATGGTACTCGGTTGACCAGTTCACATTTTATACCAAAAGCGGTTCCAGTAGGCCAAAGAACATTTCCAAGGATGAACTTTCCAGGAACTCAACGCGCGTTGTTTACGAGAGTGAACTATTCCCCCACAAACAGAACCAATACAATCAGCCCCTTGTCCAACCCATGCTTAATGTCGCCTATTTCCCAGAAGAAAGGGGACCCTATAATTACGATGTTGATCCGGGAACTTATTCAAAGGGTGTAACAGATAAAGGAACCTTAGCCAATCCTGCTACACGATGGGGTGGTATGATGTGCAAAATGGCAAACTCCGACTTCGAGGCAGCCAACATCGAATATATCACATTCTGGATGATGGACCCTTTTTCTGAATCATCCACACAAAAAGGAGGAGAATTGTACTTCAACCTCGGTGATATTTCGGAAGATCTTCTTCGTGACGGTAGGATTTCTTTCGAGAACGGACTTCCTACTTCGGACTCAGCCATGTTTGTTGACACAACAATGTGGGGAAGGGTACCTAGCAGACAGGATCTTACCCATTCATTTGACACTCGGACTGATACCCGCCCCTTTCAGGATGTAGGCTACGATGGACTGCGTACACAGGACGAAAAAGGGTTTTTCTACAAATCATTTCTGGAAAAAATAATTGCTCGCTACGGTCAGACCTCAGAAGCCTATATAAAGGCAAACGATGACCCTTCGTCTGACAACTTCCATTCATTTATAGGAAGCGACTTTGACAATGATCCTCAGTATAGCAGTTTGGTAGAGCGGTACAAGTTTTATAATGGCCCAGATGGCAACTCCCCTGTCAATACAGGTACGAGTAACAATATAGGGCAACGCAACCCGAATACCGAAGACCTTAACTTGGACAATACACTCAGTGATCAGGAAAGATATTTTCAATATGTGGTCCATCTCCGTCCTGAGAACATGAAGGTTGGCGAAAACTACATTACCGATATGTACGCTTCTGGAACTGAAAATAAGGATCCCAATCCACCTCCAGGATTCAAATTGGAAAATGGAAAACCTGGCGGGGTGAAATGGTATCAATTTAAGATCCCTGTTCAGAAGCCTGACAAGGTTGTTGGAGGAATACAGGATTTCAAATCCATACGCTTTATGCGTATGTTTTTCAAGAACTTCGACACAACAGTTGTCTGCAGGTTTGCTACCCTCGATTTGGAGCGCGGTGAATGGAGAAAATACTATAGCAGTTTACTCACTCCTGGTGAATATATTACAGACCCTAACCAAGATGCTACTACTTTTGATCTATCCACAGTGAGCGTGGAAGAAAATAGCAGTCGGATCCCTGTACCTTATGTAACTCCTCCTGGTATTGAGCGAGAGATCAATGTGGCCACTACCAACTATACTCAGATGAACGAGCAGGCCATGGTAATCAAAATCTGCAACCTTTTGGATGGAGATGCCCGTGGGACATTCAAGACTACTGAATTTGATTTCCGGAACTATAAGAACCTTCAAATGTACATTCACGCAGAGAAGGGTATTAAAGAACAGGAACTTAAGACAGGGGATCTTACGGCATTTGTTCGACTCGGTTCTGACTTTGTGTCAAATTACTACGAATATGAAATTCCATTGACCTTCACACCTTGGAATACACCAGCTACTGATAAAAATGGAATTTGGCCTCCTGCTAACAACTTGAATGTGGAGTTGGCCAAACTCATAGCAGCTAAAGAAGCACGTAATGCCGAACTTGACAGACCCGGTTCGGTAATTGGTATCACTACTCCATATACAGTTGCTGATGGAACAAACAAGATCACTATCGTAGGATCACCAAGTATGAGCGATGTGAAAGCCATGATGATTGGTATCCGCAACCCAAAAAGAAATCCCAAAAAACTCAATGAAGACGACGGATTGCCTAAATGTTCTGAGATTTGGATCAATGAACTTCGATTAACGGACTTCAACGAAAAATCGGGATGGGCGGCCAATGCAAGAATCTCCACCAATCTTGCGGATCTCGGAAACTTGATGATTTCTGGAGCATATAGCTCACCAGGGTTCGGAAGCTTGGAGAAGAAAATAAACCAGCGTCAGAAAGAAGCCATTACTCAATTTGACATTGCGACGAACCTCGAATTGGGAAAATTCTTTGGAGAGAAATCCGGTATCCGCATTCCAATGCACTATGACTATTCTCAGACTGTGAGCAACCCACAATACAATCCTCTCGACCCGGATGTGCTTTATTCTGAGCAAACAAAAAACATGAGCAAGCAACAGGTGGATTCACTGAAACAGCTCACTACTGATGTAACAAAACGTCAGAACCTCAACTTCATGAATGTCCGGAAGGACCGTGTCGGAGCTACAACTAAACCCCATCTTTGGGATATAGAGAACTTCGACCTCTCCTATTCTTATTCGGAAATCATTCACCACAACATAGACATAGAATCGGATGTCAAGAAAACCTATCATGGCGGAATTGGATACAACTTCTCTGTAAACCCCAAAAGCATCAGGCCTCTACAGAAAATCGTCAAAGCAAAATCATTGTCCCTATTACGCGATTTCAACTTCTACTACTTACCCAAATTACTGTCCTTCCGTTCGGACATGAACCGTGAATACGAACGCAGACTGTTGCGGAACAAGAGTGCAGCTCTAATCATTCTTGAACCAAATTATACCAAGAATTGGGACTGGAACCGTATCTATGATATGAAGTATGACTTCTCACAATCCTTGAAACTGGATTACAATGCCACAGTGAACAGTTATATTCTTGAACCACCTGGAGGATTTGAAAGGGGAAGCCCAAATTATCAGCAGTACAAAGATTCTGTGTGGAGTTCGATCAAAAGTTTTGGGAAGATCAACCGATTCAACCAGATGATCAATGTCAACTACACGGTACCTTTCAACAAAGTACCTGTTTTGAACTGGATTACAATGACCGCACGTTATGGAGTGAAATACCGTTGGGAGGCATCTCCGCGCTCACTCCAAACCAGATTTGGCAACACCATAGATAATTCACAAGACATTTCGCTTAATAATACCTTCCGACTATCAACCTTGTACGACAAGGTTCCTTTCCTAAAAAAGGCAAAGAGCGAATTGCAGGCATCCAACACCAATCAACCTGGAAAAATGCCGGGGAGAAATCAGGACAAGCCTAAGACAAAAGACAAAAAGCCTCAGGATCCCAATGCGCCAAAGGGTGCTGGCAATCCCGAAGAGGGCGACAGCATTGCCAAGCCAAAGAAGAATTACTTGAAACTTGTAAAGAATTATACTCTGGGAGTACTGATGTCAGCCAAAGACATAACAGTCACTTACTCAAAGACCAGAGGTACAACTTTACCTGGCTTCACTCCTGAACCAGGCCCGCTTGGGAACAATTGGGGGATGGAAGCTCCTGGACTCGGTTTTATATTAGGAGATCAAAAGGACATCAAGTACACTGCTTCAAGATCAGGATGGTTGACTGCTGATACGCTTCTTAACAACCCGTACACCACCCGCACAACGGAAAAGCTCAACATACGATCTACATTGGAACCTGTTAAGAACTTGAAAATTGATTTAACGGCAGAGCGTGAAATGTCATCAAGCTATCAGTCGTATTTCAAGGCCAACCCAAATGGGAAATTTGAAGAATCGGCTGCACAGGATCGTGGAAGTTTCAGCATGTCCTATTTCATGTGGCCATCTGCCTTTCAGAATGACAATGTGGATAACATTAGTCCGGTGTTCGAGAAAATGCTTTCATACAGGAAACCAATTGCTGAAAGGCTAGCCAAGCAGAATCCCAACTCGGTAGGACAAGATTCATTGGGATATCCTTATGGATACGGCCCAACGCAACCTCAAGTATTGCTGGCTGCATTCATGGCAGCATACAGTGGAAAAGATCCAAGCAAGGTGAACCTCAATCCGTTCCCTAAAATACCTTATCCCAACTGGCGTATCACCTACAATGCCAGCCAAGGCATTGAATACCTGAGGAAGTATTTCCAGTCTTTCAACATCTCGCACTCATACCGTTCGACCTACTCAGTAGGTGGCTACCTGTCCGACATCAATTATGTGGATAATGGGGGATTTCCTGCAGCGGTTGACCAAGCCAAGAACTTCATCCCTTCCAAGCACATGGATGTTATCTCCATTACTGAGCAATTCGGTCCTTTCCTAGGTTTCGATGCAACGATGAAGAACAGCATGCTTGCCAAACTCGAATACAAGAAGACTCGAAACCTTTCGCTCAGCTTTGTGAACAACCAGCTCACGGAGGTACGCATCAATGAGTTTGTGATCGGTACAGGTTATCGCTTCAAGAGTGTTCCTGTCAAAGTGAAATCGCTGGCTACTGGAAAGACTGTCAAAATGAAAAGTGACCTGAATGTGAAACTCGATTTCACTATCCGGGATAGCAAGACTGTATTGCGCCAGATTGAGGAGGACAACAACCAAATTTCAACTGGAACTAAGCAAGTTTCCATTAATGCTTCGGCCGATTATATGGTTAGCCAGAAAGTGAACATCCGCTTTTTCTACGACCAGACCATCATAAAGCCTCATGTTTCTTCACAGATTCCGACCTCGAACACCAGTGCTGGGCTATCGCTGAAGTTCACATTGGCACAATAAGAATCCACAAGACCTAGAGGATAACATGCTACAAAGCTGTCGCATTATTCAGAATCGTAATAAATATGAGCAGTCTGCTTGTAGGTGGTTTACAATGTGTACTTTTGACATCGAAAAACAAATTAATCCATGAATATACCTGAGAACCTCCTTTACACCAGCGATCATGAATGGATCAAGGTAGATGGCAATACCGGACTGATAGGTGTTACCGACTTTGCACAGCACCAATTGGGCGACATCGTTTTTGTTGATGTTGACACAGTCGGCGAAACTCTTTCAGAGGGTGACACATTCGGTACTATCGAAGCCGTTAAAACCGTTTCCGACATGTTCATGCCCGTGGACGCAGAAGTAACTGCATTCAACGAAGCATTGAACGACGAACCGGAACTCATCAACAAAGATCCCTACGGAGAAGGCTGGATCGTGAAAGTGACCATTACTGACGTTTCGAAACTTGGCGATTTGCTTTCACCTGCCAAGTACAAGGAACTGGTAGAGGCCTAATCCGCTCAACGCAGCTTGGCACCTGCAACATCACCCAAAACAAAAAAACACCTGTCGCATTTTTCGCCCAGGTGTTTTTTTGTGCCCTTTAATTTTCCTGTTTCAGTGTTCCTTTTCCTCCAAAGTCATTGAAAAGCTATGGAACTGCTGCACCTTTCAATTCCATTTGTATGGAAGTTAAGACAAATAAGCCTATCGTGCCCTGTCAAATTCTTTGGAGTATGTCTGCATAAAATCCTCTGCTTTCAAGACCATGTTTTTCGATCCAATGAATACAGGCGAACGCTGGTGGAGGTCGTAAGGATCTATCTCCATGATGCGGCGGAAGCCATCGGTAGCCCGGCCACCAGCTTGTTCGATGATGAACGACATGGGGGCAAGTTCGTACAACAACCGAAGCTTTCCATCGGGCTTGTTCTTGGTGCCGGGATAGATGAAGATGCCGCCACGGATCAGGTTGCGGTGAACATCGGCAACGAGTGAACCAATATAACGGGTGCTGTACGGACGATCGGTGGCTTTGTCTTCTTCTTGGCAATACTTCAAATACTCCTTCACGCCATCGGGAAACTGAACGTAGTTGGCTTCGTTGATGGAATATATGGTTCCGTTGTCAGGAATCCTCATGTTGGGATGCGAGAGGAAGAACAAACCGACCGTAGCATCGTAGGTCAAACCGTTCACTCCATTGCCCGTGGTATAGACCAGCATTGTGGAACTGCCATACATCACATATCCGGCAGCCACCAATTGGGTGCCAGGTTGCAGTAAGTCGTCGAGAGAACCGAAAGAACCTACGGCAGTAAGCCTTTTGTAAACTGCGAAGATGGTGCCGATCGGAACGTTCACTTCAATGTTCGACGAACCGTCAACAGGATCGAAGGCCACCACATACTTGCCATCCATAGAGTATTTGTTCCCGAAAATGATCATGTCCTCGTTTTCTTCAGAAGCCAAAGCAGCGCATTGCCCTCCATGTTTCAGGGCATTGATGAACTGATCGTTGGCGAACACATCCAATTTCTTCTGGTCCTCTCCTTGGATGTTTGTGGTGCCGAAATAGCCGTTGATGTCGGCAAGCCCCGCTCGGCGTATCTCGCGGTTGACGATTTTGGCGGCAATGCCGATGTCGTTGAGCAAGCGGGTCAGATCGCCTGTGGCATCAGGGTATTCGGACTGTTTTTCGTTGATGAATTGTACGAGGGTTTTGAGTGGCATAAGAGGTTTCCTTTCAGAATGATGTTGTTGTGGATTTGATGGTCGGCCTTGCCCCATAAGGCTTTCAAGGTTGCTGCCTCGCGAAGGTTGAAACAAAAATAGTACTTTTACCCTGTATAAACACACTATGACAAAGGTTTTCAAATTCGGTGGGGCTTCAGTAAAAGACGCTGATTCAGTGCGCAATGTGGCTTCAATCCTCAAACATTACACTGACGGCCCTCTGGTTGTGGTCGTTTCGGCCATGGGCAAGACCACCAACGCCCTCGAAAAAGTGCTCAACGCATGGTACGAAAACGATGAACGCATGCCCTCGTTCATCGAGGAGGCCATCAGCTTCCATACGGCCATTATCCAAACTCTTTTTGAAGACAAAAACCATCCTGTCCATTTCAAAACCGACTTGCTTTTCGGTGAGATGGAAGGCCTGCTTAGCACTCCCTCATCGCTCAATTACGACTTCGATTACGATCAGCTTGTATGCTTTGGCGAATTGCTCAGCACTGTGATCATCAGCGAATACCTTTCACAGGAAGGTTTCAATTGCCAATGGTTCGATGTGCGCGACATGATCAAAACAGACAACAACTGTCGCGAAGGCAAGGTGGACTGGACGCTGACCTCTCACCTTATTGCCGAACAGATCGGGGGTTATTTCAAATCAAATGAAAACTCATCCGCCATTGCCCTCACCCAAGGTTTCATCGGTTCGACACCCGAAGGAGCCACTACCACCCTTGGCCGCGAAGGGAGCGATTACACGGCTTCCATCTTCTCGCACGTGTTGGATGCTGTTGAAATGACCGTGTGGAAAGATGTGCCCGGGGTGTTGAACGCCGATCCCAAGTACTTCAGCGGCACGCACCTGCTCCGCCACATCTCCTACCGCGAGGCGATGGAGCTTACCTACTACGGTGCTTCGGTCATTCACCCCAAGACCATAAAGCCTTTGCAGAACAAAGGCATACCCATGCGGGTGAAGTCCTTCGTGGAACCTCAAAGCGAAGGCACACTGATAGGCCCTGATCCAAAAGACTGCGCCCGGCCATCCTCCATTATTTTGAAACAAAAACAAGTACTGGTCAGCTTTTCGCCCCGCGACTTCTCCTTTATAGCCGAGGACAACCTGAGCGAAATATTTTCGGCTTTGGCCTCTTGCGGCATACGCGCCAACATGATGCAGACCTCGGCGCTGAGTTTCAGCATCTGCATGGACGAAAACAACCGCAAACTGCAGAGGCTTTTTGCTGTGCTGGGAAAAAAATTCAGTTGCCGTTACAACGAAGGACTGCAATTGATCACTGTACGGCACGACAGCCCCGACAAC
>Ga0118677_10016652_pt1 | contig 10028 bp, 7 predicted proteins | sample AliMusrvi5mmetaG_FD_86154 | JGI IMG/M metagenome (GOLD analysis project Ga0118677, IMG submission 86154)
GTGTCGCTTGGCCAGCACCGCTTTGGTATAAGTGCCGATCTTGTTAGCCACTTCGCCGGTCCGGCCGAGCGTGCGGTCGCTGCCGACGATCACCAGATCGATGCCGCCTTGGGCGAACAACCAGCCTGCCGCGTTGTCGGCGATGATTTGATGGGAAATCTTTTGTTGTGAGAGCTCCCATGCTGTTAGAGTGGCACCTTGTGAGCGCGGTCGGGTTTCGTCGCAATAGACATGGAACTTGCGGCCGAGTTGTTGGGCGGCGTAGAGCGGGGCGGTGGCGCTGCCGATATCGACAAAAGCCAGCCACCCGGCATTGCAATGGGTGAGGACGCGCATGCCTTCGCGGATCAGCGGCGCACCCGCCTCGCCGAGCGCCCGGCAGTGCGCCACATCCTCGTCGGCGAAATCCTCTGCGGCGGTTAGGGCCAGCGCTTGTTGCTCGGCCACTGTGGTGCCGGCCCGCATTTTGCGCCGCACATCGAGCATGGCGTTGACCGGATCGACGGCGGTCGGTCGCGCGTCGCGCAGGGATTCGAACACGCGCGTCACATAGGCATCGAAACGTTTCAGGTTGCGGCCCCGGAAAGCGAGCGCGCCTTGGGCTAGGCCATAGCCGGCGGTGGCACCGATGGCTCCGGCCCCCCGTACCACCATATCGCGGATCGCGCGGGCCGTGGCGCGGAAATCCCGCGTGGAGATCACCCGGAACTCATGCGGCAACAAGCGCTGCTCGATCAAGCGCACCTCGCGGCTTGGTTCGTCGAATGCCACTGTTCTGAAATGTTTCGCCCGCCCGCGGATTGTTACTTGCATGCCGCCAGATTAGCCCCGGCCCCAATCGCCCGGCAAGTGAGGAAATGGGGAGTTGCACACCAGCGAGTGCTTCGCCTCTCCTGGAGCCTGCTGATTTGGAAATTGGCTTAGCGGATGGAATCCGCCGCCACTCACGCGGAAACGACCGCGTCCATCGGCACGTCGTGGGGTTCTGGAAACGTGTCCGGCACGATCTGCCTGGCGAAGCACACGCCGATCTTGAGCGCTCCGGGCCGTGCGCCAGCCAGCGTTCGGTCGTAATACCCGCGGCCGCGGCCGAGGCGTCCGCCGCGCGGATCGAAGGCCAGTCCCGGGCACAGGAACGCGTCGATCCGGTCGGTGGCGACGGGCGCGAGGGTAGGGGAGGGCTCACGGATCCCGAACGCGCCGCAGGTGAGTTCCGCAGCGGGGATTGTCACGGCATGAAATGTCAGGTCGTCGCCACAGATCCGCGGATAGACCCAGCATCGCTCGGGATGCCGAGCCACCAAGTCCGCTAGATCGACTTCTTCCGGCAACGCGGCGAACACCGCAATGGTGGCCAGGCCGGGTTGTGAGGCGAGCCAGCGTTCCAAGGCGTCGCAGACCGGGGTGGACGGCGGTGTTTTGCCGCGCGGGAGTTGCCGCAGGGAGTTGCGGAGTTGGGCTTTGCGGGTGGTGAAATCGGGAATTGCCACTTGCAATGGGGCGGAGTTGTTCCCATCATTAGGCGTGACGATGCCCATCTGGCAAGCAGCGACGGTTTTTTTTCTCGGCAACGTGGTGATGATTCACGCTGCGGATCAGGCGAAAGCATTTGCGTGGGAACCTTTGAAGGTGACGCAAAGCATGTTCACGCCCGATCTCGGAATGCTCGATTCGGAGCGTGACGAATACGCCACCAATCTGGCGTCCCATGCCGCGAATGATGTGGTCACCGCCAAGGCGTCATCCCAAGCGTTGGCGGATGCCCGCCGCATGTTGGCGCTGGCGTTCCACCTGTCGCCACGCAACAAACGGGCAGTGGTGGTGAATTTCCAGTTCTCGAAAGGCATCTTGCCCGAGGTCACCCAAGGCAACTACAGCCCACAGGCGCTCGCCCGCTTGCTGCTGAGCCGGGGACAACTGCTCGAAAAACAGACGGGCGAGGAAAATAAACGGGTGGCTCGTCTGTTCGTGGCCTTGGCCGCCGGAATGGATCCCAAAAACGAGGACGCCGTCTATGCCAGCGAACTCCACCGCCTCGATCATGGCCCGGTCGATTGGAATGCCGTCGAGAATCCTCCGGAAAAAGTTCCCGACAAGGTTCCCGACAAGGTTTCCGAAAAAACTCCCGAAAAAGCCCCGGAAAAAGCTCCGGTCAAAACTCCGGTGAAAACTCCGGAAAAGCCACCCGAAAAAGCCCCGGTTCCAACCGATAGGCCGCCCGAGAGGAGGCCGCCTGTTCCCCGGCCGGGTTGATGCCCCCACTCCTTGAGACGACCGGCGGACTCGGCCGCGAAATCGAACTTGCGGAAAGTTACGATCTTCCGCTTGCCACGGGCGGCAGGTCACCTACCCTTGCCCGGGAAGCAACATGAAAATCTGGCTCAACGATCATCTGGTGGACGAAGCGGATGCGAAGGTCTCGGTCTTTGACCACGGCCTTCTCTACGGCGACGGTGTTTTTGAAGGCATTCGTTTTTATAACGGGCGGATCTTCCGCCTTGAGGAGCACATCCGCCGGCTCTTTGATTCCGCCCGCGCCATCGTGCTCGATATCCCCTGGCTCCCCGAACAAGTCTGCAGGTTCACCTGCGAAACGGTCGCCGCCAACGGCCTCACCGACGGTTACATCCGGCTCGTCGTCACCCGCGGCGCCGGCGAACTCGGCCTCAATCCGTATCTGTGCCCGAAACCCACGATGTTCATCATCGCCTCGACGATCAAACTCTATCCGGACGAGTATTATCAGAACGGACTTTCGATCATCACCTGCGCCACCCGCCGCCCGGCACCCGCCGCACTGATGCCCCAGGTCAAATCCCTCAACTACCTGAATAACATCATGGCCAAGGTCGAGGCGATCCAGGCCAACGCGCTGGAAGCCGTCATGCTCAATGAACAGGGTTACGTCGCCGAATGCACGGGCGACAACCTGTTCCTCATGAAAAACGGTACGCTTCTCACCCCGATGATCAGCGATGGCGCGCTCGATGGCATCACCCGCGGCGTGATCATCGAACTCGCCGGAAAACTCGGCGTTTCCGTCGTGGAACGCTCGCTCACCCGCTATGATATTTTCACCGCGGACGAATGTTTCCTCACCGGCACCGCCGCCGAGGTCATCCCCGTCGTCGCGCTGGACCGCCGGGTGATCGGCAGTGGCAAACCCGGCCCGTTCACCCAACGTTTCCTCGCCGCCTTCCATGAGCTTGCCATGAGCACCGGCACTCCCGTTGCCTGACCTTCCGGCTTCAGCCAGTAATTTCCCGCAATACCCACTCGCATCCACGCCAATCATGCGCATCTTATCCCATCCGCAATGAAATGTGACTTCTGCGACCAAAAGGCCACCGTCTTCCTGACCCAACTTGTTGAAGGGCAGATGAAGAAGGTGTGCCTTTGTGACCCGTGCGCGAAGGAACGCGGAGTCACCGACCCCACCGGCTTCTCGCTCGCGGATGTCCTGTTAGGCGGAGCGGCGCTTGGCACCGCCGCCGGAAAATTGTCTGCGGGTTCCGCGGGTGGCGGCAGGAAATGCCCGACCTGCGGGTTCTCATTGGACGATCTCCGCCGGGTGCGCCGCTTCGGCTGCAGCGATTGTTACGCCACCTTCGCCGAAGAGGTGAATCAATTGATTCGCGGCATGCACCAAGGCACCTCGCACGTCGGCAAGGTGCCCGTCGGCCTGATGGCCCAGCACGTCCGTCACCAACGGATCGAGGAACTTCGCACCCGCCTCGAACAGGCCATCGTCTCCGAAAGCTATGAGGAAGCCGCCGGAATCCGCGACGAAATCCTCAACCTCACCAAAGCCACCACCATCTAACCGCAGTTTCCCGCTTTCACTTTCTTGTCTTCCGTCTTCCGTCTTCGAATCTTCTGTCTTATCCCATGATGCGCTTCTCTACGCTTGTCAAACACCCCGCCGATTGGATGACCGGCGGGCAGGGGGAGCACGGTGCCGTGATGACCTCGCGCATCCGCCTGGCGCGCAATCTCCGTCGTTATCCGTTTCCGGGATGGGCCAAAAGCGAACAACGTGCCGCCGCCCTCGAACTCATGCTCCCCGCCGTGGAAAACCTGTCCGCCATGAAGGACGCGTTCTCCGAGGAACTCGGCGACCTCAACCCGGTGCAAAAACAGGTGCTCGTCGAACGCCACCTCATTTCCCGCGAACACGCCGCACGCGGTGTCGGTTCCGCAGCCGTCATCGAACGCCGCCAAACGTTCAGCTTCATGCTCAACGAGGAGGATCATCTCCGCATGCAGGCCATCCGCCCCGGCCTCCAACTTTCCGCCGCCTTCACCGCCCTCTCCGAACTCGACTCCGAACTGGAAAACTCGCTCGAATTCGCCTTCGATCCCACGCTCGGATACCTCACCACCTGCCCGACCAATCTCGGCACCGGCATGCGCGCCTCCGCCATGCTCCACCTGCCAGGCCTCGTCCTCAGCGACCAGATCGGCCAAGTCCTCCAGTCGGTTAATAAAATCGGCCTCGCCGTGCGCGGCATCTACGGCGAAGGCACCGAATCGCTCGGCAATCTCTATCAGATTTCCAACCAGTCCACCCTCGGCGAGAGTGAGGAAACCATCATCCGCCGCCTCGAACGGGTTATCGCCCAGGTTTCCAACCACGAACAGAACGCCCGCGAAAAACTCCTGGATGATGATCCGGAGATGGTCGCTGACAAAATCGGTCGCGCCTACGGCGTGTTGCGCCATGCCCATATCATTGATTCCAAGGAGGCCCTCAACCACCTCTCGCTGCTCCGTTTCGGCGGATCCCTCGGGTTTTTCCCCCCGGAAACCGTGATTCTCTGCGACACGCTGCTCATGGATATCCAGCCCGCCCACCTCCAACTCCTCTCCGGTCGCAAGCTCTCGCCCGACGAACGCGACTCAATTCGTGCGGAAATCGTGCGCTCCCGTTTGCTTTCTCTCAATTCCCCTGATAATGGTTCCATGACCGACAAACCCAAACCACCATCCGAACCCATCAACCCCGGCGACGAATGAACAACTTCACCCCACGAGCCCAACAAGTCCTTGCCCTGGCCCGCAAGGAAGCCGACCGCTTCAACCATTCCTACGTCGGCACCGAACACCTCCTGCTAGGTTTGATCAAACTTGGCCAGGGAGTCGCTGTGAACGTGCTGGAACGCATGGGCCTCGAACTCGAGGCCGTCCGCATGGAGGTCGAAAAGGAGGTCGGCTCCGGCCCGCCGCAAAAATCCTCGGGCAATATCCCCTACACTCCCCGCGTGAAAAAAGTCCTCGCGCTCGCCAACAAGGAGGCCAAGGCCCTCAATCATTCCTACGTCGGCACCGAACACCTCCTGCTCGGCTTGCTCCGCGAAGGCGAAGGCGTCGCCGCCAGAGTGCTCAAACGCCTCGAAGTCGATATCCAACGCACGCGCAACGAAATCCTCGCGGAAATCGATCCGAATTTCTCGCCCGAAGAACACGAGGAGGATGACGACGATGAACCCGATGGCCCGTTCGAGGAAGAAGGGCATCCCCAGCAGGCCGGTCCTCCAGGCGACGGAAAAACCAAAACTCCCGCGCTCAAGGCGTTCGGCCGCGATCTCACCAAAGTCGCCAAGGAAGGCGGACTGGATCCCGTGATCGGCCGTGAGGCGGAAATCGAACGCGTCATCCAAATCCTCTGCCGCCGCACTAAAAACAACCCCGTCCTCATCGGCGAGGCAGGCGTCGGTAAAACCGCCATCGTCGAAGGCCTCGCCCAGGAAATCGCCAATGGCAACGTGCCTGAAATCCTCCGCGACCGCAGGGTCGTCACCCTCGACCTCGCCCTGATGGTCGCCGGCACCAAATACCGCGGCCAGTTCGAGGAACGCATCAAGGCGGTCATGGACGAAATCCGCAAGGTCAAGAACGTCATCCTTTTCATCGATGAACTTCACACCATCGTCGGTGCCGGGTCCGCCGAAGGCGCCATGGACGCTTCCAACATCATCAAGCCCGCCCTCAGCCGCGCCGAAATGCAATGCGTCGGCGCCACCACCCTCAACGAATACCGCAAGTATATCGAAAAGGACTCGGCCCTCGAACGCCGATTCCAACAAGTCAAGGTCGATGAACCGTCCGTCGATGATGCCATCAAGATCCTCCAGGGATTGCAGGATAAATACGAGGCTCATCACAAGGCGAAGTACACGCCCGCAGCCATCGAGGCCGCCGTGCGCCTCACTTCGCGCTATCTAACAGCCAGGTTCCTGCCGGACAAGGCGATCGACGTGCTCGACGAATCCGGTGCCCGCGCCCGCATCGGCACCCTGACCCGCCCGCCCGCCATCAAACAACTCGAAGCGGATATCGACCGCATCAACCGCTCCAAGCTTGCCGCCATCGCGGAACAGAATTTCGAGACCGCCGCCGCCCTGCGCGACGACGAAAAGCACGCCAAGAAGAACCTTGAGGAAACCTTGAAACATTGGCGGGCCGCATCCGAGGAAACCATCGTCACGGTCACCGATGACGATATCATGGCGGTCGTTTCCAAATGGACCGGCGTGCCGCTGCGTCGCATGGAGGAAAAGGAAACCGAAAAACTCCTCAAGATGGAGGACGAACTCAAGAGCCGCGTGATCGGCCAGAACGAGGCGGTCACCGCGATCTCCAAGGCCTTGCGCCGTTCCCGCGCCGATCTCAAGGATCCTCGCCGCCCGATCGGTTCGTTCCTCTTCCTCGGCCCCACCGGCGTCGGCAAAACCTATCTCGCCCGCAACCTGGCGGAGTTCATGTTTGGCGATCCCGAGGCTCTCATCCAGCTCGACATGTCGGAATACATGGAGAAATTCACCGCCAGCCGCCTGATCGGTTCGCCTCCGGGATATGTCGGCTACGAGGAAGGCGGCCAACTGTCGGAAGCCGTGCGCCGCCGCCCGTATGCCGTGGTGCTCTTCGACGAAGTCGAGAAAGCCCACCCGGATGTCATGAACCTGCTGCTCCAGATCCTCGAGGAAGGCACCATCACCGACTCGCTCGGCCGCAAGATCGACTTCCGCAACACAATCATCATCATGACTTCCAATATCGGCGCCGCTTCGATCAAACGCCAGACCACTCTTGGCTTCGGTGCCATGGCAGCCGACCAAGCCGACCACGAGGGCATGAAGGATAAGATCATGGAGGAATCCAAACGATTCTTCAAACCCGAGTTCATCAACCGCCTCGACGATCTGGTCGTGTTCCGCATGTTGGAAAAACCTGACCTCAACCAAATCGTCGATCTCGAGGTGGCCAAACTCGTCAAACGCCTCAAGGATAAGGAAATCGTTCTCACCCTCACCCAGGAGGCCCGCGATTTCCTCTCCACCAAAGGCTTCGATCCCGCCTACGGCGCACGCCCGATGCGTCGCGCCGTCGAACGCTACCTGGAGGACTCGCTAGCCGAAGCCCTGCTCCGCGGCGACGTCAAGCCTGGCGACTCCGTCCATGTCGTCAGAAAAGGGGAAACCGAGGAACTCACCTTCGTTTCTACCCGCCCCGAACCCCAACAGGAACAGGAAGTCGGTGTCTGAGTTATGAGCCTCGATGCGAATGACGCTCCTGTGAATTGACACCTTAACCCGTGTCGTCTGTTTTCCTCTTTAACACCAGAACCCGGCGCGCCGTGGGTGTGGAGCTGGCACTAACATGGTTGCAAATTGCCTGGAAAAGCCCAATTTGTATCCCGTTGGAAATCAGTGGTGAAATTTCAAGTTATGCAGAAGGTTTAGCCCGAACTCCGAGATAGGAACCACGAATTTCACGAATCTCACGAAATGAGAGAGGGTTGTCGCCTGCGCCGTGCAAATCGCCGCCACCGAGTTTCTAACATTCGACCAGCGGCAGCGCCTCCTCGCGGCTCACGCCGGTCTTATCGTCACCCCACTGGTTTGAAACTGATTTACGATGATGCTTCTTCTTCCGCCGCCGTGCGCACGTCCTGGATGTTCAACTGCAAGGTCGTCCTGCCGCGGAAGGTGTTGCGGTCGATGGTGAAGGCGATGTCCCATGGCGGATCGGGCAACGAGTATTCTCCGCCGCCGAAGAAGACGGCGTCCTGCTCATGATATCCCTGGCGCAACATCAGCCGCAGGTGATGGTTCTTCATGTGCTGCGGGGGACGGCTCAAACTAACACCCCGGGATATGAAAACCGGTTGCGGGTTGCCATTTCCGAAGGGCTGCAGCAAATCGTAACTGGCCAGGAATTCCAGCGATAGATGATGAAACAGGATCTCCGCATCATACGTCAGTTTCGGCTGGCGCTGATCTTCACTGGTGCTTCCCAAAACATAAGCGGCGAAGTTTTTCCGGAACGAGTCGATCTTGTCTTCGTGGATCGATAGTCCGGCGGCCATGGCGTGTCCGCCACCCGCGATGAAATCCCCTTCACATGCGCGGATCGCCTCGACCAGCGACACTCCGTCGATGCTGCGCCCGGAGCCTTTGCCAATCCCGTTGTCGTCAATCGCAACAATGAAGGTGGGTTTGTAATACTGGCGCATCAAGCGCGACGCAACGATGCCGACCACGCCATGGTGCCATGAACGCGAGCTGAGCACGATCACCGGATCGCGGATCGGATCAAAGTCGCGGGTGAGCATTTCCACCGCTTCGCGCCGGATCATGCTCTCATGGGTCTGCCGCTCCTTGTTATATCCATCGAGCTTGTGGGCGAGTTCGTGGGCCTGGCGGCGGCAGTCGGTTGTCAGGATCGCCAGCGCGTCTTCCGGCGCGTCCATGCGCCCGGCCGCATTGAGGCGCGGGCCGATCCGGAAGCCGACATCCATCGAGGTGGCGACGCCATTCATGCCGGTGACTTCCTGCAACGCGCGCAGGCCGGGGTTGAGGGTGTTGGGGAGTTGTTTGAGGCCGTGGCGCACGATCAGGCGGTTCTCGCCGATCATCGGCACGATGTCCGAAATGGTGGCAACGGCCACCAGATCGATCATTTCCTTGAGATCGAGGTCCGCCTGACGGGTTTTCATCAGGGCGTGGCCCAGTTTGAAAACCACCCCGGCGGCACACAGATAGGTGAATTCGTCACCGCATTTCGGATTGACCAGGGCGCAACAATCCGGCCTGTCCCCGGGCAGAGGCTCGTGGTGATCGACGATCAGCACGTCGATTCCTTCCGCTCGCAATGCGGCGACTTCCTGAATGGAAACCGTGCCGCAGTCCACCGAGATGAGCAGGTCCGGCTTCGGCCCCTCCCGCATGCAGCGGTCCAGCGCCGCAGCGCTCAGGCCGTATCCTTCCGGCCCCCTCCGCGGAATGAAAAAACGAGGCTCCAACCCGTATGCCATCAGGATCCTCCGCATCAAGGTGATCGATGCAACCCCATCGACGTCATAGTCGCCGTAAATACACACATGCTGCCGCTGGTCGATGGCGAGCAGGATCCGCTCCACCGCGATCCCCATGTCCGGAATCAGAAACGGATCCGCCAAATCCTTGAGGCGCGGCCGCAAATAACCCTCCAAATCCATGCCTTCCGGAAGCCCCCGTTGGCGGACCAAGTGTTCCAGAATCGGCGGAAACGTGTCCGGCGGAACCGTTTCTTGTTGGTGAAACGGTTCGCCGCGGGGAATCCATCTGAATGGTTGGGCTCGCATGAACGTCCCGCACCCTAGACACGGTTACCGGGATGATTCAAGATCGGAAACAAAAAGTGTGCATTTACGTCTCCCGTGACAAATTGTCCCAGCTCAAACGTGACAAATTGTCCCGCTTCTGGCTTGGCTGGTCACCCATCAGGTTTTGTGAGATCCAATATTATATTAATGATCAATAAGTTACATGCGTATCGTTTGGATTTGGCATGTTCTCTGCAATGGCACCCCGACAATCAATGCCCAACGGGCAATCTTGAAAGGAAAACACCCCATGTCCAAAATTCTCGGAATCGACCTCGGCACCACCAACTCCTGCATGGCCGTCATGGAGGCGGGAGAACCCACCGTGCTTGAAAACTCGGAAGGCGCGCGCACCACTCCCTCGGTGGTGGCATTTGCCAAA
>Ga0118677_10016653_pt1 | contig 10028 bp, 8 predicted proteins | sample AliMusrvi5mmetaG_FD_86154 | JGI IMG/M metagenome (GOLD analysis project Ga0118677, IMG submission 86154)
GGCCGGAACGATGGAGAGGGCGCACAAGGCAGCGGCGGCGAGTTGGGTCAGAAGGGCCTTCATGGGGAGAATTTTCGCCGGGGGGGCCTGGGGTCAGGCCCCCAGGGCTTGTTGCATTTTTTCGAGTTGGGCGCGTTTTTCGCTCCAATCCGCCTCGCGCTGCCGGTGTTCGTCGACGACGGCTGCGGGGGCGTTTTGCACGAAATTCGCGTTGGCCAGTTTTTTACGGACGGTGATCAGTTCGGCGTCCACCCTGGCGATTTCCTTCTGGATGCGCGCGGTTTCGGCCTCGGCGTCCACCAGGCCGCCCAGCGGCAGGTACAGCTCGCCCAGCGGGGTGAGCACGCGGGGTTCACCGTGGCCGGGTTGGTAGGCGGGGTCCAGGGTGACGGCCTCGGCGTTGATGAGCCGGGCAAAGGTGTCGCTCTCTTGCGCAACCCAGGCGGGCTGCGGTTTGAGGAAGAAGCGGACCTTTTTGTTGGAAGGGATGTGGACTTCGGCGCGCAGGTTGCGGGCGAGCCGGACGGAGTTGTAGACGGCGGCGACGCGCTCGGCGGCCCCGGCAAGCTGTTCGCTCGGGACGCCTGAAAGCAGGGCATCGGCGGTGGGCCACGCAACGTACATGAGGTCTTCGCGCCCGTGGTTGGGGGCCTGGAAGCCCATCGTGGCCCAGAGTTCCGCCGTAAGGTGGGGCATGAACGGCTGGAGGAGGCGCAGGAAGTGGGAGAGGACGAAGTCCATGACGGCCAGGGCCGAGGCTTTGGCGGCGGGGTCGTCGCTGAAGATTTCGGTCTTGGCGGCTTCCACGTATTGGTCGCAGTAGTCGCTCCAGAAGAAGTCGTACATCAGCTGCGCGGCTTCGTTGAAGCGGTAGTCGGCGTAGGCGGCGTCGAGGGCGGTGACGAGGCCCTGGAGCTTGGCCAGGATGTCCAGGGAGTAGCTGGAGAGCGGCAAGCCCGCGAGGCTCACTTCCGGGGCGCTGGGGCCGTGCATCTGCCGGAAGCGGGCGGCGTTCCAGAGCTTGTTGGCGAAGTTGCGGCCTTCTTCGATCTGTTTTTCATCAAAGCGGATGTCTTGCCCTTGGGGGGCGACGCGCAGGAGGCCGAAGCGGAGGCCGTCGGCGCCGTAGGTGGCGATGAGATCCAGCGGGTCGGGCGAATTGCCGAGCGATTTGGACATTTTGCGCCCCTGCATGTCGCGGATCAGCCCGGTGAAGAAGACATGGACGAAGGGGGCCTGCCCTGTGAATTCATACCCGGCCATGATCATGCGGGCGACCCAGAAGAAAATGATGTCGGGCCCGGTGACGAGGTCGCTGGTGGGGTAAAACTTGGCGCGCGTTGCGTCGTCCATGGTGGCGAAGGGCCACAGCCAGGACGAGAACCAGGTGTCCAGGACGTCGTCTTCCTGCCGCCAGTTTTCGGGGTCGGCGGGAGGGACCGTATCCACGTGGACGCATGTCGGGTTGTCCTTGCGATACCAGACGGGGATGCGGTGGCCCCACCAGAGCTGGCGGCTGATGCACCAGTCCTGGATGTTCTCCATCCAGTGCTCGTAGACGGCGCTCCAGCGTTCGGGCCGGAACTGGACGGTCCCGTTTTTCACGGCTTCCAGCGACTCGGCGACTTTCGGGTATTTGAGGAACCATTGTTCGCTCAGCCGCGGCTCGATAGGCACATCGGCCCGCTCGGAGAAGCCCACGTTGTTTTGGTACGGCTCCTCTTTGACGAGGAGGCCCATTTCGCGCAGCTTTTCCACCGCTGCCTTGCGGGCTTTGAAGCGGTCCATGCCCGCGAACTCGGGGCCGGCGTTTGCGTTGAGCGTTGCGTCCGGGTTGAGGACGTCGATGACTTCCAAATGGTGGCGCACGCCGATCTCAAAGTCGGCCTTGTCGTGCGCGGGCGTGACTTTCAGCACACCGGTGCCGAATTCAAAATCCACATGCGCGTCGCCGATGATCGGGATGAGCTTCTGCTCGCGCGGCAATTCGGCGGGCAGCGGCCGCACGATGTGCTTGCCGATGAGATGCGCGTAACGCGGGTCCTTCGGGTTCACCGCCACGGCGGTGTCGCCGGGAATCGTCTCCGGCCGCGTCGTGGCGATGGTGAGCCAGGTGTCCGGCGCTTCCGCGACCTGCACTTTAAAGTGATACATGAAACCCTTCTGCGGTTTCATTTCCACTTCTTCGTCGGAAAGCGCGGTTTGCGAGACTGGACACCAGTTCACCATGCGTTTGCCGCGATAAATCAGGCCCTTCTTGTACAGCTCGACGAACACTTTCTGCACTTCGCGGGAGTAATCCGCGTCCATCGTGAAGCGTTCGCGCGACCAATCGCACGAGCAGCCCAGCTTTTTGAGCTGCTGGATGATGATGCCACCGTGTTTTTCCTTCCACTCCCAGACGCGCTCCAGGAAAGCTTCGCGGCCCAGGTCGCGCCGTGTCTTGTGTTCCTCCTTGCGAAGGCGGCGCTCCACCACGGTCTGGGTGGCGATGCCTGCGTGATCGGTGCCCGGCAGCCAGAGAACTTCGCGGCCCTGCATGCGGGCGCGGCGGGCCAGGATATCCTGGATCGTGTTGTTGAGGACGTGCCCCAGCGTCAGCATCCCGGTGACATTGGGCGGCGGGATGACAATCGAATAGGCGGGCTTCGACGCGGCGGGGTCAGGGGTGAAACACCCTTCGGCCAACCAGCGCGAATACCATTTTTCTTCTACCGCCTGCGGTTCGTATGCTTTCGAGATCTCTGACATGAACTGCCAGATTTTCGGCGAAAGTTGCCGCTTGGCAATCCCGAAACTCCGGTTTCTGCGCTGATTGCGACTGCGGATGCCTGTTAGGGCGTGTCGGCGCTATTTTCGCTTCGGCGGCCCGGGCGCTTGAGGACGAGGGCGATCCCGATGATCGCCAGCGTCCCCCCGGCGTAGAGCATTGGGTTGGCGCGGATGGATTGGCCGAGCATTTTTTCCCAACCCGACACCACCCGCCGCCCGCTGATGAGCCCCTCTCGGGTCTGCTCCGCAACGGCGCTGGCCTGGCCGAGCACGGCTGATTCGAGTTGATCCGCTGTTTGCTGCAACTGGTGCAACCGCATGTCAAAACGGCTGCGAAATGATTTTCCTCGACGCATGGGATACCCCCTCCTTTTCTAAGAAAACGAAGAGCCCTCCGGTTTTGGCCGGGAGAATGCGCTTTGCCCGTGGCGCTCCCGGGTGTTTTGGAAATTCTTTTTCGGGAAATGCGCAAAGCCGTTGTCAGGCGGCCCGGGTTGCCGTAGGATCAGCCGTATTCTCATCCCCCATGAAAGCCATCCGATCCCGCCGTCTCGCATTCACCCTCATCGAGTTGCTGGTTGTTATCTCGATCATCGCCGTACTCGCCAGCCTCACGTTTACCGGGGTGGGGACGGCCATGCTTGCCGCTAAGAAAGTCCAGGCGAAGAACGACATGGCGCAGATCTGCAACGGCGTCCAGTTTTACTACACCGAGTATGGGAAGTATCCCACCGGCACTCCCGTGATGAGCGGCTCGGATGCTGTTTATGGGGTGGCAACCGGAGATAATCACACCCTGATCGACATCCTGCGATGCACCTCCACTTTTGTTCAGTCGGACACCGCATCTGCAACTCCGCAGAACCCGCGACAGATCCAATTCTTGCAGCCCAAAGTCATCGGTATGAAAAAAGGAGGCGTGAACAGCACCGACGGGAACTGGTATGACCCCTGGGGGACGCAATACATTGTTTTTGTGGATGCCGCGTACGATGGGGACATCACGGTTAGCAGTCAATTTCCGGACATTACTACGAACCCTTCATTTGGTGTGGGCGCCGCGTCGGCAGGCTACTATTACGCGAAGAAAAACACGCCAACTGCAGTTTACGGGGCTAATGTAAAATTTAGCGACAACAGAACAACCATCTTGCTTTCCTGGCAGTAACCTGTAATACATAACGCTCCGTTTTCGCAGCGGAGGGGGCAGTGGAGAGGCCAACAAGGGTCCCACGTCCAAAAAGTGCGGGTGTAGTTCAATGGTAGAACGGCAGCTTCCCAAGCTGCATACGAGGGTTCGATTCCCTTCACCCGCTCCAACTTGCTTATTCTGAGTAAGTTAAGTGCTGTTTGCCGATTTTCCGAAGTTGTTCAGAATGCTGTGCCGGTGTCTTTTATACCTGTGCGCTAAGCTTCCGGCTCGTGTTCCCTGGCTGGACGTCCCCGGGAAACAGCGGGATCGCAATGGCCGTTTCAGACTAAGACCGTTTGATGCTACATAAGGACATGCTCGCTCTGTAGCAATCGGCCAACACGAGCACTCCGCCGGTACTCATGGACACTATGCGGCTCAACGTGCGCGCCCCCCACGGGCGAGTGCGCGTCCAAATCACCGACGAGCTGGGCGTCCCATTGACCGGCTACACCTTTGAGGACTGCGCGCCCTTCCAGGGAGACAAGCTCTTCTGGACCCCCGAATGAAAATCGGGCCGCACAGTCCCGCGGAACTGGCCGTCCACGCAAACGTCCACATCGAAGGGGAACTGCACGACGCCGAGATCTACGCCATTCGCGGCGATTTCGCGATGAGCTTTGGCTGGGGCCGCGAAAACTCACCTCTGAGCTACAAGGTCTGGTTTCCTACCCACCCCAACATAACAAGGCAGGCGAGAAATCCACGGATGTCTCGCCCACTTTCAGAAAAACAGGCTGGAATCTTGCGTAAGCGCGCTGAATAGGGGGTGTTTGAGGCTATTTCCGGGGTAATTTGTGATTCTGGAAAACTTTCCGAACTGGTCTCATTATCGCAACCAGAGTTTCCCGTATCTTTGAGGATCTTTTTCGTCGGTGATGCCGTTGAATAGCCTGAGCCCACGGCGTCCGTTTTTCCCCGGATCGGCGTCGGTGATGGCCAGGGCGATCCCAAGAGCCGAACCCGGTTTTGGAGCCTGTTTCAGGCCCAAGATCTCCCAAGGGAAAGTCAGGATGTATTCGGTAATATCTCCTTCCCGCCGGATTGCGGTGCCCATGCGAGGTTCGCTAACCCCGATCGGCAATTCCGGCGTGTAGGAGATCCAGCGCCAGTTCATGGTCTTCGTTCCATCCCATGCCGCGCCGTATTCGAAAACGCGGTGCCCCTTGAGGCCGAAGAGATCGTTGGCTTCCCAGGTCTTCTCGGCGTCGGCGTCGAGGCCGATTTGAACGGAATCTTGGCTAAAGAGTTTCTCGGGCGTTCCTGTTTGCAGGTGTTGGTCGTCGCGAACACAGATTCGGAGGTAAAGCCCTTGGGGGCCATAGGCAGCTTGGAAGGTAGCCGAGCAATCGGACTTTTCGCTGCGGCCGCCGAAAGGATCCCAGTCCGAGAAGTCGATGGCTTCAATCGCCTTCCAATCGGGGTGGCCGTCCTGGGCCACGTGTTGGGCGGAGACGATGGTGAAGTCGAGCAGTTGCTGGATCTGGTCCCGCTCGCCGTTGTCCCTGCTTTCGACGGTCAGCGTTCCCCGGTAACGCTTGCCGAGCGTGAAGTCCTCCACGGGGATCGTGACCTCCGTGCTGTTGGCAGGAGCGATGTTCACGGGTTCGGCAAACATCGTTCGGACTTTTGCAAACTTGGCGTTGGCGGAAGCCGTCAGGGATGTGTCTGCGTGAGATTGGACATTCAGGGAAATTCCTGGGGTGCTTTGGGAAAGCGGCCAGACAATGTGCGCCGTTGAAATCTCCACCGGGGCGATGACTTCAACGGGGAGGGAATTCCATTCGGCACCCGAATGGGAAAGCAGCAGATAGGCCCCTTGTTGAGCGTTTCTGGGGGCCGTGACGAGATTGCCTTTGATGCCCAGGGGGGACGGCGTAAGCCATTGGCGGCCGAGCGGAGGAGGCACCGCCGCGGAGGTTCCGCGCATGAGCCGAACGGCAGGGAGGGGCTTCAAATGGTAAAGTCCGCTATCTTTCAGTTCGAGAAACACGGGGCTGGGCGAAACTTTCAATTCCGCGCCGGACGGGGCCGGGAGAGGCCGCCCGGTCATCTCCTCGGCAGCGGTATACGCGTCCGATAATGGGATGGACCAAGTGGCTTTCGTGTCCCACGCCACGGCGACGGTTTTCGTTTCCTTTTGAAAAACCACCAGATTCATGGTGGGGGTAAGGTGTAGCCAGCACCCTTTTCCCTGCACATCCGCGAGCCAGCGGGCCACGTTGGAATACGACGCGAACGCAGGCTTAGGCGTCAGGTCGTTGTGGACAATGGAAAACGAGCGTTCGCCTTCGTTGGGGGCGGCCTTGAAGAGCAAGGCGAAATAGGTCGCGTTTTCCACGCCGAGCGCCGCGAGCAATGTCAACGACCGCACCACGTATTGCGCCTGGGTGAGTTCATCCACCGGGCGCTGCCAGGTCCCGGGTTTTGTGCACCATCCAAATTCGGTGAGATGGATCGGGAAATCAGGGCGTCCGATGCGCGCGAGAAACTCCTGCAGTTCCTGGATGCGCTGGATGAAGAGTTCCTCGGGGGCGCTCCCGTCCACGTAGGCGTGGAGAACGAGGCCGTCGAGGTGGTCGAGGAGCCCCAGGCGGTTAACTGTCTCCAAATCCAGGCGCGCGGCGTCCTTGATGCGAATGGAGGAGAAGCCGGGGCCCAATACCTTCACGTCGGGTCGCACGGCTTTTACAGCGTCGGCCACGGTTTTTTCAAAGCGAACCAGGTCTTCGTTCGTCCCCTTCCAATGCCATTCGGGTTCGTTATAGATTTCCAAGTAGGGAGGAAACTCGGACCAGCGCGGGGGTTGGCGCGTGAAGGCTTTGACCAGATCCGAAAGCGCGTCCCAGTCCTTCGGCGCTTGAAATGGGTTGGCAAACCCTTTGTGCTCCCCGGGCTCCGGTTCGACGAGCCAAAGGGGGAGGCCGAATGAGATCACCCCCTCGTAGGTGAAGCCGGTCACGTTGAAAGGCGGCTTGGTTTGAAGCGTGGAAGCCGATCCGGTCTTGGCGAAATCCTCCGGCAGATCTTTGATGGTGCTCATCGCGCGATTCCACCGGGCTCCTGCCGCGAGGACGAGATCCGGGTCTCCCTGCACCGTCCAAAGTCCGAGACGCGACTGGTTTCGGACGGCGTCGCTCAACAATGGACCCACCACCGCCGCGGTCGTTTCGGTGTGAATCGCTTTTCCGGATGCAAAGGCGATGTCGGCTTCCAGTTGGTAGAATCCCTTTTGAGCGAGGGAAACGTTCACCCTGGTTGCTCCGGAAGGGATGCTCTGTTCTCCGGTCACCTGGCCCTGCTCGTCTTTAAAAACGATGGTTCCACCGGTGGCCATATCGCCGCCGGATATACTGAGTGTGACTTCCCCGTTGTTGGCAGTGAAGACATTCCCCTTGGCGGAGGAGGCAAACTTGACCGATGGCGGCGGATTGGAATCCTGCGCCCGGGCAAAGTGGGTAGCGGAAACGGCGATGGAGGCGGTGAGCAGAATGAAAAGCCACCTGGTGGGGCGAGAGCGCTTGGACATAGCTTTAGGTGCTTGGGGAAATGAGATCAACGGAGATGTCGTCGATATGCAATGCGCCGGGGACTTCGTCCGAGGTGTTGACCCAGATGAGCTGGATTTGGTCGGAGTCCGCATGGAGTTTCCCCTCGTATTCCACGGAACGCCATCCATCGGTTGGGGGCAGGGAACCCAATACCTTTTTATCATCCAGCAAGTGTTTGTCTTTAGTCTGGTTGTTGATCTCCATTGCCGAAAAATGGAGAGCTCCGCTGGAGATTCCTGTGAGTCGGTAGAAAAAGCGAATCCTTATCCGGCGGGGTGCGGCGGAAGAGTTCTCCGGGAGCGGTATTCCTTGCGAATGGAAGGTCTTGTCGCCTTTCACCGATTCGAGATACATCACTTTCACCGACTTGGCTCCGGAATGCGGGTCGCTGGTATCCAGTGCAACGGTGAAGGGGGTCTTCCAGCCGGTGGCCGGCTTGTAATCCCGTCCGTATCCGCCTCCCCAGCCAGGGAGAAACGGGGGCACGGATTCAAAGTCCTGTTCGAGCACAAGCTCTGCGGCGTTCAAAGGCGCGAGGCAGAGACCGGTTGCGAAGATGCAGGCAATGCCGCCGAGGAGTGCTCGCACCGTCGGGTAGGTGGGGAGTAAGGATCTCATTGGACTTGGGGGTAATTTATCTCCGAAGGACCGGGTTGCAATGGTCTTAAAAGCCGAGCGAGGAGAGAAATGCATCCGATGCCGACAGCGTTTGTTGACGCAATGGGCTTGCGCCTTTTTGGTAGCTATACATCGGATGGCCAGCCCCCTCGAATAGTCGCAAGTCGCAACGGCTGCCAGCCCGCTCCATCCGCGTCTTGAATTCTTCCGCGGTGGCTACCGGGATATATTGGTCTTTGGTGCCTAGGAAAAAAAGCGTTGGTGGCGTGGTCACGCTTATATTGTGAAGCGGCGAAATTTCCTGGAAGCGCTCTTTCAACTTTGCATCGCCGTAGCCCGAGGGGCCGTTATCCACTACCGGATACCACAAGATGAGCGCATTCGGTCGCGAACTGACGCCGGTGTCTTCAGCCGCTTCATCCAGCCCGGTTAATGTCCCGGTGGCCGCGGCAACCTGTCCACCTGCCGATGCGCCCGCCGCCACGATCTTGTGTGGGTCGATCCCCAGCTCGTTGGCGTGTTGCCGAATCCAGCGGATCGCCGATTTCCCGTCGGTCACACTCTCGAACGGCGTCGTATGGTTCACGGAGGCAATCCGGTAGTCGGCGCTGATGGCTACCATTCCCCGTTCCGCGAAGTGGGCGCATTCGGGATAAAATTGAAGCGGCGTGCCGTTGGTCCAACCGCCTCCAAAGAAGAAGACGATGGCGGGGCGGGCTTGCGGCGCGGCCGATTTACCCGGCGAAAAAACATGCAGCGTCAAGTCGCCTTCCGGGGGCTTCTTGTAGGAAATGATCTTTGGCTGATAACTTTTTGGTGGTTTGTCCAATAGCGGGATCAACGCTTCAAACCAGCACTGGGCCATTTCTTCAGCGCCCTTTGCATTGGGATGCACCTTGTCGGAAATCGTGTCCTTCGCGGGGTCGAATCCTCTGGATTGATCCACGATGACGACCGGTTGCCCCGGTTTGTTTAAGCGCTGCGCCAGCTTGCCAAGCTCTTCGTTCAACTGGGGAATGTAGGAATACTTCGGCAGCTTGCCGCTGCGAATCACCTTCGCCAGCAGAATGGTCACTTGCGGGTTCGTTTTCCGGACCCCGGCGATCATCGACTCCGTGGCGGCGAGGATTTTCGGTATTGGCGCCTCTTCCACACTGTAATTGTGGCCCGCGTGGAGGAGAACAATATCTGCCGGGTGTTGCTCGAAGCTCTTGGGAACGACCGTTGCTAGAAACTCCGCATTTTTTCCGGAATAGCCCTCATGGGCATGCGGACCGATGCGCGTGGCGCTTTTTTTCGATCCCACGTATTCGACGAGGTAGCCCGCGGTAAAGAGCTTTTCCCAAAGCGGGTAGCGATACACACTGAAGGTCGGCGCACCTTCGGTGATCGAATCGCCGACCGGCATGATGCGGTAGATCCTTTGCGGGGGCTGTAAATCAGTCGCGAATAACGGATGCCCCAACACGAGCAGCAATGCGAGTAGATGGTGTTTCATCGAGACGGATCTGCAATGCGAAAATCCGGCTATTGAGCCGGCTGGGCCTTGAAGGATACGTTCTTCACAAAGGGATTGACCGTTATTTGCTGAAGGCTCGTGATCGGCGTGCCCCCGATCGCGCAATTCTCAAACGAGACATTTTCGATCAGGTGGCCGCTATCGGCTCCGCGAAGATCGATGGCCCCGCCGGGGGAAACAAGGTTGACGAAATGTAGCCCTTCATAATGCCCGCGCTCGTCCTTGTAGCCGTTGTCGTTGCTATAGCGCGTCTTGGAAATCACGATTTCTACGGTCTTCGCCACCGTTTCGTCGGTGAAGTTTTCAAATCGGACGTTTTTGCACCAAGCCCAGTCGGAGTGGTCGCTGCGAATCGCGGCGCCGGCGTGTTTGAGGA
>Ga0118677_10004876_pt2 | contig 10027 bp, 8 predicted proteins | sample AliMusrvi5mmetaG_FD_86154 | JGI IMG/M metagenome (GOLD analysis project Ga0118677, IMG submission 86154)
ACCGAAGCACGCATTGACACGTGTTTAACCGCGACTTCTAACCAAAAACATACCAAAATCATAAAATGACATCCCTTCACCGGTTTTTTCTGTCCTTCCTGCTGGCCTTAGGGGTCCTCGTGTCGCCACTCTTTCTTCCGGTTCTTCGGGCAACCAATGAGCCTACCATAACAATTCGTAAGAGCGATGCGCTCAACGTTTCATTTTCTGGAATTGGCGGAAGCGATGGATCCGCCGCTTCCAAAGTCCTCCAAAACGATCTTAACCTTGCCGGATGGTTTGCACTCGTCCAACCCGGGATGGCCTCCTTTACCGTGAGCGGCGTCATGAGCGGTGGAGTTTTGCAAGGTGTCGTGAAAAAGGGGACCGAGTTGGTTCTTTCCAAAAACTACACAGGAAACCCCCGGATTGCCGCCCACCAGTTTGCAGATGATATCGTCCAGACCTTGACAGGTCACAGGGGCATTGCCACCAGTTTAATCGCCTTCGTGTGCAATCGGAGCGGGCGCAAAGAGATTTATATGGCTGATTATGATGGGGCTAATGGTCGGCAGTTGACCCACGACAATGCCTTGAGCGTATCCCCGTCGCTAAGCCCCAATGGTCGGAGGATTGCATATACCGGCTACCAGGCCGGCTATGCAGATATTTATGTGATCGATCTCACAACCGGTTCACGCATTCGCCTTGTCAAATTTCCCGGCACCAATTCGGGGCCTCGATTTGGCCCTGATGGAAACGAAATCGCCTGCACCATGAGTAAGGATGGAAATCCAGAAATCTACATTGTCGGATTGGGAGGTGGGGTGCATCGGGTTACACGTGGCCGCGGATCAAAGTCCTGCGCCACATGGTCACCCAACGGGAGTGAAATCATCTATGCTTGTGACGAGACGGGGGTTCCTCAACTCTTTCGTGTTACAAGCCGGGGTGGAATCGGTCAGCAAATCGTCACGGGTTATGGCTATTGTACGGAGCCGAACTGGTCGCCTGACGGCCAGCGAATTGCCTTCAACGTCCGCAGCGGTGGCGAATTTGTGATAGCTGTCTTGGATCTTGTTAGTGGAGGTGGAGCTCGCATCGTGGGCAAGGGGGAAAATCCGGTGTGGGGCGCAGATTCGCGGCATTTAGCCTACAGCACCGGTGGCACTATTTCCCTTTTGGACGTCCCGACAGGCAAATCCTTTCCAATCATCGCTGGTCTAGGCAAAGTTACCGAGCCGTCCTGGAGCCGATAAATGATTTCCTAGCCTCTGTCTTGAGGGGTTTTCACACGCCCGTTCTTGATCTTTTCGGTTCTTTGACCCTGAATATGTTTATGCGTTTTCATTCTATAACTATTCTCACCGCGGCTGCCCTGCTGGGCCTCACCGGTTGCGCCAATAAGAAAAACAAGCAATATGCCGGAATTGACGGGGATTACGTGAATGGCACCCCGCTTGGCGAGCGGCCGGCGGGAGCAAACTTCCTCGGGGCCAATGTTCAGCGCGGCCTGTATGCGCCCGTCCAATTTGCTTTCGACAGTTCCTCGGTGGCTCCGGATCAGGAGTCAAAGGTTGTGGCGGTCGCTGATGCTCTTAAAGGCAATGGCAGGACCGTCATCGTCGCTGGATTCACCGACGAACGCGGCACCGAGGAATACAATCGCAGCCTTGGCGATAAGCGTGCCCTAGCAGTTCGTGAGGCCCTCATCGCAAAGGGAATGCAGGCCAACAATGTACAGACGGTCAGCTTCGGCAAGGAGATGCCTGTAGATTCCGCAAGCAACGATGCGGCCTGGGCCAAGAACCGTCGAGCAGAATTCGGCGTCGTTAAATAAGTCAACAGGTATTCAACGTGCCTGTTCCTCTCTTTGACCTGAGTCGATTGGGTTTGCAGGTCGATGAGGCTGTCCGCGATGCGGCGCTTCGTGTGCTTGGTCATCGTGGATACGTCCTCGGGTCTGAAGTTGAGGCGTTTGAAAAGGAACTAAGCGAGTACATGGGTGGAGGCCACGCCATAGGCATGTCCTCCGGCACAGACGCCCAACTCGCGCTTCTCATGGTGCTGGGCATAGGTCGCGGCGACGCCGTGATCACCACTCCATACACTTTCTTCGCGACAGCAGGCTGCATCCATCGGGTTGGTGCTGAGATCCTTTTCTGTGACATCAATCCATCCACCTTCATGATGGACCCCGAAAGCCTGCATGCGCTACTTTCTTCTCTCAAGCGGGGAAAGGACGGATTGCTACTCTCACCGAGGGGTAACCGTGTTCGATTGATCGTCCCGATACATCTCTTCGGGGCCGTTTGCGACATGGACGCAATCAACCAGATCTCCGGTGAGTTCGGAATCGAAGTCCTAGAGGATGCTGCGCAGTCACTAGGAGCGGAGTATCCGTCCAGATTTGGGGTGAAGAAATCAGGTCTCATTGCCCCTACCTCCTATGTAAGCTTTTATCCTAGCAAAAACCTGGGTGCGGCTGGCGATGCTGGTGTGGCACTATGCCTTGACGGGGAGACAGCCGAAAAACTTCGATGCATCCGTAATCATGGAATGGAGCAGCGTTATTACCACAAGTTGGTCGGCGGTAATTTCCGAATTGATGCCGTCCAGGCCGCTGTCCTCCGTGCAAAACTTCCTTTCCTGAACGGATGGAATGAGATTCGCCGCTCCAACGCATCGGCCTACCGCTCCGCCTTTGCAAAAGCGGGAATCCTCGACAGCGTTTCACTTCCCGCCGAGCCCTTTGCCTCTAGCGGCCTTAAGAACCATCACATTTTTCATCAGTATGTGATCCGGCTTGCCAAAAGAGATGCGGTGGTGGCTCACCTCGCGGAAAGGAAGATCGGGTGTGCAATCTACTACCCGGTTCCATTGCATCTTCAGGAATGCTTCGGTTACCTTGGATACAAGGAAGGTGAATTTCCAGAAAGTGAGAAGGCGGCACGGGAGTCGCTGGCATTACCTATCTTTCCAGGACTCAGAAGGGAAGAAATCGACGAGGTTGTCAACGGGATAAGGCAGGCTCTCGTCTAACCGTCCTTTTTTGGTTAAGGGAGAGCCATCATTTTTCCATCTTGATATTTTGGAAAGCTTCGGGGGAGACGGTTGTGTCACCTGTGAATGGAAAATCCAGATTGATGATGATGAAGATAGACATGCAAATAACCCCTGTAAGCAACACGGTCATCAAGGCTTGAGCCTTGAAGTTATGAGCTCCAAAGAGAAAGGTGAACCCGACGGTCACGGATCCCCCCACAAGCAGCACAATCCAAAGAACAGGCAGAAGACCAGAGGAGGAATCATCAATTCTCGACGCCCTCAATCCCGCAATGCTTGAAAGCCCTTGGATCGATTGATTCAGAAAGATGTTGTCGGACGTATCTCTGGTCTTTGCCCGCATGTAAGCCTCGCTGATTTGCTCGAGGATTTTCTGGGTTTCCTCGCTTGCGTTGCCACGTGCCATGGTTTTCCACTCATCGGTCACGACGGAATCACGGTATTTTCGCAGAAGCATCCTGAGTTCACCTTGCGTGGGTTGGGGTAAAGCTTTTGTAGCCGAATAAAGGTCGGCAAGATACCTCGCTTCCTGGACCAGATTACTCTGGGTGTTGGAAAACTCCTGCCATGTCGTGGAGACAATGAAAGCGAGAAAAATACCGTACACTGTCCCGAGAGTGCTGAAAAACGGGCCGGTGACATCGTGACTCTGGTTTAAAAAATGAGAAGGAATGATTTTTCTGAACACGCATAATCCAAGATACGCAAGAACCATAGGCACTATGACACTGACCGTGAAAAGAGCCGGATTGGGAAGGTAGAAACAGAGACACTGTTCAAAGCTCATCGCAGAGAGGTCCGATTGTTCATATGAGGGTTTTTACCAAGGAACTAAAATATGAACAGGGTTTAGATCATATTCTGATTTTCTCGGCAGGGCTCTTGTCGTGTATGTTTTTCTACAAGGAGGAGGGCGTCACTTGATCATTTACTCACGCCGTCAGGGCCTCACGTTCGTTTCCGAGGGCTCCGACTTTTTCAAGGAAGTCGTCGTAGTTGCCGAGATATGGGGTGACTTTTCCGGAGTTCACGTGGAGGACTTTCGTCGCGAGTTTTCGTATGAAATGGACGTCGTGGCTGATGAATACAAGTGTGCCCTCGTAGCTCCCGAGGGCTAGAATGAGCGACTCGACGGTATGAATGTCCAGATGAGTGGTCGGTTCGTCCATAAGGAGAAGGTTAGGGGGGTCGACCAGAAATTTCACAAGGTTGAGTCGGGTCTTCTCACCACCGCTCAGCACCGCTGTTTTTTTGAAAATGTCGTCCTTGCGGAACAGGAATGAGCCCAGAATGCCTCTGGCATCGTTCTCTGAAAGCTCGCCGTTTGCCGCACGCACCTCCTCAAGTACCGATTTGTTGGAGTCGAGGGTTGCTGCTCTATGTTGGCTGAAATAGCCGATCTTCGCATTTGGCCCCTCAATCCTTTTTCCTCTTTGAAACTCCACTTGGTCGGCCAAGATTTTGAGCAGGGTGGACTTTCCTGCGCCGTTGGGTCCCACAAGTACAGTACGCTCCCCCCTCTCAATGGTCAGATCAAGCCCTTCATAAACTTTGCGCCCACCATTGGTCCCGGGATAAGCCATATGGATGCCCTCGAGAATGACCGCCCTCTGTCCGCCCCGCGGAGGTTGGGGGATCTGGAATCGGAAAGGCTTACGAGGAGGGATAGGTTTTTCGATCAGTTCCATCCGCTCTATCTGCTTCAGCTTGCTCATAGCTTGTGAAGCCTTTGATGCGACCTGACGGAATCGGTCATAGAACTCTCGAAGTGCCGTGATTTCCTTCTGCTGGTTCTTGTAGGCGGCGTTCTGACGCTCGTAGCGCGCCTCCCTTTCCTCCAGGAAGGCGGAATAGTTGCCTCCATAGCTATGGAGACGGCCTTCGGATATTTCATAAACCGTCTGGATAATCTCGTCCATGAACTGTCGATCGTGGGAGATCAGCAAAACCGCGCCGGAATATGTCTTGAGGTAGTTTTGTAGCCAGAGGAGGGAGACCAGATCAAGATGGTTGGTTGGTTCATCAAGGAGAAGGAGATCGGGCTCCATTACCAGCAGACGTGCGAGGTGGGCGCGCATTATCCAACCGCCGCTGAGTTCCTTGGCCTTCCTTTCGAAGTCTTCCTGTTTATAGCCAAGGCCGGTGAGTATTTTCTTTGCCTTGGCCTCCACTTTCGGGTCGCTCAAGGCGGCGTGTTTTGCCGATGCCTCGTTGTACTCTGGAGCCTCTACCTCTCCCGTCTCCTCAAGTTCCTTCAGCCGATTTTCCAAGGCAGGGAGTTCTCCGGCTCGACCTGTCGCCACGTCGAGCACGCTTTCCTCGCCCGAGGCCTCCCCTTCCTGCGCAAGGTGCCCGATCATCGTCCACTCATCCCGCTCGATCGATCCTGAGTCCGCTTCATCCTTTTTAAGTATGAGTGAGAAGAGGGTCGATTTTCCGGCTCCATTAGGTCCCACCAGGGCAACCCTTTCGCCGTAGTTGATCTGCATATCCGCCTCTTCGAAAAGGGTTCGTCCCCCGAGCGTTTTCTTGAGTTTGCGGATGGTTAACATGGGAATGGGGTAGGGTTAATATGCTGGAGAGTCTTAGGCAGAAGAAGGTTGACCGACAACCTGACCTCTCAACTTTTCAATTTCGTTCAAAGTCTCCAGCACGGCCGAGGATACTGTCTCGACGGATAGCTCGTTCATGCAGCGGAAATCGATTGGGCATTTGCGCAGAAAGCATGGGTTGCATTCGACCTTATGACGTAGGATTCGGTGCAAGGGGGTAGCCGTTCCTGTCGGCCCCGTGAGATCTGGCTCGGTGGAACCGAAAATCGCCACAACCGTAACTCCCAGAAGATCGGCGAGGTGCATGGTTCCGGTATCGTTGGTGAGCAGAAGATGGAAGCCCTTAAGCTGATCGATTAACTCGGGAAGTGTCGTCTTGCCACATATGTTTTCAACTTTTCCTTCGAACTCCAGCGTAAGTTCCTTTCCTAGCTGTGCCTCCTTTGGACTCCCAACGATGACCCAAGTCAGATCGAATTTAGCGGAGACGAGTTCCATGACTTTACGGTATCGCTCGATTGGCCAACGTTTTGCCGGGCCGTACTCCGCTCCTGGACAGAGTCCTACACGCAAAGGACCCGACGGGATGTCGCGGGTTCCGACAGGTTGTGGATTTGGAGCCCCAAGAGTCCTGATCATTTCCAACAGTTCCGCACCCTGGTGGAGAGTGGGATGGGATTGCCTTGATTGAGACAGGTTCTGGTTAAGGAGACGACCGCCCCGGTGCATGGCTCTACCAACCCGTCGTGGAATTCCTGCAAACCAGACTTCCAGAGCGCTCCTTACGGAATTTGGAAGGAGGATGGCAACGTCGTAATCCCTCGTTTTTTTTAAAAGTTTTGAGATTCGCCATGGGCCGCTTCCGGATGGAATCTCCAATACCTGATCGACTTCGCGAATTTCCCTCCAGAGCGGTGCCAGCTTCATCGGTGCAAGCATCGTGAGATGAAGATCAGGTCTGCCCGCTTTGATTGCGCGAATTGCTGGTGCGGCCATGCATGCGTCGCCCAACCAATTAGGAGAGCGCACAAGGATATTAAAGGGCTGAAGCTCTTCCGTCTTAATCTCGGGCGGCAGATAAATGCCGCGTTTTACACCACTCAAGAGAAAATTAGGAAAAGGAAGTTTCCAGCGATTATGAACCCAGAACCAGTCTGCCGGGGAGCGCAGGATTTCCTGCTCCAGAAGGCGGTTAAGGTCCTGAGTAATCTCGGCAACATCACGTCCTTCGGTGGGGACTGGGGCACTGGTGTGGATGACCCAGCGTGCGATGCCGACAGTTCGCACGCTGACCTGTGCTAATAGCGAATCGGTGCGGATAGCAAGGCTGGCGGCGAGCGGCGAAGTTGAGGCCAGTTTACCAAAGAGGGGCATCCAGATTCCGGCATTGCCCGCATGCTGATCGGTTAGCACACCTACAACCCCTCCTTCCTTAAGAAGGGTGGCTGCGCCCTGCATCTCCTTTTTGCGATCGAAGGTGGCCACTCCTCGGCTGCGGCGGTCCCTGTTGACCAAATCGTCCATGAGTGGACTTCGCAGCGGCTGATAGATGCAGCCTGCTCGGCGCGGCTTCACAAACTCCGCTATCTGAGCATTAATTTCCCAATTCCCGAAATGACTCAATGCGGCAACGGTGCCGTGACCCTGCGTTTGTTTTCCGACAATCCAGTTCTTCCAGTTATCCTCCTCATCGAAGCCAAGGCGGGAGAGAAGTTTTTTTTCACTCAGAGCTGGAATCTTGATCGAGCTGATCAGGTTGGCCCCAAGATTGGCAAAATGACGACGCGTTATCAACGAGGCTTGCCTCGGTGTTAGCTTTGCACCGAAGGCGATCCGTAGATTCTGTTTGGAGAGACGGCGGTAGCCGGGCAGGATCATCCATACTAGGATTCCCAACAGCTGTCCCAGCACGAAACACACAGTGATGGGTAGCAGCCGTATGAGCGTCACCAGAACAAGAGCCATCAGATAAAGCAGACGATCCATGAGTACAATCAAAGTGCAAAACGATAACGGGGGATCGGCCTCCCCGGAAGGGAAAACGCCCCCAGTTTTTCAACCAGGCTCCACAATCGGCATCCTAGGCGGTGGCCAATTGGGTCGAATGTCAGCCATGGCCGCAAAAAGCCTAGGTTACAGGGTGGTCGTTTTTGATGATACCCGGGGCGCTCCTGCCTTTTCATGCGCAGACATCGCAATGGAGGCCTCCTTTGATGATCTGGAGGCTCTGGATCGATTTTCCAAAGAGGTGGATGTCGTAACCGTGGAGTTCGAAAACATCCCAATTGCGGCTCTTGAGTTCTTGGAAAAAGAGGTTTGTGTTCGTCCTTCTTCCTCCGTAGTACGCATCTGCCAAGACAGGATTTTAGAAAAAGAGTTCCTTCAAGGGAAGGGATTTCCAGTGGCCCCGTTCCGTGTGATCAAATCGGCGGAGGAATTGGCTGAAGGTCTTTCAGACTTGAATACTGCCTCAATCCTGAAAACAGCTGCCCTCGGTTATGATGGGAAGGGCCAGATTAATCTCTCCCCCGGAGATGACACAAAGGCCGCATGGGATTTGCTTGGAACTCCTCAGGCGGTGCTTGAGAAAAGGATTAAATTCGTGTCAGAAGCTTCAGTGATCTGCGCACGCTCACCCGGGGGTGAGATGTGTTGTTTTCCAGTACAGTCCAATGTCCACCGGCATGGCATTCTAGACGTGACAGTTTCGCCTGCCTGTATTGATGAGCCAACGTCCGCGCGTGCCCTGGAAATTGCTGCAGCGATCACGGAAAAGCTGGGTGTGGTCGGTTTGCTCACGGTCGAGTTTTTTCTCCTTTCTGACGGTGGACTTATGGTGAACGAACTTGCACCGCGCCCGCACAACTCTGGCCACCACACCATAGAGACCGCCTTCACGAGCCAATTTGCCCAGCATGTGCGCGCCGTCTGCGGCCTTCCTCTGGGTTCGGTTGAACTTCGTTCTCCCGGAGTGATGATCAACCTGATGGGCGATCTTTGGGAAGAGGGAGAGCCACATTGGGGTATTCTCTTGAGCCAGAAGCGGGGGTATCTCCATCTCTACGGGAAGAAAGACTCCAAACCGGGCCGTAAGATGGGTCACTTTACCCTTTTAGGGGAGGGGGAGGGGATCGTTAAAATGGCACTCAGTCTACGGGATCAGCTAGCGCAACATTCCCGATCAGGAAAAATTTGAACACATTGAAGCCGAGCTTGTCTCAAAAACGGTTACCAAGTATCGCAATCATCTCTCGAATTATCCCAGCGCAAACTGCAAACCCGATTTATGAACCCATCCGTCCAAGAACTCGATCGTCGTGTCCAGGAGACCTGCTCCTGGGTTAAGCCACTTACTCATGAAATAAGTCGTGTTGTCATAGGACAGCAGGGACTTGTCCGTAGCCTGCTGATTGGTTTACTCAGCAGTGGCCATGTACTCTTGGAGGGGGTCCCAGGGCTTGCTAAGACACTGACTGTACGAACCCTATCGTCCTGCATTCACGCTCGCTTCGCACGCATCCAGTTCACTCCCGACCTGCTCCCTGCCGATCTTGTGGGCACGCTAATTTACAACCCGCGTGAAGGCGTCTTCACCACTCGGAAAGGTCCGATTTTTGCAAACATGATTCTTGCTGATGAAATCAACCGCGCCCCAGCCAAGGTTCAGAGTGCATTGCTTGAGGCGATGCAGGAGCATCAGGTAACGATCGGGGAGGAAACCTTTAAGCTTCCAGACCCGTTCCTTGTGCTTGCGACTCAGAACCCCCTGGAGCAAGAGGGAACCTACCCCCTGCCCGAAGCCCAACTCGACCGCTTTATGCTTAAGGTTGTTGTAGGCTATCCCACTCGAAGCGAGGAGCGTTCCATCCTCGATGCAATGGCGACCTCTTCGCCCCGACTATCTGTAGATCCACTGGTCACTACAGACCAGATCACCGAGGCCCGCAAGGTCGTCAACGACATCTATGTGGACGACAGGGTGAAGGACTACATTGTCGATCTTGTATGGGCAACGCGCGAACCTTCCGCTTACAAGCTGAACCTTGATGGCCTCATCCGCTACGGGGCTTCGCCCCGTGCGACGATCTACCTTACGCTTGCGTCCAAAGCCCATGCATTCCTTAGCGGGAGAGGGTATGTCACTCCGCATGATGTGAAGTCCATCGGTACCGAGGTTCTGCGCCACCGTATCGCCGTGAGCTATGAGGCCGAGGCCGAGTCGGTGACCACAGAGGATATCGTTCGGCGTGTCTTCGAGGGCCTGCCGGTACCGTGATGCCGTCAGGCCAAGCGGAAACGGTTCGGCGTGAGGCCTCCCGTTCCATGCGCCAACGCGCTTCCAGTCCACTGATGAAAGATACAAGCGAGATCCTTCGCAAAATCCGCCGCCTTGAGTTACGCACCCGTCGGCTTGTGGACTCATCCTTTGC
>Ga0118677_10016654_pt1 | contig 10027 bp, 7 predicted proteins | sample AliMusrvi5mmetaG_FD_86154 | JGI IMG/M metagenome (GOLD analysis project Ga0118677, IMG submission 86154)
ATCCCGGACCGAATCCTGTTGATATTAGCGAGATGCGAGGGCGATTGATCGCCTCGTGCCGGGCATTTACGTCAGTGAATGAAAAATCCCTTGGTGGATTATCTGCGCCGGCGTGGCGAAGGGGGATTTTTAGCCGCTTGCGTTATGGTTGTGTGGAAACGTTTGTGTTTCTTAGAAAGATCAAAGGGAAAGCCGGCTCGTTTACAAGGAATAAATCGAAGGACAACGTCTCGGAGCTTTTGTTCGCCAGGTCGCTCGGAAGAGGGGCTATGATCCTCGGGGCCCTGATCCTGCTCACGGGTGTCGCCGTCTTTACTACGCGCTTTCTAGCTGGGAGATCAAAGGCAGCATCCACGGGGAGTGCCTCTTTACCCTCAAGAGCGGGAGGTCGGTACCCAAAGGAGACGCGAGGGTGATTAAGAAAATATGCTGTATCGGACCTGTAAATTCACGGGTGCCGATTGCCCGCAATAGTGTTTTGTATGCAGGGTTGGCGGCTTGCGGCGTTGAACTCTCTTTTATTCGTATTTCTGACGTAGGGACGCGCGGGGCGGCAAGCGTGCGGGGGCCTGCTCACGCGATGCATAAGAGGTTTTGGTTGCGGCTGCTGCCCAGGATCCTTTGGGAGAATGTGTGGCTATTCCTCAGGTGCCTGGTGAGGATTCGTTTAATTTGTTTGGCAGATATTCTGCTTGTTCCGAGTTATGGAAATTATTGTGTTTTCGCAGTAAAGATCTTTTCCTGGCTATTCGGAAAACCGCTTGTCCTTGATGCCCACGGGAGTCTGTATTTTCAGCGGATCGTTGGGGCCAGAGACTTCCCCGACAAGAGCGTCTATGCGAGATTCCTTTTTTGGCTCGATCGCTGTGGCGCTATTTGCGCGGATTGCTACATCACCTTAAGCCATGAATACAAAAGGGTTCTCGCGGAACGCTTTGCGTTACACCCAGATAAATTTCTGGTGGTTTATGTGGGGACGCTCAAAACGTCCGATCCTGATTTTTTTCCGGCACGGGCGGAAGCTGGCGGTTCAGTGGATGTGCTTTATTGGGGGAGCTTTAAATTTTTTGATGGCGTGGAAAATATTCTGCGTGCCGCGGCCTTGCTGAGAGATCAGGGCCGGGGAGATATTCGCTTTGTCATATCAGGGAGAGGTGCTCACGAGCGAAGCTGTCATGATTTGAGGGCTAGGCTGAAGCTTCATAATGTGAAGATGGTCGGTTGGGTTAAAGAGGAGCAGTTAGCGGCATATATTCAGCAGGCGAAGGTGTGTTTGGGTCCGATGGGGGATAATTTCCTCCGAAGCATGGATTTTCCAAATAAGGTATGCGAAGGTGCCGCCTTTGGGAAAGCCATGGTTCTGATCGATGGGCGGTCTATGAGCGAGAGGTTTGCCCATTTAGAGTCAGCGATTTTTTGCCCAAGCCCAAAGCCTGAAGATATAGCCAAGTCTATCCTTCTAGGCCTTGATGATGAGGGAATGCGGGTCCGAGCTGGAAAGGCCGCACGAAAGGTTTATGAGGCGCATTTAACGCCTGCGGCCGTGGCAGGCCAGTTTTTAAGAGGCCTTGAACAATCTTTTGGGAAGGGAGCTAACGGAACAGGCAAGAAACTGATATTTGTTAAGGGCTTTGGAGGATTCGGGAATCGCATTCTCGCTTTGTTAGAAGCACTGCTTTATGCCAGGATTAGTGGCCGGAAAGTTATCGTGGATTGGACAGACGGGATGTATGCGCCTCGGGGCGTGAACGCGTTCGATTTATTCTTTCAAAGTCCGGTGATCGACCCCGCAGAGAATCCGGCGTCGTTGGTAACAGGGAGTCATTCGGTGACCCCGTCTTTATGGAAAGATAGGGTCGGATTAAGTTGGAAAGAAGTTGTCACGCCTATCTCGTGGGAACCGGAATATGTCCGACGCGATAAGCCATGGAATGTTCTCAAAAACCATCCCTCAGAGATTGATCATCCTGAAGACGTCCTCGTATGGTTAAGCTGGATGTTTCGTGAAGAGGAGTTCAAGTCTCACCGCGCAATTTTTCCGAAGGAATGGATAAGACTAAAAGACGATTCTCTTAAGCGCAAGATATTCACAGACAGCTTGGCCCTTGCTAAAGACATTGTGGACCAGGCGGATCTTTTTGAGAGGCAACATTTCTCAGGCAGCGTCATTGGAGTTCACGTGAGATTTACGGATAATCGAACGACGTTTTTTTTGAAAAAGGTTAGGCCTCCCGAAGCGTATTTCCCCGTTATTGAGGATCTGATGCGTAATCTTGAGGATGCTAAAATATTCCTGTGCTCAGATAACAAGTCTGTTGTGGAGATGTTTCAAAAACGCTACAACCCTGTTATTGCGAGAGATAAGTACTTTTCTCCGGAAGGCAGCGCCATCCATTCCTCCAAGGAATGTGCTGACAAGATAAAAATGGGCAAAGACGCATTGGTCGAAATGCTCTTGTTGTCCCGTTGTCAGCATTTGATTCATGGCGGTTCGACTTTTACAAAAATTTCAAGGCTAATGGCTCCCCCCAACGCGCAAGAGGCACACATAATTAAAAGTGGGGTTCCCGGATGGGACATGCGGCAACCCGGCAGGAGGGCGCTAGAATTTTTGAAAGAATTCATCTCTCGCCAGGCCACCTTGCCAAAGTAGTGACATTGGAGAGATGCGTGAGGGCGCGGCGAAAAGCCAAGCCTTCATGGATGGGTCGGCGATATCAAGGATGATGAAGGCGTGGAAATAAATAGAAGCAGTTCGAAGAATGACTCCGTTATGAAATCGTACGAAGAAATGCTCAGAGGATTATCGCTCCCTTTTACAACGGGGATTTGTGAAACAAATTGTCCCAAGCCTCGGCGGCTCGGAATCCATGTTAATGTTTACATCAATTAATCGAAGGCCAGCGATCTTCCCGGCGCATGGAAGGTCTCTATGGTATTGAATTATTGGCATTCACCTTGCTCTCGCCGTGGTCATTTGTTTGTCGGGAGCGCGAAAGGCAAATAGGGCTTTAAAGATGCGATGTGTGCTTAATAACGCTAAATTTTTATGCGGGAAACAGTTCGCGGCGGAGGACGCGCGCCGGTATGTTTACCGGGCGCTTCGGAATCTCCGACTTTCTTTTGTTGCCCCGCCTTCAACTGAGAGGACGACGGGAAAGGAATATGAGATCTTTTGCCTGTACCATAATTGTGTTCTGGCGCAGCTCTATAAGGGTCAAGAGGACCGGATAACATTCGTTAAGATGGATCAATCACACTATGTTTTTTATGCCGCAAAGCATATTTATTTGTCCCGGATGCCCTGGTTCAAACCCCTTGGAAAAAACTACGCGGAATATGAGTTTTATATTTCTCTTTATTATGGCTACAAGAGCGGGGCTATTCATTTGCCGGAATATCTGGGGTTTACTCAATACGATATTGAATTATATCGGGGCGAGGAATCTATGCTCGACTTTATTGATAAGCAGTCTTTGCGTCCCCACCAGATCACTTCTTTCCAGCCGCAGGGTTTTGCTTTTTTATGGCAACATAAGCGCGCAAAAGCATCGGGGCAGTGTTGGACGGTTATTCTGGAAAAATACAACCAGATTTATGGAACAAGTTTCATAGTGGACGATCTAAAGGACGCCCGTCTTGATATGTTCGACGCTTTCTTTTTGCACAGAGATGTTTTTCTAAGCCTGATGGAGTTTGTTTTGATGATCATGGATGCCGCCTGCGTGATGCCTTGCGATCGCGATGGGCAGGAGCGATTGATGATCGAAAGATATGTTGCCTTTTTTCTTTGGGCACAAAAGCTAGACCGTTTGGAGTTCCCCTTGAGGCATTTCAACCATAAGCAGAACTGGCATGCAGCTTTGAAGACCTGCGGAACGGCTACTTTTGAACGGTTAGTTCCTGGAGGGGGGGGTGTGTTCTTGTGTGATTCACGGTATTCCAAGGAGGGCGTTTGGATCGCACAGCACGATGCTGGATTTTATAGTTGTTCTTCTGTTGTCGCTCATAACATTTTTGATTTATTGAATAATGGTTTTTTGATCAGAAGGATAGATTCCACGCAGTCGTTTAGGTTATGCAAAGATGTCGGCCGTTTGCGGGACGACATTTTTCGGCGGTTCTTTGTCAAGAAAGACGACCTTTTGCCATTGACTGCTTTGTCGCAAAAGGGCTTCTTTAAAGGATTGCGTATCCTCGAGGCTGTCCATAATTGTTGCTATAAGAACCTTCGGTTTGAGAGATTTCAACCAGTGATAGATGCTTATTTCTCGCCTTCTGCGGAAATAGTAGCCAGGATGAAAGGATTTATAGACAAATACAAGATTGATCCGACTAGGACAATCGCCGTCGTTTACAGGGGTACGGATAAGGCCAGGGAGGTGAAACTGGCACCGCCGGAAGCGTATCTGGACCTGGCCCAGCAACTTCTTAACAGGCATCCGGATTGCCGGGTGCTGATACAGACGGACCAGCTTCAGGTCCGCAGGATGTTCTGTAATGCGCTGGGAGAAAAGTGTTTTTATATTGAAGAGTTGCCGGCCACCGAGACCGATGTTGTTATGCATACGGTCATTAAGGAGAATAAATTGAACTGGGCGCTTGATGTGGATGCGGCGATGAGAGTGTCTTGCGGAGCAAAGATTTTAATCAATCATACGGGCAATGTGGCGTTCTTTCTGGCGCTATATCGAGGCCATGCGAGGGGGATGTATCAATTTGACAAAGAGGCACAATTGATAGAGCCTATTGCTGCGGGATAAGGATTTTCCACAATGGTTAATTTAGATTCAGATCTCACAATTCTTACGGTCAGCTTTGAGAGATGGCCGCTTATTACGCTAAATAGAAAGTTAACAACGGCATTAAATCCAGAAAGTCGCTTGAGCTGGATAGTCGTCGATAACAGCAGAACGGGAAACTATCGTGAACGAAGCGACTCGACTTTACAAGTGCTCGAGGGCATCGATCGTGACAAAATTTCGTGCGATCAACGTGATATCAACAATTTCCATCATGCTCTGGCTTTGCATCGCGGCCTCCGACAAATTCAAAGCCGCTATGTTCTAATTCAAGACCATGATTTTTTTGTTATACGCCAAAACTGGATTCGAGACATCTTGCTTAACATGCGGACGCGAAATCTTTCCTTATTCGGCTCTGTATGGAGTCCAAAACTTTTTACACATTATCGTTATTTTCCGTCCGTTCATTTTTTGTTAGTGGATCTCAAACGTGTTTCGGTCGACGATCTTGATTTCAGAGTGGATCCACACATGATGCCGGTATGGAGAATGGTAAATTCGCGATCCTTTCCTCGATGGATACCTCGCAATATTGCTGTTGGCATGTGTCCGGATACAGGATCTCGTATCTATAGGAGGTTTCGACATGACCCCCAATGTAAATTCGAATATTTAAAACCATCTTTTTTCCCAGCCGTGTCGAAATCTTTTTTTATGAAAAATCTACTCAAACTGGTTCTTCCTGACCAATTAAGCAAGATGCCGAAAAGAAAAGGTTACTGGATAGAAAGAAGCTTTCTTCGCAAGCAATTTCCGGATTTTGACAGAAAATCCCTCGATGAGTTCTTTTGGAAAGACGAACCCTTTGGTTTTCATGTTGGCAGCTCCAAAACAATTAAAACGAAAGAATACAACAAGGTGATCCAATGGTTAGAAGAGGTTTCAGATTTCTTTTCTAAACAAAATCAATCGAAGTCCGCCATCGATCTTGATTCTTTTCAGAGTCGCCTCAGAGAAGGCATTTCTGTGTTTTGTGCCGTGAAGAACAGGAACCGGTTCTTGGATTGTTCCCTCGCTTCCTGGGTGAGAAGGCCGGAGATTGACGAGATCATTATTGTCGATTGGGATTCTGCCGAGCGTGTTCAGGATATCATCGATGTTCATCAGAATGGGAAGATCGTTTTAGTTAAGGCGCCTCAACAGCAGCGCTGGAGTTTGACCAAAGCCTATAATCTGGCAGCAAGAATGACGACAAGGTCAAGCATCTTAAAGTTGGATGCAGATATTATCCTGAGGGACGACTTTTTTGACGGGCTTGCTCTTGATAAGGGGTGTTTCTTCTCGGGCAACTGGAGAGATTCAAGAAATAAGAATGAGAATCATTTGAACGGGACTTTCTATTGCGGGCGTAAGGACTTCTTTGGTGTGAATGGGTATAATGAAAAGATTACGACTTATGGATGGGATGATGCTGACCTGTACGGGCGCCTGGAGGCAAAAGGGTTGAAGCGGAAACTGTTGCCCTTGGATAAATTGGCGCATCAACCGCATTCTGATGAGACGCGCATCCAAGCGCAGCCGGACGTTAGTGATCGCAAGCGCGAGATTAAGAAAAACAGAAAAATGTGCGCAAGGCAGGCTCCCTGGGGCGCACAAAATAACATGACCCCATTTGAGGTTCTTGTGATTAGTCAAAGTCCTCCTGTTTGCGAAGCTATTGAAAAGAAGGATAACTCGCCCGATAAAAAGCGATAAGGCAGCGAGTGCTTAATAGCACGGAAAAGCTTTAGGCTCCGTGAGGTTTGTCGAAGAAATAGGCGAAACATAATTCCTCAAAAAAGAAAGATCGTTAGGTTTTTCTGGAAGTAGCCGTGTCTTTAAGGAGGATTCCGAAGATGTTCAAAAATGGAATTCCCACAAGGGTTTTAATCTTCCGGACTTCCCGAAATCAGGCCCAACCTCTGAGCTATTTTATCTCTCTCCTCCGTGTTCCACGAAAAGCGCTTCCAAGATAAGTAACGGTCTGTCCGGAGATAGATGGGGTTCATCCCTTATCGTCAGCTCGTTTCCTTGATGTCCGGGAGAAGACAAGTCCCCCAAAACAGCGCCAAATTAGGAAATGGGCACGTGAGACTTTGTGGGGCTAAACGATTTCAAGAGGCAGCAGTTCCAACAAGCCCTATCGAAACAATCGAAAGCTGTAACTGCTTGATATTCAAGGGGACTTCGTGCATCATGTTGACCTTCACGGAGTTGGAGAAAATCGGTTTTTGATTCGCGTTCTCTCCGCCGCGCTCTTTTGTCTTCATGCCAAGCTTTGGAGGGGTCGCATAGCCCGGCTTAGTGCGTCGGTTTGCTAAACCGATGTGGCACGCAAGTGCCACCGGGGGTTCAAATCCCCCCCCCTCCGCCATTTTTTCCATAAAAAATGACGGTGCCGTGGCAGGCCAAGGAAGCTTGTCTACGGCAACGGAAGGGGATTTGAAGGGAGCTCTGATTTGAAACATGACAAACGTCATGTTTTAAGAGCGGGTGGCCTACAGGACCTGCCGTTGTTTGGCAGGGGAGGAGCCAAATCTCCCCCCTCCATTTTTTTATAACGTTTATTGGAAAAAAACGTCTCCGCTGATACTTAGGATTGCCTCGTAAGACAGACCCCACACTCCGAAGTGGCCGCGGCAAAAAACCCCAGCTGCGCCATTCCCGTTCTACCTGAGGAAAGAAGCGACTTTATAGGTTATAATGCCTCATCGGTTGTTTTTATCTGAAAAGAGGATCGCCCACTCCGAAGAGTTCCGCGTGGGCTTATTTATTCGTTCGAAGAGTGGGATCCGGAAAACAACAAAGGAGAGGCTCGTGGAAGAGAATCTGGAAGGAAATGAAGACGCGCAAAACTTACCCAACGAAACAAAAGAGGACCGGTTCAGGCGTTTGGCGGAGCAACGGGTCGCGTCGACACTCGACAAGATCCGGCTAATCGGAAACCTGGCGACCTCCCAATATTCTTACAGCAGCGATCAAGTGGCAAAAATCTTTTCAGCGCTGAAGGAAGCGATCGCAGACGTGGAAGACAAGTTTCACCGGACACTCGAGAGAAAAAAAGGGAAATTCCACCTCTAAGAACAGTATCGTCTGCCGCGGAGGCATGCCTCCGTCAAGAAGGGAGAGAGGGATGAAAAAAACAAAGATCCTGGTAGCAATCGGGGGCGCTCTGGCCCTTGTGGCATGCGGAAGGCTTCTCTGGCTGATGATCGCCGATCAGTCCTGGGCATGGGTCGCGGGGGCGGTGCTTTACGCGGCGCTTCTGGGTGTTGCTCTTATCGGTCTGTGGAGGGGAAAACAAAAAGCCCTTCGTCTGAGCCGCATCCTTGCTGTGATCATGGTCGGTTTCGGGTGCTGGGCCGCGCACTTTGCCTGGACCTTCTGGATCTTCCAAGAACCGACCCTCCTGGATCGCGTTCTTGCCGTAGCGCATCCCCAAATCTCATCCTATCTGGCCGGCCCCATCCTCTGGCTTTTGCTGAGCTTTCTTCCGCGCGTGCGGGAGCAGTTCAAGAATTGAGCGGGAGAGCGGCTTCCGATGCAAGACGTTGCGAGCAAAGAAAACACTGGGGGGGAGGAAGGCTCTCCGAAAAAGAGACGAATCCGTTATAAGGGCACGCATCCCCGCCGATTCGAGGAAAAATACAAGGAACTGAACCGTGAAAAATACCCTCACGATGTCGAGAAGGTCATTCTCAGTGGAAAAACGCCCGCGGGCTCCCATCGCCCCATTTGTGTTCAGGAGATCCTGGAGATCCTTGAACCCAAATCCGGCCAGGTCGGCCTGGACGCGACGCTGGGATACGGGGGGCACGCGAAGGAGCTTGTGAAACGCGTGCTTCCGGGCGGACGTCTCTGGGCGATCGACGTGGACCCGATCGAGATCGCTCGGGCGGAGAAGCGCCTCCGGGAAATGGGGTTTTCGGAAAAGGAGCTTGTGGTCCGCCGGCTCAATTTCGCGGGCATTCCCAAGCTGCTCGCCGACGCGGGGGGAGGTTTTGATTTCATTCTTGCGGACCTGGGTGTTTCCTCCATGCAGCTCGATGACCCTTCCCGCGGGTTTAGTTTTAAGGTCGAAGGGCCTCTCGACCTTCGCCTGAATCCCACACGCGGTCAACCGGCCTCCGTTCTGATACGCACGCTCTCTGAAAGCGAACTGGAGAAAATATTGTGGGTCCATTCGGACGAGCCCCATGCCCGGGAGATCGCGAAAGCGATCCATAGAAAGCGGGACAGTCTTTTCACGACGACCGCGCTCGCGGACCTTATTCGGGATGCTTTGCCCGGAGTCTCACGCGGAGATTTTGAAGAGGATGTCTCGCGCTCAATACGGCGGACGTTTCAGGCGCTCCGTATCTCGGTGAACGACGAATTCTCCGCGCTTGATCAGTTCCTAAGGAATCTGCCCTTCTGCCTCAAAGCGAACGGGCGCGTGGCCATGCTGACTTTTCATTCCGGAGAAGACGACCGGGTGGTCCGTTCTTTTACGGAGGGTGTCGAAGGCGGTATTTTTTCCGAAATGGGGAAGGAGTCCATCCGGCCGTCCTCTCAAGAGAAGTACGATAATCCGCGGTCCAAGAGCGCGATCTTGCGTTGGGCGAAGCGAGCGGGTTGATCCTTATAGAAGGATTTATTTTCTGCGAACCCGGTAAGCGACAAGGAAGGTTCTCTTCCGATGGCGATCATTGAACCTGTGATAAGACCGCCGGCCGAAGCTGACAGCTTTCTTCTGCAGGTGACGCTAGGCTGTTCTGCGGACCACTGTAGCTTTTGCGGCGCTTACAAGGGAAAACCTTTCCGCGGCAAGGCGGCCGAAGAGATCTTTTCGGATATTGAGCGCTACGCGCGCCGTAACCCCGGAACAAGACGCGTTTTCCTGATGGATGGCGACGCGCTCGTGCTCGCCAACAACAAGCTGATTCCGGTACTTGAAAGACTGGAGCGGGCTTTTCCTCGGCTTTCCCGTGTTTCCTCCTACGCGAACGGAACGAACATCACCCAGAAGAGCGACGCCGAACTGGCGGAACTTTACGCGCGCAAGCTGAGCCTTTTTTACATGGGGCTCGAAAGCGGCAGCCAGCGCGTGCTCGACCGGTGCGGGAAAACTTCGAGCGCGGAAGAAATGATCCTGGCCGTGCGGCGCGCGGAGGCGGCGGGGATACGGTCGTCCGTGATCGTGTTGCTAGGGCTAGGAGGCAGGAAGGATTCCTCGGAGCATGTTCGCGGGACGATCGAGGCCC
>Ga0118677_10016656_pt1 | contig 10027 bp, 9 predicted proteins | sample AliMusrvi5mmetaG_FD_86154 | JGI IMG/M metagenome (GOLD analysis project Ga0118677, IMG submission 86154)
TCGTGTGCCGCGCCTTTTCAGCGACCCCATCGTCTAGAGGCCTAGGACATCAGGTTTTCATCCTGATAACACGGGTTCGAATCCCGTTGGGGTCGCCAATAAATACAGCGTTTTTCGAGATTCAAGCCCTTCTCCCCCTTCTGTGTTGGCGGTTGTGTTGGTTTTTTTATTGCGGATGACCACTATGTCCACTACCTTCCAGCACGTCTTATCGGGCGTTATGTAGATCGGAGCGTTATATGCCTCTGGAGTTACGAAATGGACGGGACGGCCGGTTGCGGCCGCATTGGTACGGGCGGTTCGATGTTGACGGTCAGCGGCACTGTGTAAGCCTTGGCGTCAAGATAGCAGGTACGCCCCCCACTTCCTTACGTGGTCAAGGTGACGCGGCCTTCGAGCGTTCACGGGGCCTGGCGCTAGCCAAGCTTGCAGAGGTCACCGCCGAGGCCCGCAAGCCGTTTGAGGCGGCCCGGCTTGTACAGAAGATCTACGAGTTCAAATCCGGCGAGCAAGTCAGCAACCTGACCGTTGCCGAGCTCAAGGAGGCCTGGCTGCAGATCCCGCGCAAGCGCAAGCCGAGCGCTCGTTATGCCACTCAGTCGCAGGCCGTGCTAGGCCGCTTTGCGGCGTTCATCCGCGAATATCATCCACAGACCCGGGATTTGGCGCAAGTCACCCGCACAACCGCCTTGCGGTTCTTGGCAGCGGAAGAAAAGCGTGGCATGACAGCCAAAACCTGGAACGACATCTTGCTGCTGTTGCGCACCACCTTCCGCCATCTCCTGCCGGCCGGCGCCATGAATCCGCTCCAAGGCATCCCCACGCGCGAGGTCGAAACCGTTTTTCGCAAGCCCTTCACGCCCGAGGAGCTCAAGGCCATTGTGGAGGCGACCCACACCGACCACTACCTGCGCCCCGTCGTCATCACGGGTATCTGCACCGCCATGCGGCGCGGTGACTGCTGTTTGTTGAAATGGTCCGACGTGGATCTGCAGCAACGGTTCATCACGGTGAAGACCAACAAGACCGGCCAGACGGTCTCTATCCCGATCTTCCCCATGCTCTTTGATGAACTGTCCACGTTGCCCCACGACGCCACCGGCTATGTCTTCCCCAAGCAGGCCGAAGCCTATTTGCGCAATCCCGTCGGGATGACCCGCCGTGTGCGCCGACTGTTTGCCGCCGCGGGTTTCAAAGACAAGGAAAAGGATGAAAACGGAGCAGAGCAGGCCGGGGACGACTCCATACGCGGCGACATCCATGTGCAGCGCAAGGGCGGGTTGCGGCAGGCCAGCGTGCGCGACTTTCACAGCTTTCGGGTCACCTGGGTCACGATCGCCTTGACCGCTGGCGTCCCGCTCGAGCTGGTCCAGAAGGTCACCGGGCATAAGACCGCCGACATTGTCTTGAAGCACTATTTCCAGCCCGGCCGGGAAACCTTCCGGCAGGCCTTGAACGCCGCCATGCCCAAGCTGCTCATGAACGGACAACCCGGCCCCAAGGAGCAGATCGCCGCCCTTTGCAAACACACCACCCAGAAGACCTGGCGCAAAGACGCCGAGAAAATTGCCGAGCTTGTCCTCCAGCTCTGACCGTGCTGAAGTTTTCCGGTGCACATGTTATTTAGGAAAGTTCCTTGAGCCTCAGACACTTCGAATGTAAAAGTGTCGGCGTCTCTTAACCCGAGGTTTCGAAACATGAAGCGCAGTGTCCTTCAAATAGGCGGCCCCAATGTGTCACACCCAAAGATCGAGCGCATCAATTGTGATATCGCGGGCATTCTTGGCCATTCGCCTAGTGAAAATTTCTACTCGTACACTGCCGTCATCTATTGGCCTGACGCGTCGTGCCTAACATTGCTCAAAGACCATAAGCAGTGGGAGGCTTTGCGCCGTGAGAGGCATCTGCCGGCTCTTCACCCACGGGTGTGGGAAATTAGGCTAAATCCCGAGGCCGAATACCCGGCCTCTTCCGTCAACTGGGGCAGAGACAAACAAACCCCCGAGCCCGACCGCCGCCCGCTCATTCGTGAGCCGGTAAATCCCGACGAATGTCGACAAATCATCAGTGAACTTCAAGAGCTATGTATACTGCGGCTACGTGACATCATCAAAGGGACTGCGCGAAAAATGATCGCCTTTGTTGTCGTCCCCAGCGCGTATCCACCAGGAGCTTTTGCGTGGTTGTCAAACTACTTCACGGCACTACGCTGCTCCGACGATGCCGGAGCTGTCCAAATCAATCCCAAGGCCCGCTTGCCTGGGTATAAAAGCCAGGTTGCCGCGGAAATTACCAAAGCAGTCCTAAGTGTCTGGCCTTGGAGCTTTGACCTCCAGTACACCGAACCGCAGAACGAGTATGCCTTCATGGGCGCGCTGCCTTGGTGCCGCCATTGGAGCGACGTTGTTGAAGAAGCTGCTTGCGATAGCGACCAACCCGGTATTGGCGGCCTGACCGTTGAGACCAGCTTCCCGCATATCAACGGTGCCGGCGATGGGAAGAGCCTGCTGTTTCAAACACGCGATGAAAACGGACCCGCAGACGGCGCCGTCTGGGTGATGCCGGATCCCGGCAAATGGGAACGGATGCGCAAATGCGTCTTCACGTCGATAACCAAGGCGCAGGAAGAAAAACAAGTCGTACCACTCTCGACACGATATATGCTGCACAAGGAAGCCGCTGGATGGCGGCTCGTTTATGACGGGCAGGTGGTCACACTAAAAGAAGAACGGGGACTTCTGTACGTTGCCTACATTCTCAAACACCCTGATGAAAGCACCATTCTCGCGGCGTCGCTGCCAAATAAGATTGCCAGTATCCGTGCCAAGTGCGCGCGGCCACCTGAAGCGGTTCAGAATAATAGACTCGCCGACATAGAGGATGTCGGGCCAGAGGATAACCCTATCCTTCACAGTGCACCACTCGCCGGAGCCCAGACCGCCGGCATTGACCCTGCGGATATGCTGGAATTCAAAAAACTACAGGCGAAGAAGCTGGCTTACGAGCGCACCATCGCTGAAAAGGAACCGTCATCACAAGCCTGCCGCGAAGCAAAAGTTTTGCTTGATAAAATCGAAACGCAGATGGATCACCTCACAGGTTTAGTAAGCGGAAAATCGGGGAAAATCGTACGGGCTGTCCAACGGGCGGTGAAGCGCTTCATAAAGAACCTAGAGGCCGCAAAGGACGAAGCCGGGCAGCCGGACCCTGTTTGCCAAGCCTTTGCCAAGCACCTCACCGAGCACCTGCTGATTCCTTCAGGGCGCTTTGCTGGTCCCTCTCGCAGGCATAAAGCGGCCAGCCAAGGAACCGCTGGCCGGTATACATACGAGCCACCCAGCGGCGTAATTTGGTCTGGTTAGACATCTCGAATCGCAGTTCGCCTTCACGTTCCGACTCTAACGCACATCCGTGTATTTCACATGTGACACGCTTTGTCACATTCGTGACGCGCTTTGTCCCACAAGTCCCCAACAGATGGTGGAATGAGTCCACCATTGTAAAAATCGGAGCTGTGGTATGACAAGAAATCGCAGGTTGAAGTCGGCGCGTGCTCTTAGAGGCCTGACGCAGATGGAATTGGCCGAGAAAACCGGTCTGAAGGAAGTCGAAATCTCGCGCATCGAAACCGGCCGGGCTTGTCCCGACGCGGAAACGAAGAGACGCATTTCGGAGGCGCTGCAAAAGCCGACCTTTGAAATCTTCGACCGCTAAGGAGCAACTATGAACACAGATCAACGTCTGAAGTTGCTGCTGAATGCCCCGCCCGACCAGGTGGATAAGATTGATGCCGTTCTTGAACGCCGCGTTCAGGCGCGAGAGACAGAGGTGCTGGGACCGCTCCTGCTGGGAATGGGTGCCGGGGCAAAGTTCCTTGGCGTCAGTCGCGGGACGCTCTGGAGGATGATCAAGGCCAGCGGTCTAAATAAAGTCGAAATTCTTCCCAATAGTTTTCGGGTTCGTCGTGCGGACCTTGAAGCCATCGCCGCGCATGGAGGTGGCCAATGAGCGCGCCGTCACGCTACATCGAGCAGCTCAAGGTCTTGCCGCATTCCGGCGGCGGCGGACTGCATACGGCGTTGCTCAGCATGGCCAACCTCGGCGCCCTGGCCGGCCTCTCACGCGAACAGGTGTTCGCCGATCTTCGCGCCAACGTTCAGGGAACCCGGCGTGTCTCGGATGCCGAGATCCGGCAGGCGATCAATAAGGCCTTCGACGAACGCGGGCAACCTGGCCGTGGCGGTAGGCGCGAGCCGCAGTGGCAGGCTGTCGTTCGGCCGCCCATTGATGCTCGAAAGATGCTCGATGCGATTCTACAGCACGGAGCCGATGCGCAGGAGGAAGATCTGATCGCTCTCTCTCCGGTCAAGCCCAGCGAGCACTTCTATTGCCAAAACGATCAACTGTTCCTGGAGCTCTATGATCAGAATGATCATCTGTTCATGGGCGAACGCTATGACAATGGCGAGGCGTTCACCCTACAACAGATCTCGGCCTGGCTGAGGGATTCGCTCGCGGGAGCGCACGCGCCACCCCACGTCTGTCCGAACCCCCTGACCGGCAAGCCTGGGTTGACCAAAGACGGGAAACCGTCCATGCGGTGCGACGATTGCGTCAAGGATCATCGTTTTTGCGTCGTCGAGTTTGACGCCAAGCCAGCGGTACTGCGCGAACCCACGGAGGCGGTTACACCTTGGGCGCGCGAGGAACAAATTCAATTCTGGGCCGGGGCGCTGGCTTTCGGCTGGCCGATCGCCGCGCTGATTGACTCCGGCGGGAAATCCATCCATGGCTGGATCCAAGTCAACGCGACGGACGCGTCGGATTGGAACGTGCGCGTTCGCGGTGAGCTATTCGATCGCTTCCTCGTTCCGATGGGCGTGGATGGAGCCTGCTGCAACCCGAGCCGTTTGTCGCGGCTACCAGGACACCAACGCAGTGAGACCGGGCGCTGGCAGCGCTTGCTATACCTTAACCCCGAGGCCGGATCGTGAACACAGCCTTGGAAAGCATTCAACAAACCGCCGTGGCGGCCGGCGCCCTGAAGAACCCGCTCGCCGCCGTGGAGGCGTTACTGCCGGCGTCGACGCTCGCTGAAGTCGTCACGGCATTGCGCACGGCCGTCGCAGAAGTTGCTGGCCTTGACGCCTTGGAAGTCGCCGTCACGCGCGAAGCCTGCGTCAAGCAACTGAAGGCGCTGGGGGACATCGACGCACCGAGCCGGTTGGTCGATGCTGCGTTTGCGAGCCTGTCAAAAACGCAGAACAAGGTGGGGCGGCGCGCGCCGGCCATTGCCGTGACAAGTCCGGCCGCGGGTGATCTGCCTGACGACTGGTATGACGCGGGCCGGAAGGAATACCTCGTGAAGACCACCTCCGGTGAATGGCAACGCTACTCGGAGCACCAGTACCGGCGCATCTTGAGGTCGCGCGGCCTCAGCGGTGAGCCTGCGAAGACGGAGCATGTCAGCGAAGTTGATCGGGTCATCGTCGAGATCCAGGACAAGCACGCGGTGAGCTACGCGGGGCGCTTGGCGGGGTGGCCCGCGGGCGTCCACGATGTCGCTGGTGGGCATATCCTGGTCACCCAGTCGCAGAAGCTGATCGAGGCGAAAGCTGGCGAGTGGCAGCCGTTGCGCACGTTCATCGAAAGCCTGCTGGGTAACAGCCAAGCCCAGATCCTGGTCTTCTACGGCTGGCTCAAGGTTGCGCTGGAAGCGCTTCACTCGAGGCAATTCCGACCGGGGCAGGCGCTGGTGCTCGCGGGTCCGCATAACTGCGGAAAATCACTCCTGCAACAAGTCCTGACGGTCCTATTTGGTGGATTCTTTGGCCGACCCTATTGTTACATGTCCGGCCAGACCGCGCACAACCAGGACCTGTTCGAAGCGGTACACCAGATTGTCGAGGACGACGTCGCCTCAACTCGCCTAGATGACCGCCGTAAATTTGGAGCAAAGATCAAGGAAATCACAGCCAACCGGGGTCAGCGTTGCCACCCCAAATTCGTTGATGCAATGATTCTGGACCCGTTCTGGCGGATCTCCATCTCCGTGAACATGGAGGCTGAAAACTTGATGATTCTTCCGCCCCTCGATGAATCGCTCACTGACAAAATGATCATCTTCAAGGCGGGCCGCGCGACGCTACCCTGCGAGACCTGCGCGCCTGAAGATTACAAGCGCTGCCTGACGATGCTTGTCGATGAATTGCCCGCTTTCGTGGCGTTCCTTCAGGCTTGGCAGATTCCAGATGAACTACGGTCGGGGAGGTACGGCGTCCGCGAGTACCACCATCCGGATCTGGTGCAGGCCCTGAACGCGCTCGCGCCCGAGAGCAAGCTCGCCGAGATCATCGACGGAATCATGTTCAAGACTAACGGAGCTGCCAAAGAGTGGCGAGGGCGTGCCTCGGAACTCGAGCGAGAGCTTCGGGCAGACGAGGACTATGGCGCCGAGGCGGGACGGCTATTCAGCTTCAATACGGCCTGCGGGGTGTACCTCAGCCGGCTCGGCAAGAAGGACGGCCGCCGCTACCACTGCGATCATCATGCGGACGGCAATACGTGGGTCATCCAGCCGCCGAAATGGCCGCTCGTGCCTGGCGGTGCCTCCGGGTGAAGGGGATGAAGGGGTATAGGGGGTTATATAATATTTTAAATGTATATATATATAAAGCTGGGGGTTGCCCAAACCCCTTCACCCCCTTCAGCCCCTTCAGTTTCGTGAAAATATGATGGTTTTAAGACTTTTGCCGCCGTTGTTCCGCATACCGCGGCGCGACGGGCGGCAAGTAAGGAGACGCGGATGAGTAAGCAAAACCGCTCGGTGGCGATGCCGAGCACAAGTACGAACGAGACGACCCGGGTGTCGCCGTTGAAGATAGCTGGGGGAGTGACATCCCGCCAAGCGAAACACACGGGCGCCGCGACAACGGTCACGGCGGCATCGAGGCAAGGGACGCACGCGCATGCGCTGCGATCTGCGAACGAGGCTCAGATGAGCCAGAAGGCGGCTGCCCAGAAGCCGTTGAAGAACGTGGGCATGCGGTTCTATGCCCGCGTCGGTGACGTGCTCCGCGAGCTTTGGAAACATGCTCGTGCTGCCCGTGGCAGGCAGAATGGCCGTGGCAGCTTCACCCTCATGGTGGGCGGCCGGGAGCTCAAGGGTGTGGTCCAATATCACGGGGTCGGAGACAAGCTTGTCTCTGAGCCCTCGTTTATCGTTTACCTCGGCGACTTTGTACTAAGTCTGCCTGAGAAGGACGCCGGTGCCCAGTACCAGCGTCTGACGGTGCATGCCGATGTATCGTTGTGCTACGGCCGGACGATCGGCGAGGTGTTGGTCCATATGACCAATTTCGTCGACTCGATGGTCGAGGAGATCGCGACCGGTGAGCTCTATTGGACCTATCCGAAGATGGTGCTCCCCGTGTTTGACGAAGAAAATCCGCATGTGGAGCCCGCCATGGTTCCACGCGAGCTGAAGACGGAGACCACGCCGCGCTATGTTTTCTCGCGCGACTTCGCCCGCTGGTTGGGGACGAAGGCTGATCCGACGAAGCCCGGGACCTTTACGGGCTGAACCTGACCGGCCGCGCGGTTCATCCCGCGCGGCCGGGAACTTAAAAAGGAAAATGATTATGATCTCAGAACATCTCGAAACAACACCGCCTTGCCGGCCGCCCCCGCCGCCGCGCAAGAAGGGGCCCTTCGTTCCCCGCGACCGTCCACGCGCAGCCATTGAAAAGCCCGTGCTCTACGAGGACTTGAATCATAAATGGCTCGTGGATTACATGGGCGGCACTATGCCCGCCGAGGTTCTCGGCCTCGCCTGGCAGAACGTGGAGGCCGCCGAGGAGACGGCGCTGGTCGTCACCGATGGTACGAGCGTGGTGTGTGTCGCCAAGAAAAAGGTTCCAGAATTCCTGCGACTTCACGCCAATCATGTTTTGGTGCCCAGCGCGCCGGACTGGTTCATGCTGCTCCACGGATATCCTGCGGAAGCGTGGGAGCTGGCCCCCGACAAAGACGCACCGACGCCCGGGCTTCGGTTCATCGCGTTGCCGATGCTGTGGTGGGCGCTGCGCCAGAAGAAGGAGCGTTTATTTGACCACCCGCTGGCCTCGATGGCCCAGGCTACAGCCTTCGCACGCGGCCCCGACAAATTCGAAGTGCAGGGATTACGGGACCTGCTGGAAGCCGGTTTGGCTGCCAGCACCGCGGACACCCAAGGCAAGCTGGCCGGCGAGGCCGTGGCCGCGCTCTTGCTCTTCAAGACGTTCCTCCGGCGGGTCCAGCGTAAAGGGGCGCGGCGCGACAAGATACTGGCGCGGCTCGCTAGGTATCGGCCCCAGCTTCCTGTCGTCCTCCAAGAACAAATCTTCGGGGCGGCGCGCTCGGAGACGGTCACAGCCGGCAAGCCGACGGCTTCTGCACTGGCACCGCTGGATTCCGAGAAAGAACTCACCAAGTCCTCCACCGTCGATCGGACCGTTAGCTTGAATTCGGAACAATAAATGACCAACCCCGCCCTCGGCGCCGCCGGAAGTCCGGTCTCGCCGAGGCGGGGCCAGGTTGCACCCTCGGCACCGAACGGTACTGAGGAGCGAATAGTCGGTAGAGTTTCTAAAAAAAAGGTTGAACATGATCCCAGATTCCAATGTGTCCGCAATACACCCGGCCGCCGGGTTGCCCGTAGTCCCAACGCAGGACCCGGTGCCTACGACCCCGCCCTCCAACGCGGCTCGAGACACCTCAACAAAACAGCAGGGCCAGGCTAGCCAGGAGGCTGTGTCAGCAAGCGAATATATACACAGAAACTTGTGGCTTGAGCTGGAGGGCGACGACCGCAGATTATGGCAGGGACAAACAATGCGGGGTGACATCATCGGGTCTTCCTTAGACAGTTATCCACTCTTTCCTCGCCTTTCTGACGAAACCTTCTTTGTCACTGATGGCGAAGATTTCTTTACGGTACCAGTGCGCAATTTCTGGCGATTTAGGGAGCTTCATGCCACGAAAATCTTTGTAGAATATAGTAGTGCTACGTATGAAGCTTACAGTATGTTGCCTAGATGTTGCCACATCCTCCGACTGTGCCACCCTAATTCATCCGTGATCCCGTTCTTCCTGTACTGGGTTTTATTCTGTCGAACCCAAAGGTTTTGCATGGGGTGGGCCACCGCTGCCTTTGTGGAGAGAGCAATGAAAATCCGCTGGGTTGATGCCCGGAGTCAAGAAAGGCTGCAAGACTTGCTCAAGCCTGTCATCATTACATACAATAGGCACATATTCAGGTGCAGAAATTGGGGAAGGGCTCTGTCGGGTGTCCTGTTATACAGGTTGTTCCGGCAGCAATTTATTACTACGACGCGTTGTCGCCACAAAACTGGCCTGAAAAGGCTGGAATGCTGCGAGCACAAGTTACCTGTGGCTGTAATGGCCGACCTCAGGCGGCCTGTGCCAGGGCTCAAGCGCGCTGTACCCGAACCCAGCGCCGGTATCCGGCAGGCATCGTAGCGCGGGGAGGTCGGCGGTGGTGCAGTTCCAGGCGCACCATCGCCGATGTTGATTGATAGCTGGCCGAGGTTGATGATGTCCCGCTGCAAGCGCCCGTGTCAGCCGCAGGACGCCTTCTCGGCACGGCTCAGGTAGAGGCACGCCCGCAAAGGCCGCCGGGTAGAGAATAATCTTCGACCTGTAGAGGTGCGTGTGGATTCCACCGGCTGGCCTTGGGGCCGGTAGTGATCATCGATGCGATCACGTGCTCGCGAATATCACATCAGCGGGCTTGGGAACTTGAAATGGCGTAGCCGGCTGCGCAAAGAAACATTTCCGGGGTCGCCCGCGGGTGGCTGCGGGCAATTGAAGCGCGACCCACCGGGCATACTCGCAAGCCTCGGCCGGATCGGCGGGCAGTCCACCGGCACTGATCTGTTTCCATGCATGCCGAAATGCGGCCCGGGATGGCGCCAACTTTCGAAGGGTACTCCGGGCCACCCGCCTGGCCTGCAACTTCAGTTTGCGC
>Ga0118677_10016658_pt1 | contig 10025 bp, 7 predicted proteins | sample AliMusrvi5mmetaG_FD_86154 | JGI IMG/M metagenome (GOLD analysis project Ga0118677, IMG submission 86154)
CAGCGGGCCTGGGGCATCGCGCTGGCGATCGGTGGGGCGCTGGGGCAGGCGGGCGGCCTGATCCTCAGCAAGCAGGGCATGATCGGGTTCGACGAACCCTTCGGGGCGGCGCAGATCCGCGTCCTCGCCGGTACCGTGGGTTTCGTGGTGGCCTTCACGTTCGCCGGCGCCTGGCCGCGAGTCGCGGCCGCCACGAAGGACCTGCGGGCCCTGGCCCTCCTGACCTCCGGGGCCGTGTTCGGGCCCTTCCTGGGCGTGTCGCTGTCCCTGCTGGCCGTGCACAACACCGAGGCCGGCGTCGCATCGGCCATCATGTCCGTGACGCCGATCCTGATGCTGCCCATCGACCACTTCCGGGGCGAACGCGTCAGCGTGCGGGCGGTGGCGGGGACCCTGCTGGCGGTGGCCGGCGTTGCGATGCTGTTCCAGGGGAGCTGACCCGCGGCGCCGTCAGCGCGCCGCATCCCTCGCGCATCGGAATCCCACGTGGCCGTACCAGAACGTGGGCTCGTGCCAATCGCGCGCGAACGTCTTCAACCGGCGCGCGTATTCGCGGAAGGATCCCCCCCGGACCACGCGCCCGTCCGCCGTCGGGCCGACCATCGGGTCCATCGTGTCCTCCGGGTCGTACCCTTCCCGGTACCCGTCCGCCACCCACTCCGACACGTTGCCCGCCTGGTCCAGCGCGCCGAACGGCCCGGCGCCGTTCGGGTAGAAGCCCACCGGCGCGTCGTATTCCCACTGGTCGCGCACCCACAGGTTCCTGGCCAGCCCCTCGCCCCAGTTGGCGCGGAAGGTCCCGCCCGCATCCGGCGCGTCGCGGCCCCATGGATACGGCCGCCCGTCGGTGCCCCGGGCCGCCTTCTCCCACTCGGCCTCGGTCGGCAGTCGCTTGCCCGCCCACGCGCAGAACTGGATCGCCTGGTCCCAGGTGACGCAGTTGATCGGGAACGAGCCCCGCTCCTTCTCGCCGAAGTTGCATTCGCCCGCCGCGACGGGCCGCGAGCAGGAGCCCGCCTCGACGCAGGCGGTGAAGGCCCCGACGGTCACTTCGGTCGCGTCCAGGAAGAACCCGCTCACCCAGACCTTCCTGGAGGGACGCTCCGTCACCGAGCACGGCCCCTCGGCCGCCTCGTCGCAGCCCATCCGGAAGCCGCCTCGGGGCACGTGCACCATGCCCTCGGGAACCTCGATGGGAGGCAGGCGCACATCCTCGTCGGGAGGGATCTGGAGGTTCTCGCGAACGATCCGTTCCGGCGCCATCGACGCCCGATCCGACGCCGGTCGCGGGGCCTTGCACGAAACGACGCCCGCGATCAGGGCCGTGGCCAGCCACAGTCCGGCGGATCGGGGAATCGTGGGCATCGGGTTCCGCCTCGTTTCGCAGGAGGATGGCAGCGTAGCCCCGCCGGTCCGGGGCGTCAAACCAGCGGCTCGCCGCCCAGGCGTCGGACCATCGCCTCGACCTCCTCGGCAGCCCGATCCACCGCGTCCGGATCGACGCCCCGAACCACCAGGCTGACGCCGATCTTCCCCGCCCGGAAGTGGGGGTACGAACCGATGCTGACGCGGGCGTGACGCGCCTGCACCTCGGTCAGGTCCGCGGCGAAGTCCCCCTCGGGGATCCGGCACGACACGGTGCGGGACACCACCGGCGGGCCGCCCGTCAACCCGGGCGCCAGGGCGTCGAACATCGCCTGCGCGATGGCGGGCACGCCGGCCAGCACGAACACGTTGCCGATCCGGAAGCCCGGCGCCGTGGACACGGGGTTGTCGACCAGGGTCGCGCCCTCGGGCACGTCGGCCATCTTCAGCCGGGCCGCGTTGACGAAACCGTCGCCGTAGTGGGCGCGCAGGCGTCGCTCGGCCTCCGGGTCGCGGACCACCGGCACGCCAAACGCCTTCGCGATGGCCACGGCCGTGATGTCGTCGTGGGTGGGCCCGATGCCGCCCGTCGTGAACACGTAGGTCGCACGCGCCCGCAACGCGTTGACGGCCTCGACGATCCGATCCTCCTCGTCCAGCACCACGCGCGCCTCGATGACCGGGATGCCCAGGTCGGCAAGGCGCGCCGCCAGGAACCCCAGGTTCGCGTCCTGCGTCCGCCCCGACAGCACCTCGTTCCCGATCACCAGCACGGCCGAGGTCGAAGCCGCCTCCATCGCCATGATCGCCTCCCCCTTCTTCGCCTGAAAGGATCGCACGAATCCGGGGGACCGCCACCCCATTTGGGGGATCGCCGCGTGGAAACGGGAATACCGCACACGATCCTTCCCGGCGGCGCGCATCGGAAAACGGCATGGTTCCAGGCGACGGCCCTTGCGCCGAAATGCCGTGTCCGTTAGGTTGCGACGCGTCGCGTCAGGAGGAGGCCGATGAGCCCCCGGTGCCGCTCGACCTCGAACACGACCGTTCTTTCGATCGCGCTGGCGGCGCTGGCGCTGTCCTGGTCGTCCACCGCCCACGCCGACGTGACCCTGCACGAAATGGTCCCGATGACCGACGGCACGCGGCTGGACACGATCGTGATGCTGCCGGACGCGGCGGGAGCGTACCCGGTGATCCTGGTCCGCACGCCCTACGACGACCAGGACTTCCAGTCCCAACTGACCATGGCGGTCGGCTTCGGGTTCGCCGCGGTCATCCAGTACACCCGCGGCAGCGGCGGCTCGGAAGGAACGCCGCAGGTCTTCCGGACCGACCGCGAAGACGGGCACGTCGCGCTGAACTGGATCCTCGCCCAGCCCTGGTGCGACGGCCGCATCGCCATGGGAGGCCTTTCCGCCCTCGCGATCCCGGCCTACCTGATCGCCCCCGGCGCCGACCCTCGGCTGCAGTGCCAGCTGCTGGCCATCGCGACCAGCGACGTCTACGCGGACACGGCGTTCAACGGAGGGGTCTTCCGGCAGCGGGATGTGAAGACGCACCGGCTCTGCGACTCGTGGTGGGACCCCGTCCGCCTGGCGCCGTCCGAGGGCCCCGGCATCCGCACCGCCGCCATCCACTTCGGCGGCTGGTACGACGTCTTCACCCAGGGGACGCTGAACGGCTACAAGCTGTGGCGCACGTCCTCGGACCCGGACATCGCCAACCGGCAGTACCTGATCATGGCCCCCGCGGACCACTACCACCCGGGCGGCAACGTCGCCGGCCCACGCACCTTCCCCGAAAGCGCGTCCATCGACTTCATGGCCACGACGATCTCGTACCTCCAGTGGTGCTTCGACGGCTACAACGACGTCGTCGATTCGTGGCCGCGCGTGCAGTACTACCTCATGGGCGCCGACGAGCCCGGGGCGCCGGGCAACGAGTGGCGCGGGGCGCCGGACTGGCCGATCCCCGCGGAGGAAATTCGCCTGTTCCTGTCCGGCGACGGGACCTTGTCGGCCACGGCGCCGGTGGTGGAAGGACAAGCCGCCGTCCCGATGGACCCCGCCAATCCCTCGCCCACCGTCGGCGGACGCAACCTGCTGGGCAGCCTGGGCGCGGAGGATCAGGCGGACGTCGAATCCAGGCCCGACGCCGTGATATTCACGTCGGAGCCCCTGGCGAAGCCCCTGGAGGTGGTCGGGCACCTGTACGCCAGCCTGCGGGTCCTGGCGCAGGGCGCGGACGCCGACGTGGCCGTGCGCGTGACCGACGTGCATCCCGACGGCCGTTCCATCCTGATCACCGACGGCATCCAGCGCCTGTCGATGCGAAACGGGTGCGCCGAGGCGGCCGAGGTGACCCCGGGAACGCCGATGGACGTGGACGTGGACCTGTGGAGCACGGCCTACGTATTCGCGCCGGGCCACCGCGTCCGGATGATCGTCACGGCGTCGAACTATCCGCGCTTCGAACTGAACCCCGCGCTGCACGACCAGCCCGCCGGAACGGCCTTCACGCTGGCTTTGTCGACGACCGGCGCATCCGCGCTGCGGCTGCCCGTGCCCCGGCCCGTCGATCCGGCGCCCGAGGTCGTCGAGTTCGCGGAGCCGTCGGACCCGGTCGACGTCATCGAGGCTGCGAGCGACGTCGCGGAGGACGCCGCGCCGGAACTGCCCGATCCCGACGCCCTCGGGGATCTGCCGTCTCCGGATGCTCCCCTGGCCGACATGGTGGCTCCCGCCGATCTGCCCCCGGACGCCGTGGCGACCGAGGATGTCCCCGTCCCGGCCGATGTTCCTGCACGTGACGATGGCGCCGACGCGATCGGATCGGAGCTCGCAGTGGACGCGGCCGCGATCGACCTTTCGACCGGCGATGCCGCACCCCAGGCGACGTCCGGCGGCGGTTGCGCCGCCGGGGACCCGCCTCGAACCCCCGCCGCTTCCCTGCTGGCCCTCGGGGCGCTCTTCGCGCTGGCCACCGGGCTTCGCCGGCGACGGTTCTGAGGCCGATTCTGCGAAAGCAGATCCTGGACTTCGAGAGGCAGGTCCGTCGACAAGGTGACTACCGGTTGGGTTCCCGGCGACGCCGGCCCTCGGGATGAAGCGGCCCGCGCAGCATGTCGCGGTGCAATCGCGAACTCAATCGAAGAAGGCGTGGCAGTCGGGGTCCGGCGTGACGTCCACGGTCGCCGTGCACCCCTTGAGGGCGGTCATCAGGTCCTGGATCATCGCGTCCGCCGGCACCAGCACGTCGGGAGCGGATCCCGTGCCGTAGGAATGGGACGAGGCCACGCCCTCGCGACGCAGATCCACGCGGGATACCCCTCCATCCGCGCAGCCCGGGCAGCCGTAGACGGCCTGCAACTGGACCCCGACCAGGGCCGCCGCGGTGCCGTCGGCCCTCGCACTGCCGGCCTCGGTCAGCGTGCCGGGCTGGTCCGCATACAGCATCGCGTCGTTGCCCGTGATCCGGAAGTGCACCACCGATCCGACGATCGTGACGTTGCGGACGCACTGGCCCACACACTCGCCGTACGACGTGCCGCCGCCCAGCAGGGCCGTCGACGCCAGCGGGACGTCGGCGATCGGCCCGTCCGGGGCCGGAGTGTCCGAGGGAATCGGAAGGTCCGCCTGCGGCACGTCGGGCGTGCCCGGTTCCGCGTCCCGGCGACCGGTGTCGCTGTCGAACGCCTGGCAGGCCCCCAGGCACGCCAGCGCGCCCAGCACCACGGCCACCCGCATCGCCTTTCGCATCAGGCTCCTCCGGCCACGCCTTGACAGGATTCCAACCGTTCGGACGGCCGATCGCCGGCCCGCTACTCGAACACCTTCTCGTCGGTGTCGTCCGCGTGCTCGGCGTCCGGTTCGGAATCCCGGGTCGCGCCGGAGGCCTGGAGGGCGTCCTGCTCTTTGTACCACTCGGTTCCGATGATCAGGCTCATGATCTCGCTGGAGCCGGTCCAGATGCTCGCCAGGCCCAGGTCGCGCACGATCCGTTCGATCGGGTACACGTTGGTGTAGCCAATGCCGCCCATCACCTGCATGGAGTTGCGTGCCACCTGCTGGCACGACTCGGTGACGAACTTCTTGGTTTCGCTGACCAGGCGCCGCACGCGGTTGGGGTCGTCCCCGGCGTCCACGGCCCGCGCCGTCACGTAGACCATCGCGCGGCAGGCGTCCAGCAGCGTCGCCGCTTCCGCCACCTGGAACGACACGCCCTCGAAGTCCTTGATGGGCTTGCCGAAGGCCCGCCTCTTGCGCGTGTAGCGCGTCGCGATGTCCAGCGCCGGCCGCGCCGCGCCGATCGTCATCGCCGCGGTGCCCAGGCGCTCCGGGATCATCATCGGGTAGAAGACGTCCGTGGCCCCGTGGATGCGACCCAGGATGTTCTTGTGCGGCACGACCACCTCGTGGAACCGCACCCGCGCGGTGCCGCCCCCCCGGCAACCCATCAGGCCGTACAGGTAGTCGGTTTCCACGCCGGGTCCCCGGTCCACCAGGAAGCAGGTCATCGACTTCGACGGGTGTGCGTCCGGGTCGGTCTTCGCGTACACCAGGAAGTAGTCCGCAGCAGCCCCCCCCACGATGAACCGCTTGGCGCCGCTGAGGATCCAGTGGTCCCCTTCCCGCACCGCCCGCGTGGTCGCGGCGAAGAAGTCCGACCCGCCGCGGGGCTCCGTCAGGCACTCGGCGGCGAACATCTTCCCCGCCAGCAGCGGCTTCACGTAGCGTTCCTTCTGCTCGTCGGTGCCGTGCAGCACGATGGCGTCGCAGACCAGCTCCGCGCCCACGCCGAAGGTGCAGGCGAAGATGTAGCCCAGGACGCCCACCTCCTCCATCACCATGCAGGTATCCATCCAGGTCATTCCGCGGCCGCCCCATTGCAGGGGATGGCGCACGCCCATCAGGTTGCGGCGCCCGGCCTCGGCCAGGAAGTCCTTCGGAAACTGCACCTCGTCCTTGTCCATGGCCAGGATCAGGTCCCTCGGGATGGTCTTCACGAAGTCGCGAACCTCGTCGCGGAGAGCCCGGCCGGCAGGGGACAGAAGATGATCGAACATCGGGGTTCCTCGATTGCGGACGCCTGATTGTAGGACGGACCCGAGCCACGAAACACCCCGGCGCCTTTCCCCGATAGAACGCACGACTGAACCCGGGTGATCCGGTGGCGATGGCCGAAGCCGATCGGGGCACCGTGCGGGGAATCGGCCCGCGGACGGCCCAGCGACGGTCGACCGGCCCTGCCGTCGACCGGGCCCCGGAAGGCGACAACCATCGAGGCCTGCCGACAGGCCGGGACGCGCTGCGGCAGCATGTCGCCCGCCTGTCCTACCGGGAAGGCGCCCGGGCCCTGCGTCCCCCCGAAGCCGGCGCCGAGCAAGCCGCGCTGGCGTGCCGCCCCCCGGTCACGGCCCTTGCCCCGGACCCGCTCGAACTCGAGGCCGCCCGCGACGAGCTGCAGCGCTGGTATACGGACGCGAAGGACGCGATCCAGGCGACCCGCAACCAGATGGGCCGCGCCGCCGACCGGTTCGCGACCTTCAGCGGGTCGAGCATCCGGTCCCTGAAGGCCAGGGCATCGACGGTGGGTTCCCTGGCGACCCTGCTGTTCGGCCCGAAGGGCCGCATCGCGAACCTGCTGGCCAGCCTCATTGTGGACGCCGTCGCGAAGGACCCCGGGCCCGGGCTGCGGGCGGAAATGGCCCGCCGGCTGGACGACGAGGCGCGAAACGCCGACCTGGAGGTCACGGGCCGGTACGAGGCGCTGCACCTGGAGGTCGCATCGGCGGCGACCGGGGAGGCCCTGAGGAAGGCGCGCGACGACATCCGCACCGCCCGTCCGGGCCTCCTTCCTACCGAAAACCAGCTGTACCGGGACCTGCTGCTCGACCTCGCGCTGGACGCGAACATGAACCTCGACGGAAGCGCCTTCAACCTTCGCCACGAAGGTCGCTGGTGGAGCTCGCTGCAGCCGTCGCGCCCGTTCGCGCTGGATGGCGGGAAGGTCGCGGACGAGTTGAACGCCCTGGATCGCGCCGACCCGCACACCCGGAAGCCCTTCGACACCGAAAGGTTCCGCTGAATCCACACGCGATCGTGAATCGACCCGTTCGTGCTACCGTATCGCGATGGACGACGTCCCCTTCCTGCGCGATCTGGCCGTGGTGGCCGCAGTGGCCGTCGGCGCGGTGCTGCTGCTGGCCCGCCTGCGCCTGCCCACCGTGACCGGGCTGCTGCTCGCCGGGGCCATCGTCGGTCCCTACGGGCTGGGCCTCGTGGACGACCCCGCCACGCTGGGCGGGTTGGCCGAGGTCGGCGTCGTGCTGCTGCTGTTCACGATCGGCCTGGAAATCACCCCGGAACGCCTGCGGAGGATCGCCCGCCTGATCGCCGGCGGCGGAAGCCTGCAGGTCGGCCTGACGGTGGCCGCCTGCCTGGTCGCCTCGGTGCTGCTGGGCCGGCCGATCGCCCGCGGCCTCTTCCTGGGCTTCGTCCTGGCGCTGTCCAGCACCGCGATCGTGTTGCAGATGCTGTCCGAGCGCGGCGAGGTGGACGCGCCCCACGGGCGGTTCGTGCTGGCCACCCTGCTGTTCCAGGATCTGGCCTTCGTCCCGATGGGCCTGATCGTGCCGATCCTGGGCGGCGGGGAACGGGGACTCACCGCGGGCGGGATCGCCCTGGCCCTCGGGAAGGCCGTCGGGGTCGTCGGCGCCGCCGTGCTGGTGTCGCGGGTCGTGCTGCCGCGCCTGTTCGCCCGAGTGGACGCGACGCGCAGCCGCGAGGCCTTCCTGATGGCCGTGGTCGCCGTGTGCATCGGCACCGCGTGGCTGACGTCGCTGACCGGGCTGTCCCTGGCCCTGGGCGCCTTCCTCGCCGGCCTGGTCGTGGCCGGGACCGACTACGCCCATCGCGCGCTGGGCGACGTGCTGCCGCTGCGAAGCGTCCTCACGAGCCTCTTCTTCGTGTCGCTGGGGACCCTCTTCGACGCCCGGGTCCTCGCCGAGCGTCCGCTGGCCGTGGGCCTGCTGCTGCTGGCGCTGGTGCCCGGCAAGGCCGTCATCGCGACGCTGGCGGCGATGGCGATGCGCGTGCCCGCCCGCATCGCCCTGACGGCGGGGGCGGACCTGGCCCAGTTCGGGGAATTCGGGTTCGTGCTGGCGGGCCTGGGCGCCGCCGCGGGCCTCGTGTCGCCCCAGGACACCCGCGCGCTGCTGGCCGCCGGCGTCCTCAGCATGTTCCTGGCGCCGCTGGTGATCCGGGGCGCCCCGCACCTGGGCGTGCTGGCGCCCGCCCTGCGCCCGCTGGAACGCCTGTTCGGGACGCGGACGGACCCGTCATCGGGGGATCCTGCCCGCCGGTCGGGGCACGTGATCGTCGTCGGTTACGGCGTGGCGGGGCGGGTCCTGGTCGATGCCCTGCGCCGGTCCGGGGTCCCCTACGAGGTGCTGGAGCTGAATGCCGCGACCGTCCGCGCCGCCCGGGCCTCGGGCGAGCCGCACGTGACCTACGCCGACGCCACCAGCGGGGTCGCCCTGGCACACGCCCGGGTCGATCGCGCCCGGGCCGTCGCAGTCCTGATCAACGACTACGCGGCCGTCCGGCGCGTCGTGGCCGCGGTCCATCGCCACGCCCCGGACGCGACCGTCTTCGCCCGGGCGCGTTACCTCGCCGACCGGGAGGCCCTGCTGGCCCTGGGTGCGACCGAGGTCGTGGCCGAGGAGGTCGAGGCCGGCATCGAGATGCTGGCCCGCGTGCTGGAGCGCCTGGAGGTGCCCCGGGCCGCCGTCGATGACCACGTGCGCGAGGCCCGCGACGCCACCCTCACCGCCCGGCCGTTCCGGGCGCCTGTCGTCGCGGGCGAGGCGCCGTCGCCCGACGGTTGACCCTGCACCCGGAGGAGACCATGGCCCCGACCCGACCCCGATCGTCCGCCGGCACCCTGGACCTCGGCTGCCACCTTTCGATCGCGAAAGGCCTGCCCTCGAACAATTGGGCACCGGCCTCCAGCGCCATCTCGACATACCCGGCGGCGGGAAAAATGACGTGCGTGTCCACCCGGTGATCCTTGAGGAAGGCCATGTGCCGGGCGTCCAGCCGCGCAATCCAAGTGGGAGTCGCCCGCGGCAGCCGGGACATCAGCAGACCGCACCCGCCGGATGTCAGCCGTCCGTCGCGCCAGTCGCCGCCTTCATGCCACCAGCGCTGCTTGTCCCAAGCATACGTGGGAAGAGTGAGCAGTCGCCGCGACGGCGTCATCGCCGCGAAGTCCAGCGGCACGCCGGCCATGTGCAGGCCCAACGCCGTTTCCATCACCGTCTCGTGCTCCCGCTCGCGCCGCGCCGAGGACAAGACCGTCCCTTCCGCCCCGTGTGCGCTGAGGCATTCCTGAATCGAATGCGCCAAGGCCGGATGGGCGCCGATTTCTAACCAGACATCGACGCCAGCCTCGACCAGCGCCTCGACGGCGGGCAAAAACCGCACCGGTTGCATGATGTTGCGCGCCCAGTACTCCGCATCGCATGCGCGGCCAGAGCAGCGTTGGCCGGTCACCGTGCTGAAAAACGGCGTCGTTTCCGCTTGCGGCTGCAGTCCGGCGAGTGCCGCCGTCACTGCATCGGCGGCAGGCTGCAACGACGGACTGTGGAACGCGTG
>Ga0118677_10016659_pt1 | contig 10024 bp, 1 predicted proteins | sample AliMusrvi5mmetaG_FD_86154 | JGI IMG/M metagenome (GOLD analysis project Ga0118677, IMG submission 86154)
TGCTTGCGTGTATCAAACACTGTTAAAATGTCAAAAAAAAGGTCAGCAAACAGCTGACCTTTTTCATTTCAAGCTAAAGAAAACTATTTGTTTACAACAAGTCTTCTGGTCAAACGCTGTTCTTTAAATGTAAGTGTGTAGTAATAAACCCCATCAGTCAGTTTATCCGCATTTATTTCAATAATATGTTTGCCTGCTATTCTTTCATCTTCAACAGTATAGACAAGCTGTCCGAGAATATTTACTATTTCAAACTTAATGTTGCCATTTGTTGGTAACGAATAAGGAATAATAGTATTACCTGAAGCAGGATTTGGCATATTTTGACCCAGACTTAAACTATTTCCATCATTATCTTCGATGCCAACAGTTCCTTTAACCGTTTTACAAATCTGGTCGTTTGTGGCGTTCTGATCAGTTGAAAGATTAGTTTTGGCGCAAAACGAATAATTTCCGGAAGGTGAAGTGTAAGTTTGTGTAAAGGTGTGAGTAACAATACTGCCAGGGTTAATAGTTCCTGTATATGTGCTTAAAACAGGTGTGCCTGCATTGATAGAATATTGTAAATTGACAGAATTTAACACCTGTGTGCCGAAATTCTTGATTTTTACAGAAACAGTTATAGGAGTGCTATAAACTGTTTGAGAATCGGGTACTGTAATTTCAGTAATACCTGCATCATATTGAGCTTGTAAAATCTGAACAGATTTACAGGTTGTGTCATTTTGATGGTAACTATCACCACTTAAGCTGGTATAGGCACATAAGTTATAAGTTGCAGTTTGTACCAGAGGTGTCGTAAATGAGAAATTGGTTGTTGCTCCAGAAGCTAGATTGCCTGTCCAAGTTTCGGAAACAGGAACACCATTATTTACCCTGTATCTTACTGGTATAGAAGTAAGTGCGTCGGTACCGAAATTTTTAATAGTAACCTGTACCGTTTCTGATGTTCCTATAACACTTGTAGCTCCAGGAGTAAGAATAGCTGTTACACCGGCATCTTTAGGTATTTGATTTTGGAATATCTCAAAATCGTCTATTGCCCACCCATTGTTATTATTACTAACATTTGAGTAGAAGTTAAATCTGAACTGAACAGGGACAGGATAATTATTGAATTGTGCCAGATTGTAACTTGAATATACCCAACCACTTGATGAACCTGAGAAAGCAGGAGATCCATTAATGCTGGAATAGTTATACCAGTTTGTGGCTAATGGGTCTGATACAGTGCCTAAGGTTTGCCATGTTGTTCCATTATTCGTTGTGTATTGAAGTCTTCCACCATCAAATGATGCTTCTGTTTCGTACCAATGCCAGAAGCTTATTTCAGCATTCACTATGTTGGTAAAGTTGAATCTGGGAGAATATAAATTGTAATTGCTGCTGTTGCTGTAATTACCGGAAAGATTTGTTTTCCATACATTTACCGGACTGTGTGCTGTATTAATGATGCTGGATGTTGGCACACCATGCTGCCACTGATTATTAAGCCCTGTAACATAGAAATTAGCTGTTCCTTCAAAGTCATCGGTATAAGGAACAGTAAATAAAGGAATACCAAAAGCATTCGTGCATGTTGTATCATTTGCAGTATTTCCGTCATTGGCTAATTGTGTCCACGAACAAATGCTGAACTGATTTACAGGGATACTAAATGTTGTTGTAAAAGTGTATGTTACACTTGAATCAGGTAATAAAGTACCCATCCATGTTTCCGTTATAGGAGTACCACCATTTATACTGTATTTAACAGGAATAGAATGTAAAGTATCAATACCAAAGTTCATAATTTTTGCTTGAAGGGCTAAAATATCCCCACCATTCATAATTGGTGTAATATTAACCAATTGAGTTACACCTGCATCTTTATGTGCCGGAACAACAATTGAGAAATCGTCAACTGAAACCCCGTCATAAACGCCAGACGCATCACTGGTAAATACGAAACGGAATCTAACAATAGGCTTCTGGTTTAATAAACTCAATTTATATTCACTTTGTTTCCACCCAGAAGAAGCACCTGTCCAGCCGGGCTTACTACTCGAATTAATTGCACTGCTATTATACCAGTTAACACCATTCGGATCACTCATAACACCAAGTGTATTCCATGTAGCACTTGTATCAATAGAATAGTCAATGCGAACGCCATCCCAACTGGTTTCTAAATTATAATTTAACCAGAATTTCATTTTAGCATTAATGGCTGTTGAGAAATCAAAATTCTGGGTGTATAAATATGCAATTGCGCTATTGGTATAAGCAGTACTTAAATTTATATCCCATGCATTTGGTGTTGAATGAACACTGTTGGTGGCTCCGTAAGATGGTGTGCCCAGTTGCCAGACTGATCCTGCACCATTGTCATTTTCTGACCAGTTTACCATGGTTCCATCAAAATTATCATAGTATGGTAACGTACCTGTAAACACGCCATAAGAGCTTGTACACGAAGTGTCATTTGCATGATTAGCATCTGAAGCAAATAAAGTATAGGCACATATAGAAAATGAAGCTGCCGGAACAACAAATGTTTGAGTAAATGTAACCGTATCAGTAGCATTAGATAATAAAATGCCTGTCCATGGTTGAGTAGCCTGAATAACGCCATTTACTTTATAAACAAGATTTAATGCTGTTATTGTGTCTAAGCCAAAATTTTTAAATATAACCTGAACAGTTTTATTAGCACCTTGGATTAATTGAGATGAAGGTTGTATGAATGCAGTAACTCCTGCATCGTGCAGTGGCGTACCTTCAATAGTCATACACGTTGTATCATTAATAGTGTTTGAATCACCTGCGAGTGCTGTCCATGCACATAAAGAATGAGTATTAGCAACGATTGTAATATTGGGCAATGTAGCAGTATCTGTAGCTAATGGAGGAATATTGCCACCATTCCAATTAATAGACTGTACTGGGCCTCCGTTATAAGAATAAGCTATCATCATATTGGAAGAATTCATAATACTGTCCAGACCAAAATTTTTAATAACTACCTGAATAGGAACTGAAGCACCTTCATTCTCTGTCGCCAATGGTTGAACAAATGCAGTTACACCAGCGTCGTGAGGAATCTGTGGAGATATTATAACGGTGTAATCTTCTGTTTCACCATAATAATAGGTCCCACAGGCAGGAGCAACACCACTTTCGTCAAGCACAACACGCATTCTTAGAGGAGCATCTGTAATAACTCCGGTTGTTGGAACAGTAAATGTGCCACTGACAGTAGGCATTGCAGCACTTGTAGTTGCAGAAAAAATTAATTCTTGAGGCGAATCAAAAACACCATTTCTGTTATAATCCAGATATACATTAACCAATGCACCCTCGAAATATGTGCTGCTATTACATTCGGAAACAGATATTGGATATGTCATACCAGCTATAAGTAATGCAGGAGATAGCGAAGTATAATTAGTAAATGTATTTACGCAGGATGAGTTATTATATACAGGTAAAGCAACTCCATTATTTAAATTAGAAATGGTTACATTACTTATATTGCAATATGAATAAAGGGAAGCGGATGTGCAATATAAAAGCGGACTACAAACTACTGTTTTCTGTAAAGTGTCGTTTATATGAGTAGCATCGCAGGCTAAAGTAGTATAAACTTTGAAATTATAGGTTGCGTATGCAGATAAGTTAGCGGCAGTAGCAAAAGTGAACACTGACGTATCATTTGGCGCAATTGGTCCTTGAATTGTATCGTTAACCGAAGTACCACCATTAATTCTATAATGTATTGGAACCTTTACGGCAGGAGAAGTACCAAAATTTTTAACTTTAACTTTAACTAACTCATGGTTTGTAAGTTCAATAGCTGAATTGGGCGTATAAATTGCCTGAACACTCATATCGCAAGGTGGTGTACCGCTTACAAATACAGTATCTGCAATGCGCGCACTTGCACAACCACTTCCAGAGCCATAAAAGACCGTACCATTAAAAACTCTTGGCGTATTCGTTGAACTAAAAAGACCGCAAAGCCCAGCACCAGCTGTTATTTGTAAATCAGTATTGCTATATGTTGTTACTGAAGCTAATGTTGTATAAGTAGCATTAAAGTAAAGATAAATACCCGTTACCTGACCGGCAGGAATAACAAAATCGTCAACATCAAGATATGTTTGAATTCCTGCTCCAAGGCTAGTAACATTATAAGTACCCAATAAAGTCCATGCGCCGGGTGTCGTTTCAGAACCCACATAAGTTCCAGATTTATAATAAGCACTAACCGAAAGTGCTCCTGCAGCATACGGACTGATATTAAACCCGGTAACAGTTATATCAGAGGATAAGGCTTTTAAATCAAACATATTTCCACCTGCACATCCATTTCCACCAGTAAAGATGGTATTTAAAGAATCATTTCCACTTCCTGCTTTTGCTTCAGCGTAATATACGGCAGTGCCGAAAAGAACAGGGGTTGTATAACTTGTGCCTGTTCCAATTTTTGTACCTCCTGAAGGTACATTAAACCATAATATTGGATTTGCAGCCGTTGCATGTACTGTCCCTGACGTTGCATAAGGGATCGTAATATTTGAAACAACCGGTACAGGAGGTGTGTATTTTAAAGTAACTGATTTTTGAATAGTATCATTTAAAGGGTAAACATCACCTGTCAGTTTTACATAGGCTTTTATATTATACACAGAATCCTGGTTTGAAATTGTTAACCCGGCATTAATAGGTGTTGCAAAAGTAAATGTAAGCGTACCACCCGGTAAAATTGTGCTTAAAACTGGTTGAGAAACTGGTGTACCACCATTAACAGAGTATTTTGCAATCAAATTGCCATTAATGGTATTAGAACCATTATTTTTAATGTTTATAGTGACGTTTTCAGAACCATTCGTACATTGGTCAACAGGAGATGTCATTGAAGCAACAGAAGCTTCCCATGAATATAGTTGTACATAAGCCGTATCAGTAACTCTGGTACTTGCGCAACCACCCATACCGCCATCAAGTTTTACATTATCAATATACCATCCTTCCACTGCGCCTGATCCATCAGTAGTAAATACAAAAGCAATTTCAAGTGTGCTGGCACCGGAAGTATTAATATTGCCACTATGGGTAGCATAATTCATAGTACCATCATAAAGAGGCATGTTTGGTGATATATTACAAGAATTCCAAAGAGGTTCATTAAACTCTCCATCAGAAGTGGTATATGCACCAATGGTAGGTGTAAACTGAGCCCATGCGCCACCATCTAAACGATAAGCAACAAATCCGTGATCCCATCCGGTTTCTGTTGAAAAACGATGGGTATAGCTCAGAATCATATTTGTAGAACCATTTACATCAATTACAGGAGAAGTAAGTATTTGTGAAGAATTAGTGGTATAGTCAACTGCAAATGCTGTACCTTTTCCTCCGTCAGAAGCCCAAGTCCATGTAACCGGTGAACTGCACGGAGAAGAAGGTGTCCATCCGTCGAGGTTGTTATCAAAATTCCAGCTTTTTGATCCCCCAGGTGTAAGTGCCTGTACATAGTACGTTGTCGTTGCAAATAAATTTGGTGTTACATAAGAATGACCGGAAGCCAAAGTAGTTCCTCCAATTGGTAAATTATACCAATAAACGGAATCAGTAGAAATTGCTTTTAATGTAGCCGATGTGCCATAAATAACGGTATCGCTTATAGTAACAGGATTAGCAGGCACATGTGATGAAGCAATTGAACTATTTAAAGTATCATTAAACTGGAAAGGATCTCCGATTAAGGTCAGCCATACTCTTAAAGGGAATATAGCATCGGTGTTTACTACATGTGGGTTAATAGTTTGGCTAAAAGTAAAGTTTAAGGTATCGTTAGGAAGAATTGAACTTGTAACAGGTTCAGAGAAGGTTGTTCCACCATTAAATTTGTAATAAGCAGTAAGGTTTCCATTAATAGTATTTGAACCTGTATTTTTTATTTTAATGCTGACAGGTTCAGCACTTGATAAACCACAACCTGAAACAGGTGCAGTAACTGCCAGCATGGTGGCTTCCTGAAGTGGAACCAATGAAATATTAATATCATCAATATAAGCATATTCATAAGTAACGGTACTATGTCCCCACCAACCGAAGATATAAGAGCCTGTTGTTGTTGGTGTAAAATTAACACTAGCCTTTTGGTAGGTAGTGTTAGAAAACGAAGATAAAGTGAGAAGTGTAGTAGTCATTGCTGCAGGTGTATTGTTATTACCAACTTTCAGATCTATATTTTGAGGTGATGAAGAATAGGACGCTTCATACCAAAATTCAATTTTATATGTTGACCCTGCGATAAGTTTAAAGCATCTTGAAAATAGCCAATCGTCTCCTGCATTATATCCATTATACAATTGTGCTGAATTTGAACCTGAATGAGTACTGCCTGCATAAGGGAATGTCCAGCCATAGCCATCAGCATTGGCATCATCACTTGTCCACAATGACATATCGTCTGTGGTTTCAAAGCCCATAGTATTTGCAGCATTATTAAAATTCCAACCGTTTGAAATTGTATAATTAGAAAGCGTATCGTTCAGAATGTTCATATCGCCTGTAAGGGCAACATAAAATTTGAAAGTATGATTTCCAACTGTAGAAAGGTCGGCTTGTTGTGTAAAAGTAAAATTATATGTGGTATTAGGCGCAATATTACCTGTAAAAATGCCATGAACTAGAGTTCCATTGTCGAGTATGTAATAAATATCAGCATTTGTAATTGGGTTGCCACCAAAGTTTTTAAGTTTTAAGGTAACATTTTCTGTAGAACCCAAACTGCAACTATTCAAAGGAGAAACAACACTTAAAATGCCAAGGTCAGTAGCAAGTGGTGTAAACTCATCAGCCCCAATATCCGGAGTAGTAGCATTCCTGGGATCCCCATCAATATCATCTGTTACAGTAGCAATAGGCGTTGCAAGACCATTTAATCCGATATCAAAAGTATGAAGGTTTGTAATGCTGGTATAAGAAGGATTGTACGAAATAGAGTTCGCATCTTGTAAAGATGCAGTACGCCATGCGGCAATATTCGTGCAATTTAAATTCCAATAACCAAGGTTAGCTCCAGTCGTAAATAAATCATTATAATTTGAAGTAATACCGGTACTAATGACAGAATAGAAAGAATACCCCCCACCATTGTTGGCAAGAATATTATTTTTCAAATCTATCACAGTACTACCATAATATAAATACATAGCACATCCGCTGGTAGCATTATTAGATGTAATATTTATACTATTGTAATAGAAATTCTGATATGTAGAATAATACGGATATATACCATAAGCTGTACCTGTACCACCAACCTGGATAAAATTATTTGCTATCAAGCCGGGGTTAGCGGTTACGCCATTACTAAAATAAATATAAATTCCATAACCTCCGTTTTGAATTGCAATTTTATTTTTAAGAATTTTTAATCCATTGTTGCAATATCCTGCATCAATGCCATAGTATGAAGAGTATGTTGAATTTGTAACAATAGTATTTCCACTTATTAACGGTGAATCTTGGTAATATAAATGTATTCCTGTGTAATACTGGTTTGTAAAGGTATTGTTGGTGATTTTAGTGTTATTTTCGAGTGAAGATGTGCTACCACCTTCATAATACATACCATAGGAGCCATTTGTAAATGTATTATTGTTGAATACCCCCATAGAATCTAAGGATGTGGTACCTGATGCAGAATATACCAAAGCAAAATCAGGTAATGAACTGGTTGTAACAATGCCCATAATTTTATTTCCATCGAACTGATTATCAGTTGCATCACCTGTCATCTCAACCACATGTGCAAAATTAGTACCAGTGCTTTTCAATGTCATGTTTTTAAATCTGAAATGATCTGCCCCATCAAGTTTTATTACATAATTATTTGTTGTTGTTGTTGCAAATTGCCAGGTTACATCAGCACTATTTCCCGTTGCTGATTGAAAAGTAATAGTGTTTGTGGTTGAAGCACCATTAATTTCTGGGACATCAATTTGTTCATTATAAGTACCGGATTGAAGGTTAAATATTACTGGTCCATTTATTCCACAATTTTGCATAGCAGTAAGGGCTGCACTAATCGTAGGGTAATTAGATGTAACGCCACCGATAGTATATGTGCCATTTAAAATAGCAGCGCACGAAAACACATTAACTGTGGTTGTGTCATTAATGAACTTTTGATCTGTTTGTCCGTTGGGGTTGTGCGTCCATGCTTTAATTACATACGGTCCTGACACGAATGTATATTGTCCTAAGTTAACAGGATTTGAGATTTGATCCTGAGTTAAATTCCCCGTCCATGGAACCGGTGTTTGAGCAACACCATTAACACTCCACCCTATTTGAGCAGAAGTAAGAGCCTGAACGCCAAAATTTTTTACCCTTACATTCACAGGAAGCGGTACGCCTGATAAAACAGTACCAACGGGTTCTATAATCTGAGAAATACCTGCATCGTATGAATTAGTGTTTGGCGCTAAACCAATTTGTATGTTAGGCCTTTGTGAATATGTTGAAGATATAGAAGTTGACGTACATACATTTGTAGCATCTTGAAAGTAGTCAATTGTTGAAATGAAAGATGTAGTTGATTGATTCATAATAGCATTGGTCGTATAGGAAGTATTATCGAAACAAGTTTCAACGACTAAATTACTTGTACCGTTCCACGTAAATGGTTGAGAAAATGTGTGGGTATTCCATCCTAAAACATCTGTATAACTAGACGATGTAAATACGGTTGTCAGACCTGCCGTTACCCATGTGGATAAGTCATTTTGTGTTGTTTGTCCGATTTTAACTGTAAAACCTTGCAATGGTGTACCTGCTATAGTTGCAACATTAAATCCAACCGACACAATTTGTCCGGCAGAAACTCCTGCAGCAGTTAGCTCGGAAGCTTTTATCATCATCTGATGCCGTGCCCCGAAATATTCATTACCATAAGGTGCTGGATAAGTATATGTTGAGTTAACAATAGTACCCGTTCCAAAAGTTACAATATCAGGGCCTTTTTTTACATAAAACCATTCGGCAGTCGAATGTCCAACATTAGCTGCCGGAGATGCGTCAACACCAAAAACCTGATAATCAACGTGGGTGTTATACGATTGGCTGGGAATATATGCATGATAGATATTGCTTCCTAAAAGTGTCATGTGTAGATTTACCGGTGTACCACTATTTATTTTATAAACTACATACGCTGAATCTATTCCTGAGGCATCAGTGATTAATGCTTTTATTTCATAAGGATTTGTTGTAAAAACAGTATCCTGAATAATAGGAGCTTGCAGGGTAACAACAGGAGGAATAAGTTCTGATGCCGCTTCTGTAACTTTTATATTGTCTAAGAGCCAACCGTAATTACCTGCATTACCATTGTTATTGCCATCGTACAACTTAAATCTTACCTTAACACTTGCATGGTTGGCTGCAACAGATGAAATATCAAACATTTCATTTTCCCACCAAGCGTTTTGAGGTATTTGAGTTGCAGTGCCCGGAGCCCAGATGGGATATGATGCAGAAGTAAATTTATCACCTTCAGTTCCAAATTGCCCGCTACCCAAATATTGTGCAGCAACTAATTTTGTCCAACTAAGACCATTATTTGTAGATACGTCTATTTCTGCTCCATCAAAAAATTCAATCTTACAAATCTGAGCAAATTCCAGAATAACATACGCATTGCCCACTGTACTGAATGAATTTGTTGTCAGATAAGAAGTATCTCCTGTAACTACCCTGCTCGAATCGGAGTAAGTACCTGTCTTTGCAAATTTATGTGAACGACTCCAACCAGGGGTTCCCGAAGATGTTACTGACAAAGGTAATGTTTCAAAGGTTTCATTAAAAATAACTGTTTGTGAATATCCAAACAATGTCATCGCTAAAAAACAGAAAAGTGATGTTAACTTTTTCATATAAAATGATTTAATAATTATTTTAGTGTACAAAAATAAAGAAAAAAAATCGCATTTTTATTAAGTAATTTATTTTTCTTATCTTTGTATAT
>Ga0118677_10016660_pt1 | contig 10024 bp, 6 predicted proteins | sample AliMusrvi5mmetaG_FD_86154 | JGI IMG/M metagenome (GOLD analysis project Ga0118677, IMG submission 86154)
CACTAATAATAGGAATTATATTTACTCTTATTTCCGTTGCGCCATCTGTTTCTGTAGAAGCTACAACTTCTATTAAAATAGGTGACTATGTTTTGATGGGCAAATATTACAATGACTCAATATTATGGCGTTGTGTGGATATTGACGCAAACGGACCTTTAATGCTAGCGGACAAGATAATAACCTTAAAGCCATTTGATGCAGCAGGAAATCACAAATATTTAGATGGAACCGCTCAAGATGATAATGGCAGCGACAGTACTACATACGGCTCTGATTTATGGGAGACCTCCGACATTCGCTCGTGGCTTAATTCTACAGAGGATGCAGGTAATGTAAAATGGTTGGATGGCTGCGCACCTATAGCAGGCAAGGTTAGCTATGACGCCTATTCTAATGAAAAAGGCTTTTTGGCAAAAGGAAATTTTACGGGGAATGAACTAAATGCCCTTAAAAGCGTTACACAAAAATCTTTATTAAATGGTACATTTGCGAATAAATTAAGTACAAGCGGCACAGATATTCATAATTATATTAGCCCAATCGCTACAGTAGTTCAAAATTATGATAGCGCATATTCCGATAATGTAACAGATAAGATGTTTTTATTAGATGTCAAGCAAATCAACAAGGTGTATCTAAACAGTGCTATTCTTGGTGATAATTACTATATATCCAAGCCAACGCAAAAAGCTATAGACAACTCGGAATATAATAAATATAAAGGCTTATCAATTGACCAATATTGGTACAACTGGAGTCGTTCGCCTTATGCTTACTCCAACCTTTCATCCAATACACGTTACACCTTTGCAGCAGGTAATGTCTATCATTGCAGTGCAAACTACGGTTATATAGGTGTACGACCTGCATTCTACTTAAATATGCCATTTGTAAGCTTTAAATCTGGAAATGGCAGCCTAGATACGCCATATACAGATGTAACACAAGCTTATACTGTTACATATAACGGGAATGGCAACACTGCTGGAACGGTGCCGCCGAGCGCGAGTTACCTTGCAGGAGATACGGTTACAATTAGCAGCAACACAGGCAACATTACAAAGGCAGGCTATATATTCTTAGGCTGGAATACGATGGCAGATGGAAACGGAATAAACTATACAGCAGGCACAGGGATATTTACCATGGGTACAACAAATGTAACTATTTATGCAAAATGGATAGCGTATTCGATACAGCTCACAATGGCAACCGTAGCAGTAGCAACCGCTGAAGCATCAAGAGCACAAGCGGATGTTGACATGGCAAGAACTTTTGTGAATCTATTAACAGGAGCAGATAAAACAGCACTTGGGTTAAGGCTAGATGCTATTATTATTGATACAATCCCACCAGTAATAACAATAGGAAATTATGTATTAGCCCCAACCAATCAAGATATAACAGTAACAGCGGCAACAAACGAAGGAACGCTAAATCAAGCGAGTTATACCTTTACAGCCAATGGCAGTTTTGAGTTTGTTGCTACAGATGCGGCAGGCAATGTTAGTAAACTGACGGTTACAATAACAAACATTGATAAAGAGGCACCGGTAATTACAATAGGAAATTATGTATTAGCTCCAACAAATCAAGATATAACCGTAACAGCGGCAACAAATGAAGGAATACTAAATCAAACGAGCTATACGTTTACAGCCAATGGCAGCTTTGATTTTGTCGCAACAGATACGGCAGGTAATGTGAGTAAACAGACTGTTACAATAACGAACATTGATAAAGTGCCGCCAGTAATAACAATAGGTATTTACGTGGCAACAATGAAAAATCAAGTGATGACATTTACAGCTCCAACCAATAAAGATATAATAGTAACAGCATCAACAAATAAAGGAACGCTAAATCAAACGAGTTATACTTTTACTAAAAATGGCAGCTTTGAGTTTGTCGCTACAGATGCCGCGGGCAATGTATCCAAGCAGACGGTTACAATAACGAGCATTGTTATAATGGGGGATGTCAATGAAGATGGTTTAGTTACCGCACCTGATGCCTTGATTATTCTTCAAACTGCGACTGCTAAAAGAACACTATCAACGAATAATTTTTTTGCAGCGGATGTAACTGGTGATGGTTCCGTAACTGCCTCTGATGCGCTTCTAGTATTACAATTTGCAACTGGGAAAATTGTGAGTTTTAATCCAAATTAATTTTGCAAAAACACTTATGGTCAAAAAAATAATAGCAATAGCATAGTTGGATTAATTCAGAGTGCATAATATGCAATTGCTACTATATGGGCAGGAACAGAGCCCTTGTCCCATAAGGAAACCGAAATTATTAATTAATAATTTCTAATTATCTTAGCTTTTCTTCTCAAACTTATTTCCGCACTTATTACAGGTAAGCTTGATTTTACCTTTGCCGCGGGGCACTCTTAGGCGTGCCTTGCAGGCGGGGCAGGTAAAGTAGCGATATTTTATGCCATTTGGCTGTGTTTTAGTCATAAGCTTGCCACCTAGCTGCTTTAGCTTGGCGGTAAAGGTTTGTTTTTCAAAGGCACGGGCAATCTTGTTTTTGCTAAAGGTTCTCAATAGTATTAAAATCCAAATTACAATAGATAGACAAATAGTATAGATAGATGACAATGGCACTATAGAGCAAAGTGCCATAAATGTTGATAAGCTATCCCAGCCATAATATTTTTTCAAAGCGACCACCTCAATTAATGTTATTCAAAATTTGCTTCAATTATTCAAAAAGACTCATTGAGGCGTCTGCATTTAAGTCAATATCACTGATTTCGCCCTTCATTAGCCTATAAAATCCCGCCGAGCCTATCATCGCTGCATTATCTGTGCAAAGTAGAAGTGGGGGAGCGTAAAGCTCTATATTGTTTTTTTTCGCCAATTGAAAAAGCCTATTTCGTAGGGCGGTATTTGCGGCTACACCGCCTGCCAGCACTAGAACGCTGCAATTATACTCTTGTGCGGCTTTTATAGCTTTTATAGAAAGAGTGCCAATAATGCTCTCTTGAAAAGAAGCGGCAATATCTGCCACGGGCACAGGCTCGTCTTTTTGCTCAAATTTATGTACTAAATTTACTACAGCGGTCTTTATGCCGCTAAAGCTAAAGTCATAATTGTTTTCTCTTTCTACGCTAGAGTTAAAGGCAAAGGCTTTGCAGTTGCCAAGGCTTGATAACTTATCAATTTCTACGCCGCCTGGATAACCTAACCCCAGAACCCTTGCGACTTTATCAAACGCCTCACCTGCGGCATCGTCTCTTGTTGCCCCAAGTAAGGTGTAAGAGCCATAAGTATTTACCTTAATAATGTGGCTATGCCCTCCGGAGACGACAAGTGCCATAAAGGGTGGCTCAAGCTGAGGATGCTCAAGGAAATTTGCACTGATATGTCCCTCTATGTGGTGCACGCTTATTAAAGGAACTTCTAGCGAAAATGCGAGCGCTTTTGCGTATGCAACGCCCACCAATAATGCACCTACCAGACCGGGTCCGCTTGTAACGGCAATGGCATCAATATCATAAAAACTCATATTAGCTTCTTTTAATGCACTATCCACCACTTGGCAAATTGTTTGGGTATGCTGTCTGGAAGCAATTTCAGGCACTACACCTCCATACTTTTGGTGCAGTGCTATTTGCGTAGAAATAATATTGCTATGTATGATGCGCCCATTCTCTACAATTGCAGCAGCGGTTTCATCACAGGAGCTCTCAATTGCCAAAATGGTTGCGTTGCCTTCTTCTATAAGTGCTTTTGCTTTTTTTGCAGCAATATCAAAATACAATTTTACATTCCTCATTGATATAAATAGTCGTCATCTGAATCTTCTTTTTTTATGTTTGCAATACTTAAACGTGCAAGTGAATAAGAAACTGCAATTGCCGCTAATGACATAAAACCGCCAATTTTCATCCAGCCAACTGCAAAATCACCGGCATAGCGTATCCCCATAGTGTGATAAAGCGTCATATCTGGCGTAAAGGCAGCGTTTGCACCAAAGAAAAAACGCTCCAGGCTTTGAGCATTGGTGGGGAAGTCTCTTGCGAGCAAGGAAGCTACTACACCAATTAAAAGCAAGGAAAGGATAACAGTAAAAAAGGATGAAAAGCCCACTCGCCGCAGACCTGTTCGTCTTGCGGTGGATAGAATATAAATCAATAGTGCAATGCACAAAATTACAGCTAACCATCGCAAGATTGAAAGGACTAATAAAGGCTTTTAAACTGCTTAAGACGTGCCATTTCAGATTGCGTAAACATGGGAACATGCTGACCATCAATATATAAAGTATCATCTAAACTTTTACTCTTTCCGCTTAAATAATCAATAGTCACTGTGTAAAAACGCATATAATTATCGGCATTGTATAGGCGCATTTCATCGGTAATATTATATGCTTTATCTTCTGTTAAAAAGAAGCTTGGACTATAAAGCAGCGCCTCAAAAGAGGTAACCAGCACAACAAAAATCATAAGAATTCCAAGCACAATTCCTAACGAATGCTGTAGCCGCTTTTTCGATTGGTCTGTGTTTTCTACTTTGAGCTTCTCGTTATTAATCAATATAATTACCTCTTTTCAAAGCAATAGGGTTTCCTTTTCTTGCAATAATAATCAAGCCAGTAAGCGCAATAGCAAGCAATAAAACGGTCCAAAATGCTAGCTTGCACGCAGCTGCTATAAAAAATTCCAGCGGCAGCATAATAATTAAAGAACATGTGTCTGGTAACAACCAATTATTGTTTGTAAAAAGCACCTTGTGGAAAAGCGTAAAAGCAGAATAAAAATCTAAGGACGCGATAACGGCTAACAATGCCCCAAAGGCAAAAAAAACATAAATAGTAAGGGTTGCTGCCTTTGCAGCGGCTACACAAAACTCGTTACTTTTATTTAAAGAAATTGCTAGTAATAGCACAGCCATTAACGCAAATAGATACCAACGAATAACACTTCCCACCTGAAAAATATTTCGAACATCAGCCATATGTGACTTTTCAATAGGTGTAAAAACCTCATTATTTTCGCCAGAGATTTGAACGCTAATATCTAAATTAGGTGCGTTTCCTTCCAAATAAGACACTATACGTGCTGTAATAAGCTGATAATCAGGAGCACTTACACCAAGCTCAGTAATGCTGTCATTCTTTTTCGCCTGCTCCATATAAAAACTTTTATCATGTGTAATTAGCTCAGCCACAGTAAAGACTATACCTGTTACTAGAGAAATGCCAACTAAAATTCCGGCAATAATGGCAAGCAGCTTATGCATTTTTATGCTCCTTTTTTACTCAGATAAGCGTTAATAAACATATCAAGCGCACCATCCATTACTGCTTGAATATTGGCTGTTTCTGCACCTGTGCGGTGGTCTTTTACCATATTATATGGATGGAAAACGTATGAGCGAATTTGGCTGCCCCATTCTATTTTTTTTGAATCACCCTTTAACTCTAATTCCAACTCTTCTCGCTCACGCTCCTGGAGCTCTATTAGCTTTGAACGCAGCATATTCATTGCTGTTTCTCTGTTTTGAATTTGACTGCGCTCTGCCTGACACTGAACTACAATGCCTGTAGGCTTATGAATAATACGTATTGCAGATTCAGTCTTGTTAATATGCTGACCGCCTGCACCCGTGGAACGTTTGGTTTGCACCTCAAGGTCCTCTGAAGGTATAACGATTTCCGATTCGCCTTCAATCTCTGGCATTACTTCCAGTGCAGAAAACGAGGTGTGTCTGCGGCTGTTTGAATCAAAGGGCGAAATGCGCACCAAACGGTGCACACCCTTTTCTGCCTTTAAATAGCCATAGGCATTTAGTCCGGAAACACGAAAGGTAACGCTTTTTATGCCTGCTTCCTCGCCATCCAAAAAATCAAGCTCCTCTACCTCGTAACCATGTTTTTCGGTATAATGGCAGTACATACGGTAAAGCATTTCTGTCCAGTCCTGTGCCTCGGTGCCGCCTGCTCCCGCGTGGAGTGTGAGTATGGCATTGTTTTTATCATATTTTCCTGTCAATAGGGTAGAGAGATACATTTCTTGTGCTGTTTGTTCAACCGCTGATAGCTCTGCTTCTACCTCACCGGTCATAGACTCGTCTTCAAGTTCCAGCGCAATCTCTATTAGTGTATTGACATCATTTAGACGCTGCTGCAAATTCTCAAAGGATTTTAGCATATCCTCTGTTTGCTTAAGTTCTTTGTTTTTTATTTGAGCTCTTTCTTGATTGCTCCAATATTCAGGTTCTGCCATTTCTTCATTTAATTCAAGTATCCGCGATTTCATCCCTGCCAGGTCAAAGTGAGTCACCTACCTGCTTTATATTGAAGGCAGCCAACGCTGCTCTTTGTTTGAACGCATCAAACTGTATCAATTCTATCACTCCTCGTTACTATTTATGATTTCAAGGAACGCATATAATGCGTTCACTACATAGTACTATTATTCTTGACCGCAGCAGTTCTTATACTTTTTTCCGCTGCCGCAGGGGCAAGGGTCATTGCGTCCTGCCTTTGCTTCGCTTTTTTCCGGCTTTGGCTTATCTGGTTTTTGCTGCTGTGACGCACTAACGTCATCAGCATAACCAGCCTTAGTTGGAGTAGCCACACGCTTGCGTTCTGTAGCTGATTGCCCAAAACTCATGTTGCAAAGTATGCGCACGGTGTCCTGCTGAATATCTATAATCATATTATCAAACATATCAAAGCCTTCCAGCTTATACTCTGTAATAGGGTTTTTTTGTGCAAAGGAACGCAGAGAGATACCTTGACGCAATTGCTCCATAGCATCAATATGTTCTTTCCAATAGTTATCTACGCAACGCAGCAATATAACGCGCTCAACCTCACGCATATCAATGTTTTGCTCTTTAACCAGCTCTTCTCTGTGAGCATATCTTTCCTGTGCCGCTTCAAAAATAGTTTTATTTAGTTGCTTTTTATCCTTATCCTTTAGGTCTTCAATTTTCAAAAATTCCGAATCGGTGCAAAGCTGGTTCAACGCTTTATATAGTCCTTCAATATCCCAATCCTCAGGGATATTGCCATCTGAAGTATAAATAGCTACTTCGCGTTCAATTGTCTGCTTAAGCATATCCATAATGGTATCATTAATATTTTCACCCTCAAGTACCTTGTGACGCTGCTTGTAAATAATACCTCTTTGAACATTCATTACGTCATCATATTCAAGGACGCTTTTACGTATTTCATAGTTATGTGCTTCAACCTTCTTTTGCGCATTTTCAATTTGCTTAGAGAGTATGCCTGCTTCAATAGCCTGATCTTCTGCAAGCCCAAGCTTTTCTACAATATTAATTACTCTATCGCCGCCAAATAGGCGCATAAGGTCATCCTCAAGCGAAATATAAAAGCGACTGCTGCCTGGGTCGCCTTGACGACCTGCACGACCACGCAGCTGATTGTCTATACGGCGGCTCTCGTGACGCTCTGTACCAATAATATGCAAGCCACCCACTGAAACGACCTTTTCATGCTCCTCGTCGGTCTGCTTTTTATGTTGTATTAAGAATTGACTATATTTTTCTCTGACCTCTAAAATTAATTCGTCTTCTGTATGCTGATGCCCTGTAGCAAGCTCTATAATTTCCTCTGAATACTCCAGCTTGCGTAACTCGCGGCGTGCCATAAAGTCTGGGTTTCCGCCAAGCAAAATATCGGTACCACGACCTGCCATATTGGTAGCAATCGTTACTGCACTATAACGACCGGCTTGTGCAACTATTTCTGCTTCCTTAAAGTGATGCTTCGCATTTAAAACCTCATGCTTAACGCCATTGCGCTTCAGTAAAGCGCTTACTATTTCACTTATTTCAACAGAAACAGTACCCACCAGTACAGGCTGACCTGTTAAATTACGCTCCATTACTTCCTTAACTACAGCGTCAAACTTGCCTTTTACGGTTCGATAAACCATATCATTGTTGTCTTCTCTTATCATAGGCATATTTGTTGGCACTAGAACAACGTCAAGATTATAGATGTTTTGAAATTCTTCTTCTTCAGTCTTTGCAGTACCGGTCATACCTGCAAGTTTTGTGTACATTCTAAAATAATTTTGATAAGTTATTGTTGCAAGTGTTTGGGATTCACGCTCTACCTTAACGTGCTCTTTAGCTTCAATGGCTTGGTGTAAGCCTTCACTATAGCGGCGGCCTTCTAAAATTCTGCCTGTAAACTCATCTACTATTTTAACTTGACCATCGGTGACAACATAATCCTTATCCAGCTTAAAAAGAAAATTTGCTTTTAAAGCTTGATTTATATGATGCGAAAGCTCTGTGTTTTCAACATCAGATAGATTGGTAACTTTAAAGGCAGCCTCACACTTTCTAGCACCATCTTCAGAGAGTGAAATTGTGCGTGTTTTTTCGTCCATTGTAAAATCTTCTTCATTTTTAAAACGATTCACTATTTTATCTGCTATATTATACATTTCTGTTGACTTATCACCCGCACCGGAAATAATAAGAGGTGTTCTCGCCTCATCGATAAGAATACTATCTACTTCATCGACAATGGCAAAGTTTAGCGACCTTTGGCAACGTTCTTGTGCATATATAACCATATTATCACGCAAATAATCAAAGCCAAACTCGCTGTTTGTGCCATAGGTTATATCGGCATTGTAAGCAGCCTGCCGCGCTTGCGAATCCATTCCTGTCAGCACTGTGCCCACAGTAATGCCAAGGAAGTTATATAGCTTGCCCATCCATTCAGAATGGAAGGAGGCAAGGTATTCATTTACTGTAACGATATGTACACCTTTGCTCTCAATGGCATTTAAATAGGCAGGCAGCGTAGCTACAAGCGTTTTACCTTCACCTGTACGCATTTCAGCAATTCTGCCCTGATGCAATACAATGCCGCCTATTAACTGCACACGGAAGGGGCGCATTCCAAGCACTCTTTTTGAGCCCTCGCGCACCACAGCAAAAGCTTCAGGGAGAAGCTCATCCAGCGTCTCACCATCTGCAAAGCGGTCACGAAATTCCTGTGTTTTATCCTTGAGCTGCTCATCGGTCAGCTCTTCCATTTGAGGCTCAAGCGCCTCTATAGCATCAGCTATTTTTTGTAGCTTCTTAACATGCTTCTCGTTTTGGTCGCCAAATATTCCTAAAAAACTCATACAGTACACTCCTAAAATTATTCAATATATATTGTACCACTAAATGCCATTGTTTAGCAATTAAAATTGTCGGGCGTTCATAAGCGTTACATTACTGCGTTATAGTGATATCCGCTGCTTCCAGCGAGTTGTATGATATGTAACCCCTACCAAATTTCATTGTCATTGCGAGCGTAGCGTGGCAATCTGCTATTATTAACTATAGAACTAGAAAAAGCGGCTTGCGCCGCCTTTTCTAAACTCTACAGATTGCATAAAATGCAAGCTCTATAATAATTTAATAGCTATTTAATCCTCATAATCCGGCTCTATTAAACCAATATTGCCATCCTTTCTACGATAAATCACATTTACTTCATTGGCTTCGGAATTTGTGAACACAAAGAAGTCATGCCCAAGCAACTCCATTTGCATAACAGCTTCCTCTGTGTCCATAGGTTTAACCGCAAAGCGCTTTACACGGACTATATTATATTTATATTGTTCATCCTGTGCAGGTGAAAGCTCATAGTCGGCAAAGGCACCGCCCTTTAACCTTTTTTCCAGACGTGTTCTGTGGCGATGTATCTGATGCTCTAGTCTATCTACCAGCTCATCAATAATAGAGTACATATCTTGACCCTTGTGCTCTGCACGCAGTAAGGTTCCGCTAAATGGAATGGTAACCTCCATAATACAAATAAGTTTCTCTTGTGTTAGCGTAACGTGGGCATCGGTATTGTTCTCAAAGTACTTGTCTAATTTAGCCAATTTTTTGTCAATGATGCCCTTTAGTTTTTCTGATGCGGTATAGTTTCTTTCTGTAAGAATAATACGCATATGTTTTCGCCCCTTTCGTATGTTCTTAATAATACAGAAGTTTTATGTCACTTTTAGCTTCCG
>Ga0118677_10016661_pt1 | contig 10023 bp, 6 predicted proteins | sample AliMusrvi5mmetaG_FD_86154 | JGI IMG/M metagenome (GOLD analysis project Ga0118677, IMG submission 86154)
GGCTTTTGACTGAACTAATCGGTAGCCTTCAGGGACGTAAATCCAGAGCGCGTACGGGTCGCCAGGCACGCTCTCCGAGGTTCCGCTCAGGGTGTTTGTGGAAGAGTTCCAGGACTGGTGCAGCAGGGAGAAACTGCCGCTGATATGGCGAGAAAGCCCGACCAGTTGCGGTCGTCCCTGGAGCGGATGGATGGAGAGCACACGGGTATCGTGCGGGTCTATGTGGACCGACAGACGGCTCCCGATGACGCCGATAATCTCCTGATTCCAGAAATCGAAGGCAACGTATTCGGTCTGCCTGTCTAACCCAAGCTTCTCGCCGAGGTCGATCTCCCGGTTGACGCCGGTACTGCGCCAATTTGTGAGAGCAACCACATCGTAGACGCCGGCGATGGAACTCACTTTCAGATCGAGAAGCTCCGGATAATTATGGACGTACACATCGGGCTGCGTGAGTCGAAAGGTCTGCCAGCCGGCTTCAGTTCCGCGACTGAAGAGGTCCACCGGAAAGATGGGCAGTGTAGGCATCGTCGCCTGCAACAGGCGCACACGGTCTTCGGGCAACTCCGGCATAACACTAGCAAGGGGGTAAGCTACACCGGATAGGGAAATATAGGACACCAGCGTCCGAGCCTCTGCCTGCGTGACGCCGAATCCCACAACGGGGTTTTCGCGACTTCGGGCGGTTTCAAGAACGGCATGGTTGCGTTTGCGGCTGGCTTCGTCGACGGTCATGGGCGGCCCAAGTTCGAGCCCCTCACCGGGCATCGTATAGGCAGCGATGTGATTGAAGAATGCATTTGCGTTGATTGAGCTGAACAGTGGATACATTCCCTGCCAACTGGCGTACAAATCATCGCCGTTGAAATAGGAATCTACGTATCCGATACCGTTCAGCGGGGTTCCTGCCGGACAGGCTTCGAGAAACCTCTTGGGTCCGATTGTCTGGCGAATCAGGTCCAATCGGTGCCTATAGTTGGCGACCAGGTCCGCGTTCTTGTTGACCAGTTCATTCCGGTCGACCGCTGGCACATACAGCGGAAAGGCATGCTCGCCATCGAGCTTGTAGTATTCGAAGCCCATATCGTCGAGCTTGCGAAATATATGCTGAACAAATTCAAGAACTTCCGGATTGGTTGAATCCAAGGCGGGCGTAGCGTAATCCAGCACTGGTTTTCCGGCTTTATCCCGCACGTACCAGCCGGGGTGGTCCTTGATTGCCCCCGCATAGGCGTTGGGCACCAACCATACGCCCGGACTGAGGCCTTTGGATTTGATGTAGTCTGTCAGCCACTTGGCTCCGTGCGGAAACTTGCTTCTGTCCCAGTTCTCGATCCAGTAGTGCTCCCCATCCTTTCCACGATCGTAGCCATCATCCAGTTCAACGTATTGAAAGCCATAAGGGAGTAGCCGTGCTGCAATCCAGTCCGTATTGCGGACCATGTCCTCTTCGCGCACGTTCTCGTAATAGCTGGTCCAGCTCGACCACACCATCGGGGCAACCGCGAACTCACTGTCATCGAAGCGGCGATATTGGGGTAGTCCCAGCACCTTGGTGAAGTAGTCGGGCATCAAAACATCAGGTTGCAGCGGAGCGCGCCGCATCCGGCTCTGTTCAGGAAGATCTATTGCAGTATCTGAAGAGCGGTCGAAAAGATCGTGAAACAGAGGGCTCGCGACCTGGCCCAGCCGGAAGTACATGCACTCTGGGTTCCTGGAAGGGAGCATGGAGCGATTGCTGGTGATGCCGCCTCCATAGGTTCCCTGGACTTCCGTGGTCCCGCTCCACGGGACCGGCACACCTTGCGAATCCAACAGCCGGGCCGGAATGCGCTCCTGTGAGGCGGGCACGTCCGCCGTGAGGGTAGCGCCCTCTCCAGTGCTGGAGATCTTCAGCAGGTCAGGCTCCAAATCGAACTGCCACCCCGTGGTGGGAGCGCTGGCGCGAATTGACAGGCGCGTGGAATTGGATGAGATGACGGACCAGCCGCTGAGGGGATGAATGCCGCGGCCCTCCACCAGGTTGAGCCTGACGTTCTCCATGACCGTGCCAAGTCCTTCATGACTGATAGAGATCAGCCCAGCCAAGGGATCGGCGACAATAGTCCATCCAAACTGGCTGAAGGTCACTTTCCCGGTTGCTTGCGCGGGTGACAACGTGGGTAGCAACAGAAGTAATCCCGCTAAAACAACGAACGCGCTTCGATTCATCGACTCACCTTTTTCCGTTCCATGCCGCTGGCCATCCCGACTGAATTGAGTGCTTCGGACAAGTCGTAGTGGATGCTGACAGTGAATCGAATACCGGGCATCCGCTTCGACCGGAAGACAGCATAGCAGTCCAGTCATTCGAGAATCGATGTGATTGCGCCCGAGATGTTCGCAGCCTGGTTATCTTGACTTTGATGCGTTTGTTGACGGTAGGCCCGTGGCGTCATCTCCGTCAAGTGGCGAAAATGTCCATCGCGTGACGCCTCCCAGTTCGCGCTTCTCCAACATGGAGTGTCGGAACCCGTTACCGCTACATACGTTGACTGAAAAGCGCCTTTTGCCTTATGCCTTCAGTTCATTGAATTTCACGCGAAATAGGATATGTGCACAGGCCCCCTGAAGCACGCGTTTGTCGCTGTCATAACGAGTTTACCGTGGGGCTTTGCCCCTAAAGGGGCACGGCTGTCCCTGAATGGTGATGGATATCGCAGAACACGGAAGCGAAGATGTACTTACTACGCCCGCGTTCTCGCACCTTCCATATAAGGAAAAGTGTGCCGAGGTAACCCGACTGCATCGACTCGCCGATAGGATCCGGGAGTCCCTGCGACGGTTTTGCTCGATTGAGACGCAGATTCAAGCGGCGAAAAAGGAACCTGATGGCTACTGCCTTGCAAGACCTAATTCCAACGAACACTGCTTTTCTGGAGCCGCCGCTCTGCGTGGACCTAGACGGAACTCTCATTCGCACAGACATGATGCTTGAATCGCTGGTGCGCGCGCTGGCTAAGCATTGGTGGGTGATTCTCCTGCTTCCCTTCTGGCTGCTTCGAGGAAGGGCTTATTTCAAGCATCGGCTCGCCACCATGACAAGCCTGGATCCAGCACTGCTGCCCTATCGCGAGGATCTTCTGGAGTGGCTTCGCAGCGAACGCAAGAGGGGCCGCTTCATTGTTCTTGCAACCGGGTCAAATGAGACGATTGCGGCCAGGATCAACGAGCACCTTCGGTTGTTTGACGAAGTGATGGCTACTGGGCTCGAACAAAACCTGACCGGCCATGCAAAGGCAAGAGCGCTTGCCGAGCGCTTTGGCGCAGGCCAGTTCGACTACGCCGGAAACAGTTCCGCCGATGAGCCCGCATGGCGCAAGTCGCGCCTTAGGATCGTTGCGGGCGCAGCGGGACGACGCGGTGAATTCGACCGAGAATTTCCTGAGCGCACAAGTCCAGTCAAGGCAATGCTTCGCGCGCTCCGGCCCAAACACTGGGTGAAGAACATCCTGGTCTTCGTGCCGCTGCTCAGCAGCCATCGCTTTCTGAATGGCGGCTTGATCGCTCGTGCCGTCCTCACGTTTGCCGCGTTCTGTCTGATCGCTTCCACGGTGTACATCGTCAACGATCTTCTAGATCTGGATTCCGACCGACGCCATCCGGTGAAGCACAAGCGGCCGTTTGCAAGCGGAGACCTCTCAATCCGCGCCGGTTTCGTCGCGGCCCCTCTTCTCTTTGCCGCCGGACTGGGGATTGCGGCAACTCTCGGCGCTGGTGTTCTTGCCGTACTTGGCTTCTATTTTGCGCTTACCCTGGTCTACTCATTCCATTTGAAGCGGAAACTGCTGGTGGATGTCTTCGCGCTCGCGATCCTCTATACTTTGCGCATCATCGCCGGGGCGGAATCGACCGGCATTTCATGTTCCGTCTGGCTGTTGGCGTTCTCCGTCTTTCAGTTTCTGAGCCTGGCCTTCCTTAAGCGCTCGGCTGAACTGGCAAGGCTTCTCATGCAGTCTCAAACCGAGACCGCTGGGCGCGGCTACTTCAGTTGGGACCTTGCACAGATCAATATCTTCGGCATCGCCGCGGGATACATGTCGAGCCTGGTGCTTGGGATGTACATCGGGGGCGAACAGGTGCGTCTGCTTTACCGACAGCCCTCCTGGCTATGGATCATCGTGGTTGTACAGCTCTACTGGATGACACGCGTGTGGATTCTTTCCCATCGTGGTGCTATGAACGAGGACCCTATTCTCTTCGCCGCAAGCGACCGGGTGACATGGATTTGCATGGCCATCTGCACGACTGCGCTGTTTACGGCGACTGCGGGGAGCTTCGCCCTGCCAGGAGTTTCTCAATGAACAAGGAACTTCGTTGGTTCCTGCTGCTGGTGGGCATGTTCTTCCTTGTCAATCTCATTACGTTGAGCCGATTTCCGTCTGTTTGGGTAGATCAGGTGGAATTTGCGGACCCGGCAGTGCGCTTGGCGACAGGACATGGCTTCACTTCCACTGCTTGGTTCGGGCAGGACTCCGATCATTTCTTTGCCGGCAACGTGCCTTTGTACTCGGGACTGTTGGGAGGATGGCTCTCCCTGGTGGGCTCCGGGCTTGTCACCGAGCGCCTTTTCAATATCCTTCTCTTCATTGGTTTTATGTTCCTCGCATGGCGCTTCTTGCGAACCAGTGAACTGGTTTCCAAGCCGGGCTGGAGATTGACAGCTATGGCGCTCCTGGCGACGGGCCACGCCATGGCCTTTTCCTTCCGCTCCGGGCGCTATGACGTAACGGGGATGTTTCTAGCTGCGGCAGCCTTGAATCTCTGGACCGCCAGGCGAGGCCGGATATTTCTGATTGCGGTGGGTATGCTGATGCCTGCGGCCGGTCTGCAAATGCTGCCTGCGACCTTCGTAGCCTGCGCGATCCTGCTGCTCTTTCAACAGCGCGATGCCATAAAGCCTTCGGCCATGTTGCTTGGCGGATGTACCGCCGGTGCGGTTGGTTTGGGAATCCTATATTCCAGCTTCGGCGTCTGGGCGGACTTCCGCCGTTCGGTTTCGGCCATCGGCATGGCGGCGCAATCTCTTACCGATAAGATGCGGTCCATCCCGGCCGCGTATCTCCATGACAAGAGCGGACTACTGGTGTTTGCCGCCGGCCTTCTGCTTTTGATCTCTGCCGCGCGCACTCGTGCCACACGCAGACGGCGATTCGTTATGGGGGCGTTATGCCTTGCAATCATGTTGCCGGCTGTTCTTCAGATGGCGGGCAAATTCCCGATCTACTATGGCTGGATGATTTTTGTGCCACTCACATTTGCGTGTACGAGCCTCGCAAGCGATGAGTGGAAGAACATCGGCCTTCCGATACGTGCCTTGGCCGCCTGCCTGCTCACCGCGGCGATGGCCATCGGCCTGCCCTTGCGGATTGTCTCCGTCATCGCGAGTTGGAATGAACGGGAGCCCCAGTTGCTGGATGCCTTTGTGAAAGCAAACGTTCCGCCTGGAGAAACCGTACTAGCAGACTTCAAGTTGTACTATGCCTTGCGAGACACAGGAGCGCATCCGATCTTGCCGACTTATATACCTGCTCTCCGGCCATCTGAGCGGGAGAAGATAAGCGTGCTGCTCTTGAGACAGGCAGACCTCCCTGCGGCCCAGCGGGCACTGGGAGATGACTGGGAACCTACGGGCGAGTTCCTATTGCCGCCGCGCTGTCCGGGTATCTTCCTTCGCTCGATTAGTGAACTCCGCGATGAGAGCTACCCGATTGTTGCTTACCGGCGGGCGGGTCAAATCTCCCGGCCGTAACGAGAAAGCCTGCCAACGCCTAAGACCGTTCAACCAGTCCCGTTTCCATTCTGCGAACCGCAAGGCCGCCGTGCCGATGACAGCCGGCGGTTCGAGAGTGCGACTCACATGTTCCAGTTCGGAACAAAGCCCCAGTCAATTGTTCCCTTTCACGCAACGCGCTCTGTTCCGCGATCTACCTCGCTTCCATTTGAGCCTTTGGTTTCATTCGGATAGACGCACATTCGTTTGGTGATCCGAGTGCAGCATCGTATCTGGAAGAGTGTTGGCAAAGGATGAGGAGGCGGCGTTGGGCTTGAATTCGGTTGCCACATTAACGGGAGTCTACGCGCTGTATCTGTTGATTCGTCGACGGCCGGTTGTCGATGTTTTCATCAGCGTGTACCTATTCTCCGTCTTCGCGCTCCCTGGATGGTGCCACTGGTTCGTTCCGCACGTTCCCAAAATGACGTTTGACCAAACCGCAATTCTGCCCATTGCTTTTTACTTTTTCCTGAAACACAGAAAGGATTGGCAATGGTCGTTTACAGATGTTCTAGTGTTCAGCTTCGTCATCCTGCTGACCGTTTCCGAGTACTTGAATGCAGGCTACAACGAGGCGCAGAACCTCGGTTTTGGCTATTTCGCTCAAGGTGCGTTGCCTTACATCCTCGCCAAGGGCCTGATTGAACCGCAAGGCATGCGAGTGAAATTCGTCAAGCGCATCGTCGTCCTGATTAGCTTCGTCACTTTGCCCTTTGCCTATGAGTTCAAGATGGGTTACAACCCATATCGCTTTGTTTCAGACAGGTTCTTTCCCGACTCGGCATGGGTGACAACCATGCGGTACGGCTTTTCCCGGGCGGCAGGGCCATATTCTCATTGCATTCTTGCCGGCGCTGTATGCCTAGTCGGGTTCCGGCTTCAGGTATGGCTCGAGAAGAGCGGCCACTGGGAAAAATATTTTGCCAGGTTTCGTCCTTTCGGGATGACCAAGGCGCGCATCCTCACAATCATCGTGTTGATGGCTCTGGTGATGACCCTTGCGCGCGGACCGCAAATCGGTGCTGTATTTGCCACGATCATCGCGGGAATAGGTGCGGGACGAAACGTGCTGCGGCGAGCTTTGGTTGTGCTGGGAATCACGGTGGTTATCGGAATTCCGATTGCCATCCAAAGTTATCAATACGCCGCCGTGGGACGTGATCATGCCAAAACCACATCGCAGGAATCCGCCGCGTACCGCAAAGAGCTGCTCGATAAATATGTAGTCATTGCGGAAGAACACGCCAAGCTTGGATGGGGCCGCAACGGATGGCCCAAGGTATTGGGAATGCCATCGATCGACAATTACTATTTGTTGTTGGCGCTGATGCACGGAATTCCAGCCTCCATGCTGCTCGTCCTGATCATGGTATCAATCATGTTGCGATTGCTGAAGAATGGCTTTGCCAACGCGCCAAGGAGTCCGCTTGGCAGTTCCCTCAGCTTTACCCTCGGAGGCATCTATCTGGGCTTCATCTTCACCTTTTTCACTGTATTCCTTGGCGAAAACGTGCTTCCTATCTTCTTCCTGATCACCGGGTTTGCAGAAGGGTACCTGCTCCGGGGTGGAGATAGTTCGCCTGCGGATGGAACCACCGATGGGGCACTCAATGAAATTCAGAAGCTAGCACCGGAGCCACGATTTGCTGTTGTCATGGCTTGACGAAAGCGTCAGCCTCATGACGATTCATCCAGGCGTCCACTCTGCGATGCCAGCAGCGGCGAGATGATTGACAGAAAAATATCTATGGAATGAAGTACTTGTCGCCAGGCCTCGTCCCTTGAAGGTCCATTTCAGAGAAAGCAGATTCGATGAATGGCGCCGCTGGTGCCTGGCAAAATGCGGTGCAACCCTTTGTCGCCTCCTGTGTCGCCCCATTCCAACTGGTAGCGTGCAACGCCAGTATCTACGCCCGTCTCCGGCCATGATCTGCTGGTAAAAACCGGCCCGACACGCAATTCTCCGCATCTGCCCCTAACGGGGTAGGTGCACACCCCAAAGCGGGATGATCCAAAAATCCAAATGAGGTCAACTACGGGAAGTTCAGATTCGGAGAAGACCCGTGAGCACCCAAATCATCAACATCCCCGTACAGGCTTCGGCATATGGCAATACACTCGCATAGCATCCTGCCGGGCACGTTCCAGGCATGCCTTCCTTTCCCCGCAAGGGCCTTGGCCGCGACATTGCGTTCATCCTCTCGTTCCTCGGCCTTACGCTGACTGAGCAGGTCAGGCGCAATCTCCCCCCCGCGATGAAGCGCGCCCTCGATGTCGCTGTTTCCAGCCTCGCTCTTTTGTTGCTTTCTCCGCTCTTTCTTGTCGTGGCCATCGCCATCAAGATCAGCGATCCCGGGCCGGTCTTCTTCTGGCAGGACCGCGTCGGACTCTTCGGCTGCACCTTCGCCTTTCCCAAGTTCCGTTCCATGGTGGTCGATGCCGAGGCCCTCAAGCAGCGGCTGCTTCGGCATAACCAGCACGCGGACGGCGTCACCTTCAAGATGAAGGACGACCCTCGCATCACCTCCATCGGCAGGATCATCCGCCGGTTCAGCATCGACGAGTTGCCCCAGTTCTGGTCCGTGCTGAGGGGCGATATGTCGGTCGTAGGTCCCCGCCCCGCAGTCCCTCGCGAGGTCGCGCTGTACAGCGTCCGCGACCGCGTCCGTCTGCAGGCCAAGCCTGGACTCACTTGCATCTGGCAGGTCAGCGGACGGGCCGACCTCGCCTTTGTAAAGCAGGTTCAGCTCGACGAGGAGTACATCCTCCGCCGGAGCTTCTGGTTCGACCTTCGCCTCATCTTTCAGACCATCCCGGCCGTGCTTCACGGGAAAGGAGCCTACTAATGGCTGAGGACACTCCGTACTCGTACCGATTGGTCAAGCGCATCTTCGATCTCATCGTCGCCTGCGTTACTTTTCTCTTTGTCTGCCCATTTGTCGCCTTTGCTTTCATCAGGAACCTCCGCAGTGCCGGGCTTCTTCAGCGCGTCGCCCTGGTTGGCCGTGACCTGGTGAGGTTCACCAGCCTCACATCCAGCTCCGCGACAATCCGCCGCGCTATTCGGCTTGTCGATGTGGCGCGCGGACATGCATCGATCGTCGGGCCCCGCCTCGCGCGCATTGAGGAACTCCGGGAAGATGCGCTGCACATCCGCCGCGTTGTACCTCCAGGACTCGTCTGCCTCCAGTGGCTCCGCATTCGCAGCAATGTCGCCTTTGTTCCAGAGATTGCCAGCGACCTCGAGTACGCTGAGAAACGCAGCCTCAAGCTTGATCTCTCCATCATGGTCCGCGCCCTGCTCGTTTCGCTCTACGGCAAGCCGGCCACCCACTTTACTTCGACAGTCCAGATGCTCGGCGTCCGCATCGACAACATGACCCAGGGTCATGCGCTCGAGTACATTGAGAACACGATCGACGGCTTGGTCGGGCCTGTCCAGATTGCCTTCGTCAATGCCGATTGCCTTAATAAGGCGGTTGCTCATCGCGAATATCGCCGCACACTCAACAGCACTTCTCTGGTATTGGCTGACGGCATCGGCGTCAAGATCGCCGGCTCGCTACTCTCTCGCCCCATTCGCCAGAACGTTAACGGCACCGACCTCTTCCCCCATCTCTGCCAGATGCTAAACCGCAAGGCTGGCAAGCTCTTTCTTCTCGGCGCGCGGCCCGAAGTTGTCGAGGCTCTCGCCAACCGTCTGCGCATCGAGTATCCCAGCCTCTCGCTCTGCGGCGCTGCGGATGGCTACTTCGCCGATGAGGATGTCCAGGTGAAGCAAATCGCCGACGCTGCACCTGACGTGCTTCTGGTTGCCATGGGCTCGCCGATTCAGGAACAGTTCATTAGCCGCAACGCCGACCGCCTTGGCGCTAAAGTCTCCATCGGCGTCGGCGGCCTCTTCGACTTCTACTCCGGTCGCATTCGACGCGCGCCTCGATGGATGAGGGACAGCGGACTCGAGTGGGTCTATCGCCTGATCCAAGAGCCAGGCCGCATGTGGAAACGCTACCTCGTTGGCAACTTCGTCTTCCTTGCCTACACTCTGGCAGAGAAATTCGGCGTCTCCTACGGCGAACCCAATCGCGAGCAAGTGAGGGTCGGATGATCGGTCTTATCGACTGCCGTGTCCGCGGCCGCATGAACCACTGGTCCAGCGTTCCGGCGGATCAATTAGAATTCCTCGATCGCCCCCTGCCGCAGCGAGA
>Ga0118677_10016662_pt1 | contig 10023 bp, 6 predicted proteins | sample AliMusrvi5mmetaG_FD_86154 | JGI IMG/M metagenome (GOLD analysis project Ga0118677, IMG submission 86154)
GGATCGACCAGGAACTTGACGAGGTTGAGGCGGGATTTTTCGCCCCCGGAGAGGATGCCGCAGCGTTTTTCCACGTCGGTGCGGCGGAACAGGAACGAACCGAGGATCGAGCGGGCCTCCTCGTCGCGCAGCGTCGGGCAGATGCCCATCACTTCCTCGAGCACCGTGTTGTTTTCGTTGAGGGCTTCCGAGCGATGCTGCGAGTAGTAGCCGATCTTCGTGGCGTAACCCACGTCGCGCTTGCCGGCATCAATCGGGATATGGCCGGCGAGGATTTTGAGCAGGGTGGTCTTGCCGGAGCCGTTGGGGCCGACCAGCACGATGCGGTCGCCGCGCTCGATGGTTAGATCGAGGTTCTTGTAGATGCGTTTGTCGCCATACGACTGGCCGACCTTGATGAGGTCGATGACCTTTTGATTGGAACGCGGGGGTTGGGGGAAATTGAACTTGAAGGGCTTGCGCGGGGTGCGCGGCTTTTCGACGCGTTCGAGTTTTTCGAGGAACTTGATTCGTGACTGGACCTGGGCGGCCTTGGAGCCGATTTGGCGGAAGCGGTCAATGAACTCCTGGTGCTGTTCGATTTCCTTGTTCTGGTTGCGGTAGGCTTGGACCTGGAGGTCATAGCGTTTCTCACGCTGGTCGAGAAACGAGGAGTAGTTGCCGGTGTAGGAGATGAGCTTGGCCCCATCGGGGTCGATTTCGACGACGGTCTCGACGATGGCATCCATGAAATCGCGGTCATGCGAGATCATGAGGATGGCCCCCGAGTAATTCAGCAGGTAGCGCTGGAGCCACAGCAACGACAGCAGGTCGAGGTGGTTGGTCGGCTCGTCGAGCATCAGCAGGTCCGGCTCCATGACCAACAGGCGGGCCAGATGGGCGCGCATCACCCAGCCACCGGAGTATTCGCGGGCGGGGCGGTGGAAATCGGGTTCCTTGAAGCCCAGTCCGGAGAGGATCTTTTTCGCCTTGGGCTCGTTTTGGTAGCCGTTGAGGTGGTTGAACTGGTCCTGCGCCTTGGCGTACTCCGGATGCGCCAGATCGCCGGTCTTCTCGTGCTCGCGCATGGTGCGCAGGATGCCGATCATTTCCGGGGTGATGCCCATGGCAATCTCGATGATGGTTTCATCCGTGGGCTCGCCGGACTCCTGCGGCAGATAGCCGGTGATTGAGTACTGGTCGCGCTCAATGGTGCCCTCGTCGGGGCTGTCCTCGTCGAGAATCATGCGGAACAACGTGGATTTGCCGGCACCGTTGGGGCCGACGAGCGCCACCCGTTCGCCCCAGTTGATGGACAGTTCCGCGTCACGGAGCAGGGTGCGTCCGCCGAGGGTCTTGGAGAGTTTGTGAATGGTGAGCACAGGGCGGATGTAGATGAGGATGGCGCAGGGGGCAAGGAATTCGATTTCAAGTGACACCTTCCCCCCTTGTCAAAAAGACCACTCAGGCCGCCGAGCGTTGGGGTTTGACTGCCTAAGACAACCACAGATTAAGGGATTACACGGATTGCACGGATGAAGCATGATTCTCCCTAAAACGGTGTCACCCTCGCTTCCCAGAGGTAAGGAGTCCTGAACGGGGTGACATTTTCAGGATCTTACGGGAATTTTTTACCACTGACACGTTGAACATCAACGAAACCGCTAAAATATTCACAAAAATCACCTCGGCAAACTCAGCGGCACCCAGTGTCTCGAGATTTTTTCAAAACGATTCGCCCACCCCGGCGCGCGTGGCCTCGGGACACGAAGCCGTGAAGGAAACGCGAATGAAAAATCTTGACGCAAGGGCGGTTTGGAGGGTTTCATTGCGCAGCCGAATTACCGACATGCTTACAATTCCCGTCTCCAAACTAACGATGGCACGCAGCTTTGTGTGTTTTGCCGGCCTGTTGTCTCTTGTCTTTGGGGCGCTGATGGGCGGCTTGAATGCCCAGGATTTCGAGGGGAAGAAGATTTCCAGCGTGGATGTTCACTACACTGGCCCCAAGACGGTGGACGAGGCGCGCATCCGCAATCTGATGAGTTCCAAGGCCGGCACCGTCTATTCCGCGGAGCACTTGGATGCGGATGTCAAGGCGCTCTATGAATCGGGCTTGGTGGAAGACGTGCGGTTCCTGGCCGAGCCGGTGGGTGAGACGGTGCGGCTGATTGCCGAAATCACGTCGCGTTCGGAATACGTGGCGATTGGCTTTGTTGGCAACACGGTGTTCACTGACCAGAAACTCGCCAAGGAAAGCAAGCTCAAGAGCCGTGGCATCCTCAGCGACGAGGTGATCCTGGAAGCGCGCCGTAACATCGAAAAATACTATCAGGGCTATGGCTACCCGGACGTCAAGGTCACCCATCGGATGCAGCCGACGGCCCAGCAAGGCAAGGCGGACCTGATTTTTGTGATTGACGAGGGCACCAAAAACGAGATCCGCAGGATCCGCTTTGAGGGCAACCATGCGTTCACCAGCAACGAGTTGCGCAAGGAAATGAAAGTCAAACCCAAGGGCTGGTTCTCGTGGCTGACGAAGTCCGGGCGCTTTGAAAGCGGCCAATTGGACACCGACCTGGATGCGGTGTTGGACTACTATCGCAGCAAGGGCTACCTGCGCGTCAGCAGTCCGGGCATCCGCCGCGAGCCGGTGGGCGACGGCCGCGTGGACCTGGTCATCCCGATCGTCGAAGGCGAGAAATACACGGTGGCGTCGGTGGGTTTCGGCAAAATGACCGTGTTCAAGCCCGAGCAACTCTATCCGGCACTCACGCTGGTGGCCAACAACGCCTATTCCTCCAAGAAAATGCGCGCCGACATCACCATGATCCGCAGCTACTATGGCTCTCGTGGCTACGCCGATGCCGCCGTGTCGCCCGACATCCGCGATGCCGGACCCAACCGCGTTTCCATCACCTACAAGATCACCGAAGGCACGCGCTTCCATGTGGGCCGCGTCAACATCAAGGGCAATACCAAAACCAAGGACAAGGTGATCCGCCGCGAGGGCACCCTTAAGCCCGGCGATTGGTTCAACTCGGTGGAGTTGGAAACAACCAAGGCGCGCCTAACCAACCTGCAGTATTTCAACGACGTGCAGGTGACCGGCACGCCCGCGGGCGGCGGCTACCGCGATGTGGATATCCTGGTGGACGAGAAATCCACCGGCTCGGTGGGCGTGGGAGTCGGCTTCAGCTCGATTGACAGCATTGTGGGCTTTCTGACCTTGGAACAAACCAACTTCGACTTGTTCAATCCGTGGAACTTCACCGGTGGCGGCCAACGCTTTGCGATGAACCTGCGGGCGGGCAGCCAGCGCACCGACTTCACCATGTCGCTGGTGGAGCCGTGGTTCCTCGACCGCAAGCTGGCCCTCGGCGGCGAGTTGTTCTTCCGCCAGTCCAACTATTTCAGCAGCTACTATGAACAGACCAATGTGGGTGGCGCCATGTCGTTGCGCAAGCCGGTGGGGGATCACAGTTCGCTCAAACTGGAATATCGCCTTGAGGATGTGAAAATCGACGTGGCCGGCAACACGCCGCCGCGCTCGGAGTACGTCCGCGGCAATGAGGATGGCACCTTCCTGCGCAGCGCCATGGCCTTGAACTATCTGTATGACACCCGCGACAGCAACGTCATGCCGCGCAGCGGTCACAAGGTGGATGCCGTGGCGACGCTGGCAGGCCTCGGCGGCGATGTGCACAGCTTCTCCATCTCGGTGCAGGCGCAAAAGTATTGGAACCTCAAATGGGATTCGATTCTCTCCGTCAGTGGCGAACTCGCATCGGTCGAGGGCTTGAATGGCGACGACGTTCACATCTTTGAGCGGATGTTCCTTGGCGGCGGCCGCACCTTGCGCGGCTTCAAGTTCCGTGATGTCGGCCCGCGTGACTACCCGGACACCACCGGCGAGGCGATCGGCGGCAAGTCGCTGGGCTATGTCTCGTTTGAATACACCATTCCGATCATCGAAACCGTGCGCGCCGCCGTGTTCTACGACACCGGCTTTGTCAATGCCGCCAGTTGGGATATGAACCCAGGCGACTTGTATAGCGACGTCGGCTTCGGGGTGCGCCTGCGCCTGCCCATCAGCCCGATGCCACTGGCCTTGGACTATGCCGTGCCGTTGCAGGTGCCCAACAGCCAGGCGGACAAGGGCGGCCAGTTCAACTTCTATCTGCTCTATCAGTATTGAGCCGGATTCACGGCGGTGAATCCTGGCCGGGCGGGGGACGTCTGACCGGGTGCGGGCCGCTCTGCATGGGCTTCTCGCTAGACATGTGGCTGATCAGCCGCTCGTTGAACTCATCGGCCATGTTGTAGCCGAGGCTGCGCAGTTGCTGGTCGAGCGCGGCGATGGTGACCATCCTCGCGGTGTCGCGGCCGGGGCCGACGGGCACCTCCACCTGGACGACGTGTTGGCCGAGGATCTCGTAGGTGTCCTGTTGCATGCCGCAGCGGTCCACCTCGTTGAGATCGGCCCCGGGTCTGAGCAGCACGACCAGATCGAGGTGTTTGATGCCGATGCCGCGCATGTCCACCATGCAGCCATGGACCGTGACGCTGGGGGCGAAGTCGTGCTCCAGCCGGATGGTGGCCGCGTTGAGGAAATTCATCGTCACCATCGAGGTGCCAAACACCGGGATGCCGTGATGGTTGGCCACATGCAGGAGGTCATCGCCAAGGTCCGCGCTGCGGGCCACGACGATGCAGGGGATGTCGCGATCGCACATGCGGCGGAACCGGTCCGAGCGCAGGGCATCGGGCAGCTTTTTCAGATAGGACAACTCCGAGTTGCCCAGCACCTGCACGCGCTTGGGCGCGAAGTAGGAGAAAAACCCGGCGAGCGCCAGGCCCGGCCGGTTCATGGCCGGCTCGCTGATCGGGCGGTCGAAGCCCACTTCCTGGCCTAGCAGGGCGAGATTGAGCTTGTCGGCGTGGTTCTTGAAGAACTCGCCAACCGAAATCGAGGCAACCGTTTTGACGCGTTGTGGGGGCATAGGCGGCACTCAAGCACATCCCAGGCCGGTCGGCACGCAAAAACTCCGTGGAGGGGCGCGTTCGGCGGTTTGCGCTGACGGGGAACGCCGGCGTCCCGCCGGCCGTGTTCGGCTTCCTGCCGAACACTCTTCGGTGGATCACCCGCGAAACGCGCAGCAACCTCTTCGGCCACCCCGTCCAGCAGACAACCCCGCCGCCTACCCGCGCGGGGTCTCATCGGCTATCAACTGCCAGCTCTTGTTCGTTTCGACTGGAATGCCCGCCTCCGGAGCGAACACCGCCTCGCTCTGAAAATCCTCGATTTTCCAGATGTTGCGCGGGGCGCCGCCCCATGACCAGCGGGCGCGCATGCCGAAGACCATGCCCTGCCAGGGCTTGGGATGATCCAACATTTCACTCATCCCCTCGTTGGCAGTGACTTGCCAGCGCCTGATCCCTCACTTCTTGATTTCCAGCGCAACCTCCTTGCCGGCGGCAAGCGTCACCTGTTGGCTGGTGCCTGCGGCTTCGAGCCGGATCGTTTGGTCCTTGGTGGAGAGCAGGCTCACCTTGATGAGCTTGTCGTCCCACCTAAGACGGGTGACGGTGATCTGGCCGCGGCACAGCACACCGGCAATCTCACCCGTCGTCCAGGCAGCCGGCACGGCTGGCAGCAATTTGATTTGACCCAACTCGGACGCCACCAACATTTTGATGATGACCGCGGGCATCCCGCCACTGATGTCCATGTTGAACAGGGACTTGGCATTGTGCATCGAGGCGAGGTTGTTGAGCCAATAGCGGTTGACCAACTGCACCAGACATTGATAGGCAAGCGCCGGCTCGCCGAGGCTGGTGGACGCCTGGCCGAGTTGCACCAGGCCGAATGACATGAAGCCCGACGTGTTGCCGCTCCAATGGCGTTGCAGCTTGAGTTCGATCATCTTCTTGAAGGCGTCCTTGAGCTTGGGATTTTGGGAGATCTCGTCTGGAATGCCGTCATAAAGCGCGTAGAGTTGCGACGAGTGCCGGTGGTTGAGGTCGTCGATGAGCTTTGGGGTGGCCCATTCCTTGACGAAGCCCTCGTCGCTGATCTGATAGTCCGGCATCTTGGCGAGCATGGTCTTCCACAGCGGGATCTTGTCGCGGTTGGTGCCAAGCACCTCCGACGCCATGATGAGATGATTGAACAACTCCTTGGCGGCGGCGATATCCATCGTCGCGTTGAAAGTGCCTTGCGACTTGGTGTTTTTCGGGAAGTTTTCCGGCGACTGGGTGGGCGAGAACACATACTTTCCGTCAGGTCCTTCATATAGGTAATCCTCAAAGAACAGCCCGACCTTTTGCATGTAGGGCAGCGCGTGTTCGGTTAGAAACTTCCGGTCTCCCGTGTAGAGATAGTAGTCATAGAAAAAGTGGGCGGCCCAGGCCGCGCCGCCGACCCAGAAGCCGCCGGCGAAATCGGGGGCCAGGGCGTTGTTGAAACCGTTGGTGGTGGAGCGCGACGGCAACACCACGCCGCGGGCGCCGAACATGTTCTTGGCATTGATTTCCAACCAGGGAACAAGCGATTCGATATAGGACGTGTAGGCCAACATCAGTTCCGGCGTGTTGCCCATCATGGTGCTGGCGATGGCTGACGGCACGTTGCCGTTGTGGGTGTAATCACTGGCCCAGCCGGGGACATAGGTGCCTCCCCACACGCCCTGCAAATTCGGCGGCAGCTCGCCGGTGGCGGAGATGATGTTATAGCGGCCGGCATCGAATTCCTTTTCGACCAGGGCAAGGTTGAGTTGTTCGTTGGTGGACTTGGTCTGCAATTCCTCGGTGGTGAGCTGGCGGTCGGCGCCACCGCCCAGATCCAGGCGCACGCGCTTGAACAGCTCGCCATGGATCGCGGCATGGCGCTTGAGCAGCGCTTGATAGTCCGCCCCCAAGCCGGCCAGGTGTTTGGTGCTGTCTTCAATCTGCGATTTGTCAGGATCATAGAGCATCCTGATATCTATCAAAACAAGCACCTGCTCCGCTCCGCTCACCACCAGCGTGTCGCCCTTGGGCTCGGTGCCGCCACCTTGGGCTATCACACTGGCAATGCCTTCCAGCGCATGGATGCTGCCGGGGTAGGCCTTGGAAAACGAGTTCTTATAGGTTAGGCATGACTTCTCGGCGTGGGTCTTGACATTCGAGACGTGCTCCTTGAAAACCTCCTCGGATTGCTGGAGCGTCCTGGCGCCCAGCTTCTCATCCACCTGCCGCGGGCTGAGCGACAGCGTGCAATTCACCGCGCCCTTGCCCGGTCCCGTGATCAGCATCACCGCCACCCCGTCAGCGCGCGACACAAACAGCCGCCGCTCGTACACCCCGTGGCTGTCGGCCCAATGGACCGTGGTTTCCCCAGTCTGGAAATCCACGGATCGAACGTAATCCTTGATTTCCCTCTCGGTGTTCATCGCGATGTTGAGGTCGAAGGCGGGAACAAACGGATCGGGATACATGAACCCGTCCAGCCCGGATAGATCAAACTGCAGGTTGGTCGCCTGCTTGTACAAGCCGCGGTCGATCAGATTGCGGATCTCAAACAGGCGCGCGCCATTGTCCGGCGGCATGTGCGGCGGCCCCTGCGGCAGAAACAGCCGCTCATGAGTGAAAATGACCGTCTCCTGCAACGGCCGGCTCATCACATTCGCGCCGATGGTGCCGTTGCCCGAAATGAGACCATGTTCCCAGGTTTCTGCCGGGGTCGAGCTGATGAAGCCGCGCTCCGGTGCCACAAAGGCTGGCGTTGTCTGGGCTTGTGCCATCCCCGGCGCTCCGCCGACGATGCCGCTGATCAGGGAAATGAGGTATTTTTTCATGGGTCGCGATTGAGGCGACGGGTACTTCCCCGCGGCGGCGGATCTGTCAAAATTGACGGATTTCCATGGGGGTCGGTCAGGAAATGGCGCGAACACGCCCGAGCCCCCCCCACTAACACGTTCTACGCGGCCCGTGACAATTGGTCAGTAGCCGGTGAACGGGAGAATCGCGCTACATAGGGCTAACACGCCTTCGGTTTGCGATCCTATCCCCGGCATCTGTATGCCCCAGCCACCTTCGATCGGAATCATGCCAGGACGGGTGAATATCAGGCCGGCAGAGTCCATGATTTCCGTGATACTCAGGCGCATCGTGCCTCCGACGCTCGCAGGGCCAATGGTTGCTCCTCCGTCCTGGGACAAAGTCGCCTTAGAGTTGAACATATAGAGTTGGGCGGCCCGCGTGGTAGTGAATGCCCGCGGCGGGCCGGACTTGGTCATCGATCCCGGGCCTGGAATCTTGGGAATTGAAATGCCGAAACCAAAACCCGTGTAAAAATAAATTGCCGTTTGCCTGCGCACCAGATCGACGATCTGAAAAAAGTAATCGTCGGTTTGGAGGAGAGCCGACGCGGAACCGCCACCGACGACGCGGATCTCGAAACGCGTTGACTGGATGGAAGGCGGTTTGGGTCTAGGCGGTGGTCTGGAAGCATAGACCAGGACTTCAACGGCCCGGTCGTAGCCGTCGTCGGGATTCGGCGCGAGTGACTCGTCGTCACCTTCGGGCACCTCACGGCCAATGTTCACGCGTGGGCTGTAGGTGAGAAGCCTCTGCTCCACTTCCTTGCAACGCTGAACTGTCAGCTCGTAGTTCAGTTGGTGCGAATTGCGCCCACCGGTCTGTTTCCACTGCCGCGAGGCGTGGCCAATCACGTCCACCCATGCGGCCGGGTTACCTGCTAGCACAGGCCGCACGTTGTCTTCCAACCATCGTTCATGGGTGGGCAGAGGGTTGGACTGGCCGGTGCCGAAATTGCACAAACGCGCCGCTACCAGGGCATCAGTTCCGGTGATTGGTTGAACGTCGAGAGCCATGGCAGCGAAAATAGCCTTTCGGCTTGCCTTGCCAAGGAAAATCGTTGGGGAAAATGTTGCGATGCGAGGATCCCATCGCTCGGTGAGCCCGCGGGCTAGATGACTGGCGCGAAATTCAAGTTGCCGACGGGCGTAACCCGGGCTTATCCTGCCCCATGCAAACGCGCACATTGGGCAGGGACGGCGATGCGATCGGCGAGGTGGGGCTGGGATGCTGGCAGTTTGGCGGGGACTTCGGGCCGATGGACGAGGCCACCGCGTTAGGGATTCTGGCGGCTGCCGTGGAATGCGGGACGGATTTTTTTGACACGGCCGATGTCTATGGCGCGGGTCGCAGCGAGGAGCTGATAGGCCGGTTCCTGAAGTCCTGCGCGACCCCGGTGAAGGTGGCGACCAAGGTGGGCCGCAGCGGCGCGCTCTATCCCAACAAATACTCCCGCGAAGCCGTGCGCGAATCCATCAGCGGCTCGCTGCGCTGGCTGGGGATGGAGGCCATCGACCTGATCCAACTTCACTGCGTGCCGAGCCGGATTTTGCGCGACGGTGCGATCTTCGAGTGGTTGAGAGAATTCAAAAAGGATGGGCTCATCGGTGAATTCGGCGCCAGCGTGGAAAGCGTGGAGGAAGGTCTTGTCTGTTTGGAACAGGACGGGCTGCGTTCGTTGCAAGTCATCTTCAATCCGTTTCGCCAGAAATTGGTACGCGAGTTGTTGCCGCAGGCCCGCGACAAAGGCGTGGGCATCATCGTGCGGCTGCCACTGGCCAGCGGGCTGCTGGCCGGGAAGTTCACCAAAGACACGACCTTTCCTGATTCCGACCACCGCAATTACAACCGCGACGGACAATATTTCAATGTCGGTGAGACGTTTGCCGGGCTGCCGTTTGCGCTCGGGGTGGAGCTGGCGGGTAGACTCAAGGACTTTTTGCCGCAGGGCATGAGTTTGGCGGAAATGTCGCTGCGGTGGATCCTGGACCATGAGGCGGTTTCGGTGATTATTCCGGGGGCCAGCTCAGCGGAGCAGGCCAGGGGCAACGCGGCGGTGTCGGCCTTGGAGGCCTTGCCGGAGGAGCTGCATGAGAGACTTCGAGAGTTCTATCTTGAGAACGTGGAGCGGCATATTCGCGGGCCATATTGAGGATGCCCGATTCGAGTGGGAAGGGCCAATGG
>Ga0118677_10016664_pt1 | contig 10022 bp, 8 predicted proteins | sample AliMusrvi5mmetaG_FD_86154 | JGI IMG/M metagenome (GOLD analysis project Ga0118677, IMG submission 86154)
TTTCCAAGCCGTAACCGCATCGTTGCAGGAATGGCTCACGCCACGCTTGTGATTGAATCCGGCAAACGTGGCGGAGCCCTTATCACTGCTGAAATTGCTAATTCTTACAACAAAGACGTCTTGGCAATTCCGGGAAAAGTCAAGGATGAATATTCTGAAGGATGTAATTATTTAATAAAAAGCAATAAAGCCGCTTTAGTTGAATCCGCTGAAGATATCAAGCACATGATGGGCTGGGAAAGCCGGGATAAAAAACAAAAATCAGTACAAAAAAAATTATTTGTAAATCTTTCACCAGATGAAGAAACACTTGTAACCATCCTGAAAAACAACGGCGAATCAAGTATCGATTTTCTTTGCAGCCAGTCGCAGTTCAGTATGAGCAAAGTGGCGTCAACATTATTAAATCTGGAATTCGAGAGTGTCGTTAAAAATTTACCCGGAAAACTTTAGTTTCCTGAGTTGTCCGACCAGGGCTCGAACCTGGACTCTTCTGATCCAGAGACAGACGTGTTGCCAGTTACACCATCGGACAATTACACTGCAAAAGTACGGTTTTTTTTGAAAAATGAAAGGACAAGTGAGGGAATTATTGGAAAAGTTGAGTTTAAAATGAATTTATAATAGAGGGAGATCGCAAGAGTTTTTGAAGCAGACCACAAGATTTTTTTAGGGCGATCACATGATTTTTTTAGGGCGACCACAAGGGTCGCCCCTACGAAATCAATATTATCCGGCCTTTTCAATCTTGGCCCAGGAGTCTTTTAATGTTGAGATCCGGTTGAAAACTAGCTTGCCTGGTTTGGAATCTGAATCGGTACAGAAATAACCTAACCTTTCAAACTGATAGCTGTCAAGTGGTTTTGTTGTAGCCAATCCGGGTTCGACATATGCTTTAGGCAAGACTGTCAATGACTGTGGATTCAGGTTATCGATAAAAGATTCTCCTTCTTCGACATCATCAGGGTTTTCATTTACAAAGAGACGATCGAATAAACGAACCTCAGCTTCTATCGCATGACTTGCAGATACCCAGTGAATGGTGCCTTTAACCTTGCGGCCATCGGGGGAGTTTCCTCCCTTGGTTGCAGGGTCATAAGTGCAATGCAGTTCCAGAATATTTCCTGCAGCATCCTTGATGACATCTGTACAACGGATAAAGAATCCATAACGCATGCGGACTTCAGTTCCGGGAGCCAACCTGAAGAATTTCTTAGGAGGTTCTTCCATGAAGTCATCACGTTCGATATACAATTCCTTTGTGAAATAAATCTTTCTGCTGCCTGCTGAAGGATCTTCAGGATTATTAACCGCTTCGAGTTCTTCAACATGTCCTTCGGGGAAGTTCGTGATGACTACTTTCAAAGGATTCAACACTGCCATCACACGGTTTGCTTTCTTATTCAGATCCTCACGAAGACAATATTCAAGTTGTGAAACATCGATCAGCTGGTCGCGTTTAGCCACTCCAATCATCTCTGCAAAGTTGCGTAATGACTCAGGTGTATATCCACGACGGCGTAATCCACAAATGGTTGGCATTCTAGGATCATCCCATCCATTTACAAGACCATCGTTGACCAGTCTGAGCAGTTTGCGTTTGCTCATCACGGTGTATGTCAGGTTCAGACGTGAAAATTCAATCTGACGGGGACGGTAACTATCAACTGCAATCTGATCCAGGAACCAGTTATACAATGGACGGTGGATTTCAAATTCCAAAGTACAGATAGAGTGGGTGATGCCTTCCAGATAATCACTCTGTCCATGGGCATAATCATACATCGGATAAATGCACCATTTATCTCCGGTCCGGTGATGGTCGGCATGGATGATGCGATACATCAAAGGATCACGCATCAACATGTTGGGATGAGCCATGTCGATTTTGGCACGCAAAACACAGTGTCCGTCAGGGAATTCCCCATTGCGCATCCTGATAAACAGATCGAGATTCTCTTCAATGGAACGGTTACGGTTTGGACTTTCGATGCCCGGTTTCATGACAGTTCCACGTTTCAGACTGATCTCTTCAGCTGACTGATCATCTACATATGCATTGCCTTTTTTGATAATCAGAATAGCCCACTCATAGAGCTGTTCAAAATAATCAGAGGCGTATAATTCAGTTCCATTCCAATTGAAACCTAACCAATTGACATCTTCCTTGATGCTGTCAACATATTCAACATCTTCCTTGGTAGGGTTGGTATCATCAAAACGCAGATTAGTCAATCCGTTATATTGCTGAGCCAGACCAAAATTGAGACAGATTGATTTTGCATGACCAATATGGAGATAGCCATTTGGTTCAGGCGGGAAACGGGTATGTACGCGTTTTCCATTCTTCCCTAGAGCCAGGTCTTCGTCGATGATAGCATTGATGAAGTTGGCGGTCTTTGAGCTCTTGCCTTCATTTTCTGCATTGAGCAGATTATTGTTTTCTTCCGGATTTCCCATTTAGTATACTTGATGGTTACGGTACAAAGTTACGGCTAATTGTAAAAATCCAGATCACTATATCTGAAAAAATGAATATAATGTAGTATAATGGGGTATTTATTTTATTCATGTGGTGTTTTTTGGATGGGATTGCGTGTTAATATATGGTTATTCGGGGCAGGGTTTGGGTGTCGCTCGTTCTTTATGCGTAATTTTGCATGGAATTAAAGATCTCATCATGTCGTGGATTTCGATAGAAGGAATGGAATTTCATTCTTATCATGGTTGCTTCAAGGAAGAACGGGTTATAGGGACACGGTTTATTGTTAATCTATGGTTTGAGGTTGATACAATAGCTGCTGAAAAGTCAGATAATCTGAAAGATACGATTGATTATCAGGCAGTGTATATGCTGGTGAAGAGTCAGATGGAAGAGTCTTCACATTTGCTTGAGCACGTTGGTAGGAGGATTTTGGATGCTTTTCATCTGAAATATCCACAGGTAATCAGGTCAAAGGTGAATGTTTCAAAGCTAAATCCGCCGCTGGGTGGGAAGATTCAGAGTGTGAATGTGACGATTGAAAACGAGAGATAAAGATGGAAGCCTGCAATAAGTTTACGGATAAGAACCATGAGACAAGGATTTGTAACAAATGTGGAAACGCTTTTGGATGTGGAATGGGTGGTAAATGCTGGTGCTATGAAATTAGTCTCGATGAGAAAGCATTGAAAGAGATTGAGGATCAGTATCAGGGATGTCTTTGCCCGGAGTGTTTGACAGCAATTTCTTTACTTTCTTTGTAAGTAATTAACACTTTTCTTGAATCCAAATCTTACTTTCCTGGGAAGCGGTCTTGGTTAATCAGATTTTTTCATTACCTTTGCATCCCCAAATAAACATGGTTTCGTGGCCGAGTGGCTAGGCAGAGGTCTGCAAAACCTTCCACAGCGGTTCGAATCCGCTCGAAACCTCTGAAGAAGACTGGTAATTATTACCGGTCTTTTTTTGTTAATTGCCTTCCTCGGCTTTGTTTGTATTCAACTTGAAAAGAGAATAGATCAGGCAGGAACTAAAGAATACGGTAAACAAGATATAGAGATCTACAAACCCAAGTACCATAGCCGGGGTTCCTTTTAAGATTCCCATGAATGTCAGGACTGCAATAATAAATGCAATTATTAATCGGATAATGCTGTCGCGTGAACTCATGTTTCTTTTCATAGTGTTGCAGTTTAGTATATTAACAACAAGAATTGTTAATTGTTGTGGTAGATTTTGTTAATGATATTTTTTTCAAAGATAGAGGTAATTTGTAATAATTTCCATCATTTTATTCATTAGTAACACTAGCTTTGTTGTTTGAAATTTTCCATCTATGAAGCCTCTGAATTCAATTATAGTTAAACCGGCAGGACCGGATTGTAATTTGAATTGTACCTACTGTTTTTATCTCGACAAACTGGAGATGTTTGATGCCGGCAAGCATCGAATGACTGATGATGTGCTGGAGAATCTGATCCGTCAGGTGATGGAGCAATCGGGTAACGAGGTGAATATCGCCTGGCAGGGTGGAGAACCAACATTGATGGGATTGCCTTTTTTCAAACGGGTCATAGAGTTGGAGATTAAATACGGACAGGGGAAAACGGTAGGAAATGGACTGCAGACAAATGGGTTGTTGCTCAATGAAGAATGGGCCGATTTCCTGAAAGAATACAATTTCCTGGTGGGTATTTCGCTGGATGGACCTCAACATATTCATGATCACTATCGCAAGACGCCAAATGGTAAAGGTTCTTGGGATCTTGTTTCCAGGAATGCTAAGATGTTGGTGAAGAAAGGTGTGGAAGTCAATGCCATGACTACTATCACAGATTATTCTGCAGACTATGCCCATGAGATCTATGAATTTCATAAGCAAATCGGGTTGGGATGGATGCAGTTTAGTCCTGTTGTAGAGACTGATAAATCTGATTCCTTTAAGGCTGCTGATTTTTCTGTCAGTGGTGAGAAATATGGAAAGTTCTTGTGTGAGATCTTTGACCTTTGGTTGAAGGATCTGAATGAGGGACTTGTTGTGACTTCTGTCCGACACATTGATTCTGTATTTCACCGGTATGTCGGGATGGAAATGCCTGAATGTGTATTGAAACGGGAGTGTGGCGTCTATCTGATTGTGGAACATAATGGGGATGTTTATCCGTGTGACTTCTATGTCAAACCCGAAACCCGACTGGGGAATATTGCAGATGGTCAGTTGATTGATTATCTGAATTCAGACCCCATGCAGGCATTTGGAAAGGTGAAAGCCAATCTTTCGGAGAACTGCCTGACCTGTAAGTGGAAGTCATACTGTTTTGGCGGTTGCATCAAAGACCGTGTCCGTGATGTGAGAGATGGCGGAAACAATCACTTTTGTACTTCCTACAAGATGTTTCTGGAACATGCCGATCCGATATTAACGGGACTTGCTGCCGAGTTTCATGTTGCCAAAGGTAAGGAAACCAACACTTTTGATGCCACCGGACTATTCAGTTAAAGAGATAATTTTCAAAATAAAAACCAAAATATATATCCAATGAAACGTCTGTCTATACTCATTCTGGCCTTGATTTTATCAGGAGCAACCGGCTATGCTCAGAAAAATGAAAAGTTTTTTAACCTCATCCCCTATCCAAAGGAACTAAAGATGGGAACCGGTGTCTTTAAAGTCAATGCAAAGACAATCATTGCAGCAGATGAAAAGAATAAAACTGTTGCGGGTTTTCTGGCTGATTTATTGTCAGCTTATACAAAATCTAAGACTCTGATTAAGAATGATCAGCCTAAGAGCAATGCCATTATCCTGAAGTGGTCTGATGATGCAACGCTGGGATCACAGGGATACCAGATGGAAGTTACTTCAACTAAAATCACAATAAGTGCCAATCAATCCGAGGGATTTTTTATGGGAGTTGAAACACTAAGGCAACTCTTACCGGTTGAGGGTAAGAAGATTGAAGTCCCGGTACTGACCATCAAAGACATTCCTGAATTCAAATGGCGCGGGATCTTGCTGGATGTGTCACGACATTTCTTCCCTATTGAGGTGATGAAAAAGTATGTCGACCTGATGTCACTTTATAAAATGAATGTATTGCATTGGCATCTTACTGATGATCAGGGATGGAGGATAGAAATCAAGAAATATCCAAATCTCACTTCAGTAGGTGCATGGAGAACAGAAGCAGATGGTAGTCGTTATGGCGGTTTCTATACTCAGGATCAGATCAGGGATATGGTTGCATATGCCGAATCCAGAGGTGTAACGATTGTTCCTGAGATTGAAATGCCGGGTCACAGCACTGCGGCATTGGCTTCTTATCCCGAATTATCCTGTACTGGCGGTCCGTTTAAAGTGGCCACTATTAATGGTGTTTTGGATGATGTCTATTGTCCCGGTAAGGAAACCACTTTTCAATTCGTTGAGAATGTGTTGAGTGAAGTAATAGATTTATTTCCATCCCATTACATTCATATCGGAGGTGATGAGTGTCCCAAGACCCGTTGGATGAAGTGTCCCGATTGTCAGAAAAGAATCAAAGACGAGGGATTGAAAAATGAAGTTGAGTTGCAAAGTTATTTCACCCACCGTGTTGAGAAGTTTCTGAATTCAAAAGGCCGTAGTCTGACCGGTTGGGATGAGATAATGGAAGGTGGAGTGACACCCAATTCCACTATTCAGGTCTGGCGAGACTGGAAATATGCTAAAGAAGCAGCCTTAAACGGTAACGATATCATCATGGCTCCCACAAGTCATTCTTATTTTGATGGTGATCCTGAAAGCCTGACCATGGAAAAGGTCTATACATTTTATCCCATGCCAGAAGACTTCCCTGCAGAATTGCAGAAACATATCCTGGGCGGAGAATGTTGCTTGTGGGCAGAACGGATTCCCGATGTTAACCGTTTAGATTTCATGGTCTTCCCAAGGTTATTGGCCATGTCGGAATGCCTTTGGAACGGGAAAGCCAGACAACCTTTTGCAGATTTCAAAGCACGTGTAGAGAAAGAGTATCCACGTCTCAGGAAAGATGGCGTGAATTATGGTCCCGAGGGTCCGATCTATACCGTGGCTTTTAACTATGACAAGGGCTCCAAAGAGTTTGTTGGGAAACTAAATGAGATCACTAAAGGCTTTGAATATCATTATACTTTGGATGGAACTGATCCTGTGATGACGTCACCAATAGTTGTTAATGATGAGGTAAGATTTAAAGGACCTGTTAAGTTTAAGCTGCAGTCATTCCTGAACAAACTTTCTAACGGTCCCCTGACCAAAAGAAATTTCATCATACATCAGGCGCTTGGAGCAGAAGTTACCATGTTGAATCCATTGGGTAAAAGTTATCAGGGAACCGGAAAGAATAATCTGTGTGATGGAATGATGGGTTCGGAGTCGTTTCATGATGGTTACTGGCAAGGGATTGCATACAACGACATGGTTGCAGTGATTGACCTTGGAGAGGTGAAGTCTTTTAATGATCTGAACCTCCATATGTTGAGCAGCGCTTCTTCATGGATCCTGTTTCCATATGGTGTGCTATATGAGATTTCAAATGACGGTAAAACGTTTACAGGCATAGGCGCCGTGGAAAATGATCTGCCAATGAAGACTATGGGTGACATTCAGAAATCCTTTGAACTGAAATTAGGCGCTCCTGTCAAGGCACGTTACATCAAAGTAACTGCCAAAAGCCCGGGATTACTACCCGACTGGCATATGGGAAGCGGCAGTCCTTGCTGGTTGTTTTTTGATGAACTCATTGTCAATTAAAAATATAAACCTTTGAACGTAACACTGATATCATATTCTCTGTACATTTATCACAACTTAAATCCACTCCAACCATGAACCGAATATTTTTCTTTTTCCTCTCTGTGCTTGCTTTGGTTTCGTGCAAGCCAAAACAACAGGCAACTACAGGTGTTGCCAATACTCCCCAAAACATTGCCGTGGTCAACAATGGTGATGTGAAATTTGATACTTATTTCAAGGACAAGACCATGCGACTGGATTATATCCATTCAGGAACAGCTACTGAGGATCATTTTGCTGTTGACCAGATTGTCAATGATGGTGACTGGGCAGGAAGTAAGACAATTCTCATTGATAAACTTGAGTTGGGACCCTATTTCTTTGAAGTGATCGACAAGGCTTCCAAGGTTTTGCTTTACTCAAGGGGGTTTGCAAATGTGTTTGGAGAATGGCAAAGTACGCCTGATGCCAAGACTGTTGAAGGAGCTTTCAGTGAGTCACTTCGTTTTCCATGGCCATTGAAACCTGTCACAGTGATTGTTGAGAAACGTGATGCACAGAATAAGTTTGCCCCTGTGTGGTCTGCTGACATCGATCCTTCTTCCCATCAGGTAAATCCTGCTGAATTGATTCATACCAACAAAGTTACCGAACTCATTCACAATGGACCTGCAGGTGATAAGCTTGACCTGGTGGTTCTTGGTGATGGATATACCACAGCCGAGATGGGTAAGTTCCATAAAGATGCAGAAAGACTCACTACGGCCTTGTTTAATGCAGAGCCTTTTAAATCAAGAAGTAATGATTTCAATGTCCATCTGATTGAGACTCCTTCGCAGGTTTCGGGTGTGACCAAGCCACATCACAATATCTACAAACGCACACCCCTGTCTGTACATTACAGCAGTTTTGATTCAGAACGTTATGCACTGACCTATGACAACAAGACTATCCGGGATATTGCTTCCGCAGTTCCCTATGATTGTATGGTTATTCTGGTCAATGAAAAGACCTATGGCGGAGGTGGAATCTACGGTTTATATACCACGGTTTCCGTTGATAACAAGTATGCTGAATATATTATGATTCATGAACTTGGGCATCATATTGCAGCTTTAGCCGATGAATATTACACTTCAGCAGTGGCTTATGAGGTGCCTAAAGTCACTTTGGAGCCATGGGAAACCAATGTCACGGCTTTGTTGGATAAGAATAATCTGAAATGGAAAGACCTGGTTGAGAAAGGAACTCCATTGCCAACACCCTGGAACAAGGAGGCTTTTGATAAATATGGTTACAGTATTCAGAAGACCAGGGACAGTATCAGGAAAGCATTATTGCCTGAGTCTGTGATGGAAGCCTTGTTTGATAAGGAACTCAATGCCGAGAATGCCTTTTTTGCAAAGGAAAAATTCAAGGATAAAGTCGGGGCTTTCGAAGGTGCGGATTATAGTCAGAAGGGATTATACCGTCCACAGTTGGATTGCATCATGTATACCCGCCATATGGTTTATTGTAAAGTCTGTCAGAGAAGTCTGAACAAGGTCTTCGATGAGTATATAAAATAAGTTCTAAATCAGAGGCTGTTTTTAAATGGAGACTGTCTTTCAAGTATGTTCATTTAGGCTTTGCTTATTGAATATAATTGAAAGACAGTCTTTTTATTTTTATCCGAATATTAATTCCGTTACCCCCTCGTTGACAATCAATTTCACCTCCCTACCCATAATCAGGGCGCGGTTATCATCCAGATGTCCGGCAGGGAATCCAAAACAAACGGGATAATCAAATTCTGCAACGGCTTCACTGATAATCTCTTCGGCAGTCTGTCCGAAAGGGATGGTATTGTCTTTCATTTCAGATAACCCACCAACAATCAGTCCCGACAGGTGATTTAATTTCCCTGAACGCTTCATGTTCTGAATCATACGGTCTATATGATAGAGATATTCATCCAGATCTTCGATGAAAAGAATCTTTCCTTCGGTTCGGATATCTGATTCACTGGCACATAAGCTGTATAAAATAGAGAGATTTCCACCAACCAGCTGACCTCTCCCCTCTCCTGTTCTGGATAATGGCGTTGTAGGAATCTGATAGGACAAAGGCAACCCAAACAAAGCATCATGCATGCTTTCCATAGATTCATAATGCGGGTTGGCAAAGACATTGATCGGCATGGTTGCGTGTAAGGTCTCCACTCCAAAGCAAGTATGTATGTGGGAATGTAGCACAGTCATGTCACTATATCCTACAATCCATTTGGGATGTTGAGCAAAGTATTCAAAAAGAATCAGGTCTATGATTCTTACAGCGCCATAACCACCTCTGGCACAGAAGATGGCTTTTACATTATCATCATCCAGCATAGTCTGGAAATCTTCAGCCCTCTCCTCTTCTGTTCCGGCAAACTGATTCTGAACTGCAAAGAGATGCTCACTTAGTACTACTTTCAATCCCCATTCTTCAAACAAGGTTATAGCCGGCATCATTTCTTCAATGCTGACACTACGGGCCGGTGCTACTATGGCGACTGTATCACCTTTTTGCAGGTATGGAGGAGTTTTCATAAGACAATTTAAGGATTCAATTATGATGCGAATTTACTTAGAATTCACTTAATGGCTCAATATTAAATTATTGTTTCAATAAATGTCTTCAGAAAAAAGATCCCGATCTTATTCGAAATAAATAATCATAAACGAAGAAATCTTAGCACTGTATTTGTTACTACATCAAATATACCATCAGTTAAAAATGAAACAAATAGATGCTTAAAAC
>Ga0118677_10016666_pt1 | contig 10022 bp, 9 predicted proteins | sample AliMusrvi5mmetaG_FD_86154 | JGI IMG/M metagenome (GOLD analysis project Ga0118677, IMG submission 86154)
GGCCTTTGATGCCGACGAGATATTCGCGGAAAGCATTCACCGTGTCGTCCGGCAGCCAGTTGTCGAACTTGTCCTTGGCCGCCTGCCCGGCGAACACCTCAAACCAGGCGATCTTGCGCGCGCCGCCGTAGGCTTTGGCGACCGCCGCATCCAGCACGCGCACGCTTGCAGCCCAGATATCCGGGCCGGTGCCGTCGCCGCGAATGAACGGGATTACGGGATTCGCCGGAACCGTTAACTTGCCGTTTTCGATGGAAATTTTGCCTCCTGCGGGCGGGATTACGTCGGTGTATGCCATAAAGTTGGAAAGTAGATAAACTGTTGGAAAGCTAGGATTAGAACAGAACTGTGCATATCGGTCGAATGAATTTCATGGATAGAGAAAACAGGATGCCATTGACAGAAATCTGGCATCTGCCATATTTCTATCATGCCAACCACCTTACGGATTGATAGCCAGCTTTACCGCGAAGCAAAGGCTGAAGCGGCACGGGAAGGGATGACTTTGACGCGCTTTATCCATGAAGCGCTTGCGCTCCGGCTTCAAAAGACCAAAGAGGTCGGCACCCGATCGCCGGTTCGCATTCGCACCTACCGGGCGGGAGAGGCGTTTCCCTATAATGACCGGCAATTAAAAGAGATCGCCGCTCGTGAACAGGAGTCCCACGACATCGAAAAGCTCCAAGCGACGGGACGCTAACCTCCAATGCCATTGCACCTTCCCGACGCCAACATCCTCATTCACTGTTTGAGGGAGGAATCCGCAGGACATCGGGCTTGCCGCCGCTGGTTGGAGGCCTTGATCAAACGAGGCGAACCGCTCGCTCTATGCGAATTAGTCGAAGTTGCCTTTCTGCGGATTACCACATTGCCAAGCCTGCGCATCGCGCCTCTGGATGTCGCGCTCGATTTTTGGAGCGATCTGAAGAATTATCCTGAATTTCTGCACCTGACCCCTGGCGCTCGGCACAGCGAAATTTTTCGAAATTCAGTCGTCAGCCTGGGCCTTGTCGACAATGATCTCAACGACGCATGGCTGGCGGCCCTGGCCATCGAACACGACGCAACCTTGGTGAGCGCTGATGAGGGATTCCGCCGGTTTCCCGAACTGCGGTGGTTGAATCCGCTGAAAACGAAGAAATAAAAAGCATGATTTCCCTTTCATTCCCAGACTGGATTGCTTCACACCCTCAAAGACAGTGGAAAACCATTTCGGCGGCTCTCTGCTTTCTTTTCATTTTGCTTGCTGGATGCTCGGGGGGGCTGAATCCAAGTAAAGCAAGGGCTCTTGCTGAACGCGGAGCCATTGAGAACGCGGCGTTTTCGTGGAATGTCCATGAAGGAATGCTCGGGGTAAAATTCGGCATGGCCCAAAAAGAAGTGCGGAGCCTTTTAGGCTCTCCTTCGGAAAAAATGGGCAAGAAGGCGTGGCAATATCACCGGCTTGGGTTTGCGGTCACATTCAACAATCAAGGCAGAGTGCAGTCATTTCTTGCAGGGAGCAACTATTGCGATCCCACGCAGTGCCTCACAAAATCATTCAAGGGTGTCACCGAAAAAGGAATCAAAATGGGATCGAGTGAAGAGGAGATTATCCGAGCCTACGGTGCACCGATCTCAAGGCAAACCTTCTTGCCAGAGGGGCAAGCTTTGCGTTACGGGAAGCTTGGCGAGCGATGGGGATTCACCCTGCGAAACGGGAAGGTTGCCCATCTCTATGCGGTAGTCGCAACAAAAGCCCCATGAACGTCGAACTCATCAACACCGGCACGGAAATCCTTTTGGGGAGCGTCCTCAACACCCATGTGGCCACGCTCGCAGTGGGGCTTTTTCCGCTGGGACTGCGCATTGAGCGGCAGGTGACGGTGCCGGATGGCGATGCCATTCGCGAGGCGCTCGTTGTCGCCATGGCCCGTTCGGAAATCGTGATCGTCACCGGCGGACTTGGGCCGACGACAGATGACATCACGCGCGAAATCACCGCCGAGTTGCTGGGTCGCCCGTTGCGCCACAGCGACGAAATCATGGGCGTGATCGCCGCGCGGTTTGCCCTGCGCGGGCTGGCATTGACCGAGCGCATTGCCCGTCAGGCGCAGGTGCCAGAGGGGGCCACTGTTCTGCCCAACGATAACGGCACCGCGCCCGGCCTTTACCTCTCCAGCGAAACCGGCGGGCGCACCGTCCACGTCTTCCTGCTCCCCGGCCCGCCGCGCGAGTTGAAGCCGATGTTTGAGGCATCCGTCCTGCCTATTCTGCGGCGGATTATCCCGAACGGAGCCGTCAACCAATGCCGCGTGTACCACGTCCTCAACATGGGCGAATCCAATGTCGAAGCGCTGGTCGGCGAAGCGCTGCTGGCCATTCCCGGTCTTGAACTCGGCTACTGCGCACGACCCGGCGAGGTGGATCTGCGCTGCATCGGCCCGGCGGCGGCGCTGGAGGCTGCTGAAAAAATCGTCGCGGCGGCCTTGGGCAAAAGCATTGTCACCCGCGATGGGCGCAACGTGGAGCAAGCCGTCGTCGAAGCGCTCACGCGGCGCAAGGAAACCCTCGCCACGGCGGAATCCTGCACCGGCGGCGGACTCGCGAACCGCGTCACGAATGTCTCCGGCGCATCCGCCATTTTTCTCGCCGGGTATGTCACCTACGCCAACGAAGCCAAAACGCGCGACCTAGGCGTGGATGCCGCTTTGATTGCCAAGCACGGCGCCGTCAGCCCGGAAGTAGCCGCCGCCATGGCCGAGGGAGCGCGCCTCCGTGCCGGTTCGGACTGGGCGCTCGCCACCACGGGCATTGCAGGCCCCACGGGCGGCACCGAGGCGAAACTCGTGGGCACCGTCTGCATCGCCCTCGCCCGGCGCAACGCCCCCACCACGGTCGAGCAGCACCGGTTTTTCCGAGACCGCGAAGTATTCAAAGACCTCGCCGCCCGCACCGCGCTCACCCTCTTGCTGCGCCACTTAAAATGAGGCGGAAGAAATTTTATCTGGAACTCAGGAACTCAAGAGAAGCCAGAATTTTTCTGCCCACCATTCCCTTTGGTTTTTTCCTGAGTTCCTGAGTTCCAGATTTTCTTTTATTTAGCTGCGTCCGCTCCGTTCTCCTTTATAATTCATTACCTCCACCCTCTACCCCTTTCCCTATGAGATACGCATTGATCGTCGCCGGCGGCTCCGGCACCCGTCTTTGGCCCATGAGCCGAGCCTGCCTGCCCAAACAATTGATTCCCTTCATCAACGGCAAGAGCCTGCTCCAGCTTGCCTTTGAGCGCCTCGAAGGGCTCGTCCCCGCCGAAAACCGTTACATCTGCGCAGGGCAGGGGCACGCCGAACTCATTTGCAACGCCCTCTGTCTGCCGCAGGAGCAATTCCTGGGCGAACCGACCGGGCGCGACACCCTCAACGCCGTGGGTTACAGCGCCGCCGTCATCGCCAAGCGCGATCCCGAAGCCGTCATCGCCGTCTTCACCGCCGACCACATCATTGAGCCGATCGACCAATTTTTGAAGATCGTCGAGCACGGCTTCCAAATTGCCGAGTCGCAACCCGAAACGCTCGTCACCTTCGGCGTCGCCCCCAGCCTGCTCGCCTACATCTGGGGCTTCCGCATGTTGCCGCTCAGCGTCCATCCCGGTCTACGCGAGAACGTGCTGCACGCAGGCGTCTTTGTCTGCTTCCTCTTTCTCGTCTGCGGAGCCAGCCGTCTGGCGCGCTTCAATATCAGCAGCAGCACCAATCTGCAGCCGCGCAATCCCGGCAAGCCAGGACACAAGTTCTTCGTCGGCATGCCCATTCCGGCTGGCGCGGGAATCGTCGCAGCCGTCATCCATTTCTTCAACGGTGCGCCCATCGACAATTCCTGGATCGCCTTGGTCTGGCTCCTGCTGTTGATCTTCACCGGCTTCCTCATGGTCAGCAACTGGCGCTTCTGGAGCGCCAAGGAGGTCACATCCGGCGACCGCCATCCCGCCCGTTTCTTCACTCTGATTGCGGTGATCTTCAGCCTGATCGCCTGGAACTCCGAGTGGGCATTAATGATCATTGCCTTCGGTTACCTCATCTCCGGAGTGCTGGCCCGGCTGGCATACTCCTGGCACCGCAGGCTGCGTCGCCCCCATCAGCCCGGCCCGGCATAACCCTACTTCGCAATTACACCTCTTCCCCGCAAACAATTCGAAGCACAGGTCGCCCCGTGCTTCATCTGGTTCCTCGTCCTCTTCGCAGCCCAACTGTGCTACACTGGTTTTGCGCTTGAATACAAACAGCGCAGGCATCGCAGGCAAGGACACCCTAATTCTGCAACTTACCCGTTGCATCTGTGTCTGGCCAGAGACTGCGATTTGCCTCTGCCACCGCAGTTCTTCTGCATCCTGGGCCATGGGGGCGTTGAGTGACTTTGCCGCAACGGCATTCGTCATCGAGCGCCTGGGCCGGATCAAAAGATAAAAAATGCGCTGGATGCTCTGGCTGAGGATGCGTCATGGGACGCGTCTCGCCGTGCAGCAGCAACGCTTCGAACGCGACAGCAATGCTGACTACAAGATTCCCAAGGTGCTTCGGCGCCGCTGCATCTCTTTGCCGCTACATCTACACATCGAAAAGGAAACATTTTGACATCCGCAACTCTTGAGCCTGAGGCTATTTCCAATACATCTAACTACAACATGAACCAAGCAACAGCGACCAACTTCCCGCCTCCTGCGTACGACGCAGCTAAAGCAGCAGCCATCGACTCCATCGTCGATGCCTCCGAGATCGAGACCGATCCGCTCACCCACCTCCCCTTCCTGAAGAATGTCCACTTCAACGATTTCAATATCTCCGATGGCCTGAAGCGCCGCCTTAGCACGGCCGGATTCAAGACCCCCACTCCGGTGCAGGCCAAGGCCATTCCTCCGGCACTGAAAGGCGCGGACATCCTCGCCACCGCCGCCACCGGAACAGGCAAGACTCTCAGCTTTCTTATTCCCATGATCGAGCTCATGGACGCCAATCCGCTGCCCGTGGTCAAAGGCAAGCGCGGCCCCATCCGCTCCCTCATCCTGCTGCCTACGCGCGAGCTTGCCATGCAGGTGCTGGAGCACTACTCCAAGCTCGTCCCCAGCGCCAAGAACGACGCAGTACTTGTGGTCGGCGGCCTCAGCGAGAACACTCAGCTCGACCAGCTCTCTCGCGGCCCGCGTCTCGTGGTCGCAACACCCGGTCGGCTCGAGGACTTCCTGCGCCGCCGCGCTATCTCCATCGGCGCGGTCGAAATGCTGGTGCTCGACGAAGTGGATCGCATGTTGGACATGGGCTTCCTCCCTTCCATCCGCCGCATCGTCGGTGCGCTTCCCCGCACTCGCCAAACCATGTGCTACTCCGCAACACTCGACGGCAATGTCCGCCAGGTAGTCCGCGACTACGTTCACAATCCCGTGCATGTCGAGATCGGCCAGACCTCGCATCCCTGCGACCAGGTCGAACTCCGCGCCTGTACCGTCATGCAGGACCAGAAGCTCGGCCTGCTCGACCAGATGCTGCGTGAAGAGACCGGCACCTTCCTCGTCTTCTCCCGCACCAAGCATGGCGCAGACCGCATCTCCAAAAAACTCGAGCGCCTCGGCCACGATGTGGATGTCATCCACGGCGACCGTTCGCAATCGCAGCGCACCGCCGCCCTCAAGGGCTTCTCCACCGGCAAGCACCGCGTGCTCGTCGCCACCGATGTCGCCGCCCGCGGCATCGACGTGCAGGACATCGCGCATGTCGTCAACTACGACCTGCCCAATGGCTCCGACGACTTCGTCCATCGTATCGGGCGCACTGGCCGCGCAGGCGCATCCGGAATCGCTACCACCTTCGTCATGCCCCAGGAGCGCTCCGACGCGCGCCGCATGGAGCGCGAACTCAAGGTAAAGTTCAATTGGAGCGAGGCCGATAAGGGCCTTGAGAAAGAGGAGCGCAACAAGCCCCTCGATCTCTCCGCACCGACTAACGACCTGCTCGCGCTGGAAACACGGGCTTGGAAGTCAGGCGATGTATCGGCGCAGACCCAGGCCAGAAACATCGGCAGCAGCCCATACAAAGGCAACAGTGGAAATGGCTTCCGCAGTCGCTCCGTCCCCGGCGGTGGCTTCTCCGGTAGAAAGCATGCTTCTGGACGCATCAGCAGTTCGCGTCCCAGCAGCAGCCGCTCAGGCCCTGCCCGCCGCGGCCAATAAGCCGCCAATGAATCGGGTGCCCCACGTCTCGATTTTGAGACGTGGGAACTCATCAACACGCGGCCAATGATTTCATCGTTACAAAAGAATTAGCTTCATTCGGCGCGCCAACCAGCCACCCAGCGAAGCTGTTCTGCATCATTCAGCGCCCACCGCTCTCCTGTAAACTTGAAATAACCCCATGATCTCAGTCTCCAATGTCACCATGCGCTACGGCGCCAAGCTTCTTTTCGAAGACGTCTCGGTCACCTTCACCAGTGGACGGCGCTATGGCCTCACCGGCCCCAACGGCTCGGGCAAAACCACCTTCATGAAGGTCCTCTCCGGCGACATCGACGCGCAGAAGGGCACCGTCGTCAAGCCCCGCAAGCTCGGCGTCCTCTCTCAGGACCAGTACGCCTTCGACGCCTACCGCGTCATCGACACCGTCATCATGGGCAACAAGCCGCTCTGGGCCGCACTCGAGGAGCGCGAGCACATCTACAACAAGCATGAGATGACCGACGAGGACGGCAGTCGACTTGGTGAACTCGAAGGCATCGTCGGCGAAGAGGACGGCTACGAGGCCGAGGCCAACGCCGCAATTCTCCTCCAGGGCCTCGACATTCCCGACGCGCTGCACGAGCGCAAAATGTCTGAGATTCAGGGTGGCCAGAAGGTCCGTGTCCTGCTTGCCCAGGCTCTCTTCGGCGAGCCACAGGCGCTTCTCCTCGACGAACCCACCAACTACCTCGACCTCGACTCCATCCTCTGGCTACAGGACTTTCTCGTCCGCTACAACGGCACGCTCATCACCATCTCCCACGACCGTCACTTCCTCAACTCCGTCTGCACCCACATCGCAGACATCGACTACGAGACCATCATCCTCTACAACGGCGGATACGACGACATGGTCGAGCAGAAGACCGCCGTCCGTTCGCGCGTCGAGAGTCAGAACGAGCAGCGCGAGAAGAAAATCGCCCAGCTCAACGACTTCATCGCCCGCTTCTCCGGCGGCACGCGCTCCAGCCAGGTCACCTCGCGCAAGAAAGAGGTCGATCGCCTCGCCACCACCGAGCTGGCCCGCTCCAACATCCAGCGCCCCTACATCCGCTTCGAGCAGGCGCGGCCCTCTGGCAAGCACGTCCTCGAGTTTGAAGGTGTCTCCAAGTCCTATCCGCAACAGGATGGCCCTCCCCTGCAGGTCATCGACAACTTCTCCGCCTCACTCATGCGCGGCGACAAGATCGTCCTCATGGGCCGCAACGGCCAGGGCAAATCCACCATGCTCAAAGCGCTGCTGGCCAACGCCCCCGGCATTACCGAGTCCGACGTCTCCATCGACTCCGGCACCGTCAAGTGGGGCCACGAGGCGCAGATCGGATACTTCGCGCAGGACTTCACCAGCTCCATCCAGAAAGGTATGACCGTCAACGACTGGCTCTACCAGTTCGACGAGGACGCCACCAAGGAAGACATTCGCGGCATCCTCGGCCGCATGCTCTTCCGCGGCGAGGAGGGCATGAAGATGACGGACGCGCTCTCCGGCGGCGAATCCGCACGCCTCCTCTTCTGCAAGCTCATGCTGCAAAAGCCCAACATCCTCGTCCTCGACGAGCCCTCCAACCACCTCGACCTCGAAGCCAGCAACGCCCTCAACCTCACCCTGCAGAAATACGAGGGCACCGTCCTCCTCGTCACCCACGACCTCGACCTCATCGACGAGGTCGCCACCCGCATCTGGCACTTCGAGGGCGGCCCATCCAGCTTCCGCATCGTCGACTTCAAAGGCCCCTACGCCGAATACCAACTCCAAATGGCGTCAGCGGCTAAGTAGTGTGTCAGTTGGAAGCGATGGTTGAAGTTCCTGAAATGCGACATTTCCGGCAAGTCATTTCCCTCTTAATCAGGCTGCCGGCGAACACTTATTTTTGGACTGCAACGGCCTCCGAAATTCCTTTAGCGTTGCGAAACGATGTTTTAGAGCTTCGGGTTGGAACTTCTTTGCAAGCACCCCTAATCGCGGTGATACGTGAACGATCTCGAAGCTGCCCCCACCCATCCAGTTTGCGGTTTCGGTGACGCCGCCTAGGTCGTAGCCGTTAACCACACTCTGCAATCTCGGCAGTAAAAAGTCGAGTAAAGTCTGTGTATTACGCTCGGCAACCACCCAACGGCGGTGCATCTTATGCGCGACAGCCGCAGTCGTTCCGCTACCGCCGAATATATCGACCACGAGTTCCCCCGCATTGGTTGCAATGTGAATGATGCGCTCCATTAGCGACTCAGGTTTGGGAGTGTCGAATACTTCGCGCTCCGGGAACATGGTCATCAGGTGGCGCTTTGCATCGTCATTCGTCCCAGTATCAGCCGCGCTCCACATAGTGAACGGTACGAGTCCCCTGAGTTGATGCGCGAACAGCTTCAATCGTGGCGAACCATCGCCGCCTTTAGGAAACCAGATTCGATCATCGGCGAGCAAATCGAGATAGGATCGTTCGGTAGCATACCAAGAACGACCACGCGGGGGACGGAGCACCTGGCCCGTCGGCGTAGTGATGTCGTACTGTTGCGCTTTGCGATAGCCGGGGGCAGTGAAGGGTGCGTCGGACCAGGGGCCACGAGGGTCATCGTCGCGATTTTGCAACTGAGCATCGACTTTGACGAGCAGATTCCGCGAGGTCTTCCATTTCTTGGGTCCGCTTGGGGCATACACCAGAATAGTGTCGTGGTTTGACGAGAAGGCTGCGCGGGAATCGCGAGTTGTCTTTTTTTGCCACACGACTGAAGCAACAAATGCCCTCTCTCCGAAGACCTCATCCATCACAGCACGAGCGCGGTGTACTTCGCTATCGTCAAGGTGCACCCAGATGCTTGCATCCGCCGCGAGGTGCGGGCGCAGCGCGTCGAGGGCAATTTTCGCCGCGAGTGGAGACTGGCGTCCGCGGCGAGCAACCTGCTGAAGCTCTTCCGGGATGGTTGGGTTCCGGAAATGGCATAGACCGGCGGGGAGCGGGCACCGCTTTACCTAAAACCACATAGAAGGTTTGCTACGAGCTACCGGCGGGGTGACTACCCAGTGCATAGTTAGAGGTGAGTATGAAGGCAAAACTACTACAGAAAAAGGCTCCGGCCATTACGGATACTCCCGCCTTCAAGGCATGGTTCAGCGGGTCGAAGGTGGTCGATAGTGGGGGCCTCCCCATGAAGATGTATCACGGCACTGCTCGGGAAAAGAGAGCGTGGTCTCCCACCCGCCCCGCCTATTTCACACCTGACTATGACGACGCCGTGGACTTGGCCAACATGGATGGCGAAGTTGACGGGGAGACACCCTATGTTCTCGCAGTTTACCTGTCTATCAAGAACCCCATAAGGCTGGGATGGGAGGAATCTAATGTATTGAACGTGGAGCCGGAAAGGGTACAATCTCTCATCAAAGACGGGTACGACGGGGCGTTTGGGGTTGGTGATGCTGATGATGATGTGTTCGAGTACATAGCCTTTTTCCCAAAACAGATCAAGTCCGCCATCGAAAAATGACGGGCCCTTCAATCTTATGAGTCACAGCACCACCAGCACACTACTCACCCGGAGGGATTGATCGCATTTCGATCAAGTATGTAGCTCCCCAATAAAGACCGCTTCCACGACCGCGACTTGGAGAACTTCGAGCGTCTACATGCCGGGGGAAGGGTATATCTTGAAGGGGCGCGCCGGCTGCCCTCGCGCAATGTGCCGGAATTAGCGTACGCCGCATAGGCCAATACCGGAGTCAGAATCGATGCTTCGATGCGACATTTCGATTGCCAACTCATATTCAAGCGAGAGCCAACGG
>Ga0118677_10016667_pt1 | contig 10022 bp, 8 predicted proteins | sample AliMusrvi5mmetaG_FD_86154 | JGI IMG/M metagenome (GOLD analysis project Ga0118677, IMG submission 86154)
GTCACGAAGGCCTGCGTGTGTTCGGATTTTGGCCTTCGGATTTCCTTCGGTTTTCGGATTTCGGATTTCGGATTTCACCCACCACCCGCCCCGCTGGGAACGCCGGGGAACCGGCGGGAACAGCGTCCGCTCAATTCTCATAGCTTACACCCCTGCCCCACCACCTCCTGCCCATCGCTTTGCCGTTCGTCGCTGGCGATCAGGCCGTCGCGGATGCGCACGATGCGGCGGGCATGCTTGGCCACGTCTTCCTCGTGCGTCACGACGATGATGGTGTTGCCCTGCTTCGAGAGCTGCGCAAACAACGCCAGGATCTCCGTCCCGGTCTTGGTGTCGAGGTTCCCGGTCGGCTCATCCGCCAGCAGGATGGAGGGCCGATTCACCAACGCACGCGCCACCGCGACGCGCTGGCGCTGGCCACCGGACAGCTCGTTGGGCCGATGATGAATCCGATCGGCCAACCCGACGTTGCTCAACGCTTGCAGCGCCACCTCGCGCCGCTCCTCGGAGGGCATGCCGGAATAAATCAGGGGCAGCTCCACGTTGCGCAAGGCGTCCGAGCGCGGGAGCAGATTGAAGGTCTGGAAGATGAACCCGATTTCCTTATTGCGGACCTCCGCCAGACGGTTGTCATCCATCTGGCTTACATGGATGCCGTTTAGCACGTATTCGCCCCCGGTTGGCGTGTCGAGGCAGCCAATGAGATTCATCAGCGTGGACTTGCCCGAGCCGGAGGGCCCCATAATGGCGACATATTCGCCGCGCTCAATTTCCAGCGATACTTCGCGCAAGGCATGGATGATCTCCGAACCCATCTGGTAACGGCGCGAGATCTTATGGAGCCGGATCAGGGGCATGGTATGGGAGGTGAAATCCGAAGGCTGAAATCCGAAATCCGAAGGAAGGCCGAAATCCGGAACCCGAAGCCGCAGAGGAGATTCTGTGATCCTGCTCTCCGGCTCCGGGCTTTAGCTCTTGGGTTATGGGGTTCGGACTTCATACCTCAATCCTTCTTCTCGCGCGCCCGGTCTTTGTCGGTGATTGCCACGCCTTTGGCAATCTTCGTGCCGTCTTCCAGCTCGCGAGTGATGGCCTTGAAGCCGCCGGAAACCACCTCCTGACCCTCGGCAACCCCTTCCGTGATCTCCCAATAGCTGTCATCGCTGATGCCGATCTTCACCGGGACCATCTTGGCGTGATCGCCTTCCATCAGGAAGACCACTTCCACCTGTTTGAGGGCGTCCTTCGACTTCTTATCGGACTTGGCGACGTTGGTCCCGTCCGCGGCGGGATCATTGGTCGCGGCTGTGACCGCATTGGTGGGATCAGACCCGTAAGCGAGCTTGGCCGCCACGTCGTTGGTGCCGGACTTGGGCGATTTGGACTTGGGCGAGTTAGCCTGAGCTGTGAACTTGGCTTTCCCTTTCTTATCCTTTTCCTTCGGTGGCCGCGTGGTGACGCTGGCGAACGGCACGGAGAGCACGTTGGTTCGATAGCAGGTTTCGACTTCGGCCGTCACCGACATGCCCGGACGAAAGGCCTCGGTTTCCTGGACCCGGATTCGGACCTCGAACTTGGTGGCCTCCTGGCTGGTGCTGCTGTATTGGCCAGCGTCTTTGGACGAGTTGGCAATCTCGGTGACAATGCCGCTAAACTTGCGGTTCTTGAAAGCGTCCACCTCCAGCATCGCCTTTTGTCCAGGCGCAATCCGCACCACGTCGTTCTCGCCGATGTCCACCCGCGCCTCCATTTCGTTCAGGTCCGAGATGGTCATGATCTCCGTGCCGACATTCTGGACCGTCCCGAGCACCCGCTCGCCCAACCGGGAATTGAGCTTGCTGATGGTCCCGGCGAGCGGCGCCATGATGGTCGTCTTATCCAGCGAGTCTTTGGCGCTGTCCACCGTCGCCTTGGCGACATCGACCTGATGGGACGCGCTTTCGAGTTGGGCCTTGGCCACATCGAAAGCGGCCCGCACTTCATCGAACACGGAATCCGACACAAGCTTATGGCGGATCAAGTCCTCGTTGCGTTTGAATTCGGATTCCGCTTTCCGCAGGGTGGCCTCGGCCATGCTCCTGGACGCCTCGGAGGACTTAAAGTTTGCGGTGGCCTGATTGAGAGCGGCGGTATAGAAGTCCGGCTTGATCTTCACGAGCAAGTCCCCCTTCTTGACCCGCTGCCCTTCCTTGACGGGCAGGTCAATAATTTCGCCGCTGACCTCGGCGCTGATCTTAACCTGCAGGACGGGTTGGATTCTGCCGTTGGCCATGACGAGCTCGGTCAGGCTGCGGCGGGCGACCTTCTCGGTCTGGATGGTAACGACGGGCTCCCGCCGCTTGAGGATCACCAGCACGGTCAAGCCCACCAGGGCCAACGCGATGATCGAGAAGACGAGGACCTTTCTGCGCTTTTTAGACTTTGCCATTTGAGTTAGTTTCAGCTTTTCAGCATTTGCCCCCTTGAGTTGGCGGCTTCATCCGGTGATCTGCTTGACACCCGCTTGCATCAGAGCCCCGATGCCGATGAAGAAGCCGGTGTATGCCGCCCAAATGCCAAAGACCCATACGGCACATTTGGTGAAGGACGCGCCGCTAAGCCGGGCCAAGCCGCTGGCCCGCACCGCCAGCAGCCAGAGGGTCATGACACTCAGAGAGGCAAGCGACGAATGCACCGGGTTCTGCGGATCGAACTGCTTCACCAGCAGCGCCGGGCTGGGCGAGGCGTAGAGGTTGCCCAAGCCCACGATGAGCAGGGTCCGCACGATGACGTCCAACACGCTGACCATGTTGGCCAGGCCCACCACCTCCACCGCTTTCATGTAGGGAAAGTGCCCCTTGAAGAACTGGGCACCCAGCAGCCAGACTATCAGACCCCAGAGAAAAGGCGCGACAAACCCCTGCAACACGGGAATTAGAGCGGCGAAAATCTGCGCCGCAATAATCGCCCACTTCTCCCCCGCGACGCTGGCTTGCTCAGCTTGCTGCTCGCTTATGTGACCCGTATCAATCTGCCGTTGGATGGCCTGCGCGGTAAGGTCGCTCAGTTGTTGCTTGATCGAGGGCTGCATGAAGATCACCACAGCCGACACCCAGCTTACCGCGATGAGGATCAACGCCGGCACCAGCCAGTTGGCGGTCGTTTCCGGGGCGGCTTTTACTTCCGCAAATACATCACCCGGAGTCGCGAACACATTCAGCAGGCGGCTCCCAAGCGACATGGCGGGCGCCTGCGGGGCTTCCGGTGGCGCTTCCGGCGTCAGTTGAGGTTCTTCCATACGATGAATTCAGATTTGAACGCGGCATTAAAGCTGCACCACGAGCATTCCGGAAATACTCCCGGTTGTCCAGCCGTCAGACGAGGGGAGCAGCAATTCTTATTATGGCCCTGTAAGCCCCCACCGAGTAAGGGCACCTGGCCTACATCCCCTTCACGACCGCCCGCTTGTAGGCCGGATGCCCTCACCCGGCGTCTCCATCTCGTCCATAGTGAGAATTGCTGCGAGGGGAGTGCCCTCATTTATTTATAGGCCGCCTTCCTCACGCTACCGGATAAATTGCACCAGCACTCCGCCGACGAAGAGGAACAACGATTGTTGGATAGCCCAGGCGGCAAACACGAGCCATGCGGCCCGGAGGAAGGGCACGCCGGCGAGTTTGGCCAGGCCGACCGAGAGCACGCCCAGTAACCAGAGGGAAAAGACGTTAGCGGCGCCCATCAGGAGCAGGCTTTGCCGGTTGGTGTCAAAGTCGCTGCCTGTGAACGCCAGGCTGGGCGTGGAAAAGAGCTTGGGCAGGTTCGCCATCAGCAGCAGGATGACGACCGCACCCAGCACGCTTATCATCAGCCCCAAGCCGGCCACCTCAAGCGCTTTGGGATACCCGAATCGAACCTTGAGAAACAGACGGCCCAACAACCAAAGAACAAAGCCCCACCAAAAGACCCGGGCGACACCAACCACGGCCGCGCCGATGCTGAACAAGCTCTTGAGCGAGGCGGGGGTGATAATGGCACGGGTGAGAGCTATGGCGCGTTCTGCATCGAGTTGTTTAACTTTACCGGCCTTGACTTGCTCGTCCAGCGCCTTGGACTGCCGCTCCGCCAGGTCGTTAATCTGCTTCTGGAAGGCGGGCTGAGACACAACGGCAAAGGCGGTAAAGATGCCGACGATCGTCAGCAGCAGAGCGGGCACGAGCCAATTACCGATGGAAATGTGGCTGACCTTGACACCCGCGAACACCTCCCCCGGAATGGCAAAGACGTTCAGCAGCCGCGCCGCAAGGGAGGTGGCGGGCGGCAGCGGAACTTCCGGAGTGGATTCCAGGACCGGCAGAGGTTCTTCCATACAACGAAATCAGAAACGATCATGGCCCTACGGGGCACGCCATCAGAATGCGGGAAACGCTGCCGCTTGTCCAGTCGGCAGAACTCGGATTGCGCCAAACTCCGGATCCTCAAGCCTGCGACAAGCACCCCACTAGCGCGCTGGTATCAAGGTACTATCACGGTACTATTAAGGTACCATCAAGGTACTATCAGGGGACTATTATGGGACTATCAAGGGATTAGCCATCTAGTAGCCTGTTGGCAGGTTGGAGATTGGGTATGGGGTCGGTGCCGTCTCGGCAAATCTCCACTTGGGCTTGTAAAGTAAGACTGTAATTGGCTGAATGCTGCCTCATGCGCACCGCACGGCTATATCTGTTGGTCACTGTAATCATTGGGGCCATCCTCGTCTCCGGCCTAATGATGGGAATGGCTGCCGAGGTCAATCGCTCGGTGCCGGTCATCTATTGCACCGATTTGTTTCACCCGCATGATGATCCGGACGACCATTTTGACCTGGCGACGCTCTACGCGATGCCGGAGCTGGACATTAAGGGGGTGGTGCTCGACCAGGGGCGGAAACAATTGGAGCGCCCGGGGCGCATCCCCGTGTCGCAGATGAATAAGATCACCGGGCGCAACGTGCCGGCGGCAATCGGGCTGGCGGACCCGTTGAAGAGTCCGGACGACCAGGCGCTCGATCAGCCGGCCCAATTCCAGGGGGCGGTGGAATTGATCATCCAGACACTGCGCGCGTCGACGCGGCCGGTGTGCATTGCCGCGCTCGGCAGCGTGCGGGACGTGGTGTGCGCCTTCAACCGGGAGCCGGGATTGTTTCGGACCAACGTAACGATGGTGCTGGCCTTTATTGGCGAGGCGTCGGATGGGAAGTTCCAGGAATACAACGTGGGCCTCGATCCGCAGGCGTTTGTAGGACTGATGCGGTCGGGCTTGCCGGTGTATTGGGTGCCGTGCTTTGACGGGGGGCTGTGGCAAAATCGGGGGCACGCTTCTTTTTGGCGCGCGAGCCAACGAGCATTGCTTGAAGGGGCGACCCCGGAGGTCATCCAGTATTTCATCTATGCACTCGAAAAGGAATCGGCCGAGCCGCTGGCATTTCTGTCGCGTCCGGTCGAACCCGAGCGCCAGGCGCGGCTGTTTGCCGGCACGCGGAATCTCTGGTGCGCCGCCGTGCTGGGAGTGATGTCGGGGCGCGAGGTCGTGTTTGACGGAAGCAAATGGACTTCCGTGCTGCCGCAAAGCAACCGCGCTGCAGCAGTTGCCGGGCAGAAACCGCTGTTCGAGTTTCCCGAAGTGGAAATATTGGTCAGCGATGCGGGCACGGTGAGTTGCGGTAAGGGGCCGGGGTCGCACAAGGTCAGGCGGTTTGAGGTGCGCGATTCGGCGCAATACGAGCAAGGCATGGTGGAGGCCACGGCGGCGTTGCTCTTAACCTTGGGCCCCAAGGGGGATAAGAACGCCAGATAATGAGGTAGCGAGAAACGATTCCTCTGATAAGATGGAAGCCATCCGCGCCGCCTGAGGCAAATTCCCCGTAAAACAGGCGCAGAATCTCCTTGCCTCATTCTGACCGTTCTGTATACTCACCTATGCGTAGAGACCGACGTGGCACTTCTCATGCTTGGTTATCTGGTCAAATGTCACCATTTTACCTGGCAGTGAGGCTGCAGCGAGTTTTGCAGCCAGAGAGAAGGTCCGTGGGGCTGCTCAGCATGCAAAAGCCGCCACAGAACATCTGTCGAGCCAGAACGAACCGCATGAGATTTATTGTCGATTGGGATTGGCGCCGGAAGACTGATGAGGCTTACGACTGGGCTGTATGAGCCATTGGATGCTAGTTAGTTGTGCCTTGGTGGGCATGGCGGTCGTTTTCTTGTCGATTCCCCCAGCCCTGGGGTCGGCAAGGTTCGTAGGGCTGTTCCGACGCAGGCAGGACCCGCATCACACCCACCGTCAACCCGTTCCGCGTATGGGGGGGCTGGTACTGGCGATCGCTTTTATCGTCGTTGAACTCTTTTTGGCTGTCGGCTTCCCGGAGCAACGCACGAAGACACCGGGTCGGATGGTTGTGGTGCTAAGTTCCCTTGCCATGTTTGCGCTCGGGTTTTGGGACGATCTAAAGCCCCTGGGAGCAAAGCGAAAACTGCTGGGCCAGATTGTGATCGCGCTCACCGTCTGTGCTTTCGGGATCGGAATCCAGCAGTTCAAGATTCCCTTTACCTCAACCATCGTCGACCTCGGTGGCTGGGGAATCTTCCTGACCGTCCTATGGCTGGTAGGGATGACCAACCTGATTAATCTGATCGACGGCGTGGACGGTCTGGCGGGTGGGATTTGCCTGATGCTGATGGTCTTGCTGATCTATGTGGGGCACGACAGCAGCGGCTTTGAATGCCTGGGGGCAGGAATGGCGGGTGCCCTGATCGGCTTCCTGTGGTTTAACTTCCCGCCAGCGCGGGTTTACCTCGGCGATAGCGGGGCTTACTTCCTGGGCTTTCAGATCGGCTTGCTCTCCCTCATTAACTCGCATAAAGGAACGGTTCTCATGGCGATGGTGGCGCCTATGTTTGTACTCGCCTTGCCAATTCTCGACACCGGCCTGGCCATCCTCCGGCGCGGATTGCGCGGGCTGCCGATTTTCCGCGCGGACAAGCGGCATCTTCACCATCATCTGCTCCGGATGGGGCTGTCGCGCCGAAAGGTGGTCTTTTATTTTTATGGGGTCACTCTGCTTTTTATGGCGATGGCCTTCGCTGCTTACTGGTCGCGCGGCAATTTGATTCCTGTACTCCTGGGCGTGGGCTCACTTATACTGCTGCTGTGCGCCGGCAGGTTGCGTTTCAGCCGCAATTGGTTTGCCGTACGGCGGGTGGTGAGTGGTTCACTCCAGATGCGAGAGGAAGTCCAATACACCCTGGCGCTGATGCGTTGGCTGGAGTTGGAAGGCGGCCGCCACATCTCGGTGAACGAGCTTTGGTCCGATTTTGTTCTTGCCGCACAACGGCTCGGTTACACCTCGGTCAAACTGTCGCTCGCGGATGGAGAGAGGGCCTGGGCGAGCAGTGACGGTTGCCTGCGCACTCATTCTGTGGTTGAGGCGCTTGAGGGAGGGCGTTTGGGCAGCCTCGAACTTAAGGCCCCCGCCTGCGAAACGGGTGCGGTGTTGGTTCCGGGAACGCAGTCCTGCAAAAGGTCATTCTGCCCTTGCGTCGCTGATGAGCAGGTGTTCGAAATCGTGAGCGAGTTGCTCGCTGAGGGCTGGATCAAAGCCGTCCGCAAATTGGAGAGTGGCGACCAGGCTCCCTTGCGGTTCGATACCAAGCGTGCCTCACCAAGTCGTTCCGTCAGACGCCGGTCTTCGTTCTCTTCCCCGGCATCCGTGCGCATTCCTCAGTCAAGCCACAAGCCTGCCGACTCCCTCGGCAACGCCGCTCGTTAGCTTGCTAGCCGGGCGGGAGACTCCTCAGGCGCGTGCAGCGGGCTTACCCTTCGCGAGATCAAGGATGCCAGCAACGATACTGTTCGGCACAGGCTCAAACCGGAAGGGCTCCATCGAATACGCCGCGCGGCCCTTGGAGAGAGAACGAATGGCCGTCGCATAGCCAAACATTTCCGCCAGCGGCACTTCAGCAGTCACGATGGTCGAGGCGTCTTTGGCCTCGATGTGGATGATCTTGCCCCGGCGCCGGTTCAGGTCACCCATCAAATCGCCCTGGTATTCATCGGGCGTGGTGACCTCGACCTTCATGATTGGCTCGAGCAGGATGGCACCTGCCTTCTTCGCGGCTTCTTTCAGAGCGAAAATGCCGGCCATCTTGAAGGCCAGTTCGCTGGAATCAACTTCGTGGAATGATCCGTCCACGATGGCAACCTTCACGTCCACCACCGGGTAGCCCGCCAGCACACCACCCTTGATGGCCTCCTCGATGCCGTGTATCACGGGCGTTATGTATTCCTTGGGAATAGTGCCGCCGACGATCTTGTTCTCAATCTCGACACCTTTGCCTCGCCCATTGGGTTCCAGCGTGACGCACGCGTGGCCGTATTGGCCTTTTCCGCCGGACTGGCGGATGGGTCGAGGAACGCGCGCAAGTCCTTGTTGCGGAATCCGTTCAGGGCATGTTCGCCTTTGGCCAAGAACAGCAGCAGTTGGTGATCCTCCTTGTTCCATGGGTTGAGTGCGCGATGCCGGCGTCCGGCGCATTGGATTGGATTGCAGGCCGGAGCCGCCACCGCTTGCAAGGTTTCGGACACCTTTGCGGCGCTCAGCGTGTCGGCGTAGCGCTCGTTCGACCGTTCGCTGATCTGGCAGCGCCGGTGCAGGTCGTTGACGCCCTTGCCCATCTTTTTCCAAGATGCCGGACCGGACGGTTCGTCGTGAGATGCGCGGAACACCTTGAAGTCCCGCGTGTTGTTGATGGTCGTTTCGATGCGCAGCACGCTGCCGCTTTTGTTGTACATCTTTACGGAATTGTTGTTGACGAAGTGTTTGATCCGCACCCCTTCGGCGCGGCGGCGCAGATCGGTGATGATCTCGTTCGGTATCGTTCCCCGCACCTTCCCGGAGAATTCGCTGCCGCCCTTGCCCAAGTAGCGCATGACGGACGGGCTGTCGGACACCGTCATGGCGTGACGGATGAAAGAGGGGTACAGGGCGCTCAGTTCTTTTTCCGAGTGAAACAGCACGTCCGTGGCGTATTCCGTCTCGTCCGCCGACCAGTAGTAATTGAAGTCAAACGGGGCGAGCAGCGCTTCCATGTCCGGGCAGCAATTCAACACCAGCCGGTTCAGCAACTTCGGCCAGTCCGTTTCCAGTTGCGCGTCCAACATCCGTTGCGCCGCGGGAAGATCCTCCACCCAGGGAAAGCAGTTGCCGCTTTTGACGAAACGTATCCCCGCGTTGTTCATCTGCTTCTCCAGCCAGTGCCGTCCGTTCAGGCAGACGTGCGCGCTCATCGGAAGCCACGACTGCAAGCGCACATGACCGAACCCGAATTCGGGATCGTCGAAGTAATGGTACAAAAAAACGCATTTGCGCTGACGCATATTCAGTTCCAAGCGCTTGCTCGCGCGGTTTCCGCTCACCGAGGGTGCCCAACAGGGTTCCACCACGCTGAACATGCAGATGGAGCCGTCGGGGCCAATGCCTTTTTCCTCGGCGATCTTTCGCGCCAGGTCGTCCTTGCGGACGGTGGATTTATTCAGATAAATGATCTCGGTACCCAACGCTTGCGCCCGCGCCGCGCAACTCTCCCGCAATTGCTTCGTTTTGTTTTCCGTCCACTTGCCAAAATTTTTGAGCAAGATGTTCGAGCGCAAAGCAAACGTCCGGATACCCCGTTCGTTGGCCAGCCAGCGGTGCGTCCCCCGAAAACGAATCCGATCCAAACCTTTCATTGCGCCGTACACCACTTTCTCGTATAATTTCAACAGCAGCATGGGAGTGTCCTTTCTCGGTTTGACTTGCACAAAGAAAGGATGCTCCTTTTTATTTCAAAATCAACCCCGTAGTTCCTTTTGGTTGCGGCTACGCCGCGCTAGGCCAAAGCATAACCTACGCTCGAAGGTGTCGTTTTAGGTCAGTTGAGTCACTACCTGCGGGCGACTGGCACGATGTGGCTCTGGATCAGATGCCCCAAGTTTTGCGGGTCGGCCCGCCGCAGACGATCCAACAC
>Ga0118677_10016668_pt1 | contig 10021 bp, 9 predicted proteins | sample AliMusrvi5mmetaG_FD_86154 | JGI IMG/M metagenome (GOLD analysis project Ga0118677, IMG submission 86154)
GGGGTTGGACATTACACGGCTGGGCTTGATGGTCGTTTCGGGGCAACCGAAGACGAGCGCCGAGTACATTCAGGCGACCAGCCGCGTGGGCCGCGACGTGAACAAGCCGGGACTGGTGCTGACGATCCTCAACATCCACAAGCCGCGAGACCGGTCGCACTATGAACGGTTTGCCGCCTATCACCAGACGTTCTACCGCAGCGTCGAGGCCACGAGCGTCACACCGTTCTCGCCGCGGGCGATGGATCGCGGGTTGGCAGGCACGTTGGTTGCGTTGGCGAGGCACGGCCTGTCGTCAATGACGGCCCCGCGGGGTGCTGCCGCCATTCTGCAAGACCGGTCAAGCCTGGATTTCGTAGCCGATTGCATTGCCGAGCGGGCCCGGTCGCACGCCAAGCTGCCGCAACCAGAGGCTGACGCTTTGCGGCTGCGGGTTCGGGAACGGGCGATCAACTTGCTGGAGGAATGGGCCAAGATCGCCATGGAATACAACCAAATCGGTGCGGGCTTGCAGTATCAGAAGGAAGTGGGCGGCGCTCGGCCGCTCTTGTACGACTTCCTGGATCAGGAGTTGAAACGGCTGCCATCGCGGCACAAAAAGTTCCGTGCCAATCGTTCCATGCGGGATGTCGAGCCGAGTGTGAACCTCTGGCTGCGGACGCTGGACAACGTGGAAGTCGAGGAGGAAGAAACATGAGCAAGAACAGAGCTAAACGCCCGCCGGGACAGGTACGTCAAAGCCAGGTCGTGACGACTTTTGGCCCTGGGGCCATGCTGGATCTGCCCAACCATTCCGTCTTGGTTGCGGGCTTGGACTATTGGTCTCCGGGCGGTGAAGAAATCCACGAGCCCAGGCTCGTCGAGAAGCTCAAGTTGATCCTGGACGTACCGGCCCTGAAGTTGCAGACGCCGCCCCCCGATCCCGAAGACCCCGCCGCCCCTAAAACCGGCATCACTGGTTGGCAATTCCCGGAGTGGTTCATCACGCAGGACGTGGATTCCGTCGATCCCACTTCCACGGTGCGCTCACGCATGTTGGTCCGTCGTATTGCACTGACGAAGGGAAGATTCATCGACGCGGAGAAGAAGAAGCGGTCGGTGGTACCGGTGCGTTTTGTAAAGGCTTGTCGTGGTGGGCATATCAGTGACATTGACTGGAGGTTCTTTGTTCACCACGGGCCCACGGAATGTCGCCGACAACTCTGGTTGGACGAGCGAGGCACGAGTGGTGATTTGGCGGAAGTCTGGGTTCGCTGCGAGTGCAAGCTGGAGCGAAATTTAGGCGATGCAGCTTCGATGGAAGCACAGGCACTCGGGCTATGTGACGGGGAACGGCATTGGCTTGGTCCCTACACGGCAGAAAAATGCGGAGAGCCGAACCGTCTGCTGATCCGCACGGCCAGCAACGCCTATTTCCCCCAACAGATGAGCGTGATTTCGTTGCCCGACCGCGACGAAACGATCAAGCAGGCCGTCGAGGCGGTATGGGACTTCCTGGAAGAGGCCGAGGACCCGGATGACGTCAAACGCGAACGGAAGAAGGCGAAAGTGAACGCTGCGCTGACCGGGATTTCGGACGAAGACGTGTTTGCCGAGATCCAGGCCCGCCGAGGCTTTCAACTGGAGCAGACGAAGTCGGTAAAACAGGCCGAAATGGAGACGCTCGTTGCCAGCAAAGAGGAACTTGGCAACGATCGACCGGATGGCAGGTTCTTTGCTCGCAGCCTGCCCAAAGCCGTTTGGGACAAGCCGTGGATGAAGGCCATTGAACGGGTGGTGCTGGTCCATCGGCTGCGCGAAGTCGTGGCGCAGGTTGGGATTACGCGGTTTGAAGCCGCCGCGCCAGACACCGACGGTGAGTTGGAGATGGGGGTCCGCCGCGCCGCGCTAGCCCGCGAGATTACGTGGGTTCCGGCCATTGAGAACAAAGGGGAAGGGATCTTCCTCCAGTTCAGCCGTCAGGCGATCGAGGATTGGGAAAAACGCGACGATGTCCAGGAGCGGGGCAGGAAGTTGCTGGCGGGCTTCAACTGTTGGAAAGGTGAGCACCAGGGTTCGCACCGCAAGTTCCCTGGTCTGCCCTACGTCTTTCTCCATTCCTTCTCGCACCTGCTGATTACGTCTGTGGCATTGGAGTGCGGTTACCCGGCTAGCTCCATCCGTGAGCGAATCTACGCATTGCCGAACATTGGATACGGAGTCTTGCTCTTCACCGGCACGACCGACGCTGAAGGCACGCTTGGCGGCCTGATTGAGGTTGGACGCCGCATCCACGAGCACATCCAGGCGGCGATTGAAATCGGGGACCTCTGTTCCAACGACCCGGTCTGTGCGCAGCACGAGCCTCAGAGCACGCACGAGCGCCGGTTCCTGCTCGGCGCCGCGTGCCACGGATGCTTGCTCATCGCCGAAACGTCGTGCGAGCAGCACAACGACTTTTTGGATCGGGCGCTGGTTGTACCGACTGTCGATAACTTGGGGGTGGAGTTCTTTAGCCCCACTGTGCCATGACCGACTGCCTACTGCAACTCGCTGACCGCGATCTTAGCGAGATCGCCGCTGCGCTTCGGGCGCATCGCTTGACCGCGCCGGTCACCGCGTTCGGCGTGCAGCGGTTCCTTGCGGACTGCATCGCGGCGCCCGTGGCGGGCGAACTGCAAGGAATGATCGACCAGGGGTACACAGCGGGCCAACTGGCGACAATGCTCGAATTGCTCGTCCGGGACCGTGCGCAGCGACCGGCCGTGGAACAACTCATGGACCTGGTGACCACGGGACCCGAGGCCCGCGGCGTCACCGGGCGCGACACGAGCGTTGTCGTGCGAGAGCTTTTCGCCCATGCGGAGCGATCGGTGCTGGTGGTCGGATATGCCGTCTATCAGGGGCAGCATGTGTTTCGCGCGCTGGCGGATCGCATGCAGGACTTGCCACAGTTGCAGGTTCGCATGTTCCTGGACGTGCAACGCCCGCATGGCGACACCACGGCCGCGTCGGAACTTGTCCAGCGTTTCAAGCACCGCTTCAAGACTCAGCAATGGCCCCAAGACCGGCCGCTGCCGCAAGTCTTCTACGATCCACGTTCTCTCGCATTGGACGACGAGAAGCAGGCATGCCTCCACGCGAAGTGCGTTGTGGTCGATGGCAAGGCCGTGTTCATATCGTCGGCCAACTTCACTGAGGCCGCCCAAGAGCGGAATATCGAAGTTGGCCTGCTGGTCAAATCCTGTCGGCTCGCGGAGCAACTCGTGCTTCACTTCGACACGTTACTGGCGGCGAACCTGCTCGTGCCGGTCGTATCGACAAGCGAGGGCCGTTGATATGAGCGCCATCACTAGGAGGTTATTAGACCATTCCATATTGCCGGTGACTCTATGGGAGCCCAGCGAGCAGATGCTTATCCTGCCGCCCATCCTCGCAAGTGCCTACGAAGCGATCATTGATTGCCACAACTTGCGGCTTCTGGCTGCTTCAAGGAACCGTGACAATCCGCCCGTTGGGGGTTTGACTCAACAAAAGGCCGATGAGCACTTTGCTCAAGCATTTGATGGTTCCGCGGCGAGAACGCAGCTCGCGCTGCTCGATCCCAAGGGTGAGGTTACCGACGCCTCGGACACCTTCATCCGATGTCTCGCGGGGAATCATGTGTGCCTGACTGATGCTCCCTGTGGCGCGGGCGCAGCAGCTCTTGCGTTCCTAACCACGATTGCCGAATTACGAGCCCAGAGGGTTCTTCCAAGGCAGCCTATGGAAGTTGACCTAATCGGAGCGGAAATATCTGAGCCGTCCCGTAATTACGCACACGAGATGCTAGCCCAGATTTGCCCACGCCTGCAAGAACAAGCTATCTTCGTAAGATACCAGTTGTTGTATTGGGACGTCCTGGATCGTTTAAGTAACGTGGATCTGATAAAGGCGATTATCAGAACCGCGGCATCGCTCAGTAGGCAGATTCTGGTTGTAGCGAATTTCAACGGCTTCCTAGAGCAAGAGCGAAAAAGGAAGGAAGCGGAACCGCAGCTTGCGGAGTTGTTTCAATTTGTATCGGGCAGGCACAGTGCCGCACTTTGGATCGAGCCCATAATGAACGAGGCGATTGGTAGTGGCGGACTCTTTGCGAGACTCCTTGCATTATTTCGTGGAGACTGGCGGCGTTTTGCGAGGCACTCCTCGGTCGTAACTGGCCCTCGCCCGGTTGCAACATCGACAGCACGTTTTCGTGAACCACTTGAAGTTGATGTGAAGAATCGAGTGAACTTGGCTGTGATGCCGATTGACCTGGAGCGAGTCGAATGAAACCATCTCGCCCCGAAGCTCTGGCTGTCCGTGCCGTGAATCAGTACCGGCGCCGCGATGTCCTGGCATACTTAACACTCCGCTATTACCTCGACAATCATGCCGCTCGGTCCGACGAATGGATAAGACGGGTCGCAACTGATCTGGTGTTGACCCGTACCAACCTGCCGTACTTTCACGCAGAGCATTTTAAGGAAGTGACGGCCGAAGGCCAACCGGTTCATCGCGGTATGTTCATTCCAGGTGCCAACGAAGCGCTGGCAGAATCCGCCCTTCTCGACGAATGTGCCAAACACTCGCACGTCTTTGGAAATCCAAAGTGCGTCTTCAGCTACAATTTGGTCGGTGGTGATACTCGGTCGGGGATCTTCCTCCAGTACTTTAACGGATTGCAGGCTCGACAGAACGCCATCGCGGGAGCGTGCAATGCGTTTCCGAATGGCGTGGTGCGATATACTGATGTCAAGAAGTGCTATCCTACTATAACGGTCGATCTTGCACTTCGGGTTTGGCGCAAACACTGCGAATCGGCTGAGATCGCTGGGCTGTATCGGGAACTTGGTGAGAAGTTACTGAGCGACTACGGGAAAGTTGGTGAACTGCCCGTCCCTGGCTTGCCCGTTGGTCCGATGTTCTCTCATCTGCTCGCAAATCTTGTCCTTCGTGATGTGGACGAGGAATTCTCATCCCAGACGCCCGTGCGGTATTTCCGATATGTGGATGATATAACGCTTGTCGGGGATCGCGCAGATGTTGCGCGGGTTCTCGGCATTATCCGCAGCCGACTCGATTCGTTGGGACTGCAACTTCACGACGACGATTCTCCGAAGAACATCGAGGTTCCCTGCGGGCAATGGCTGTTGGGGAAGGACGATTTTGGTTCCGAAGCCTCGAAGGTCTCATGGAGAAACTTGCTCAGCAATCTGAAGCGATTTCTTTTGTTGAACCCCGAAAAGCGTACTTCATTGCAGGAGGCGTTCTGGGGCGAGGGGCTCCGAATTCCGGCGCGCGACTATTCGGTTGCCTGCCGAGAGGCAAATTATTTGCATCGGTTCATTCGTTCTGCGAAAAAGCCGTGGTTTCGCTACTTCAGTCGCTCCATCTCTGTTAAAGGCATTGTTGGTATGGCCCTGGCGTTGCGGAAAAAGTATGAGACGGATTTTCGGATGCGGTTTCACGGCACCCCCGATCTCCGTGGCTTTGAACGAAAGAGAAGGGTTCCGAAATTGCGATATTGCGCTTCCCGCCTCATATACCTAGCAGCGGACGATTCTCTTCTTGAACTAGGCCGTATGGCCCAAGAATTGCCAGAGTTGCAGTTTCACGCGGAAGTCATGAGGGCAGTTGCGTCTGCCGACGTTACTCGGGTACTGGAAATGGGCGCGAACGCGGCGCAGGCAACGGCTCAGCCCCTTATGGCTGGGAATAGACAAGTGACCGTAACGACCGCTGAATTCACGACCGTCCCAGAGCAGTCGCTAGCCATATTCATGTTGAACGGCGTGCCGGTGACGCTGACGCGCGCATCGCTGCCGGGCGCATCCGAGTTGCTCCGGTTCGCGGCGAAGGGCGCAGACATCTCACTGATGAGAAGTAGCGACCCTTTTATCAGGGAGATTGCATGTCTCCATGGACTAGCGGGGGAGGCACGACACGCCGGGATGATGGAAGTTGTTTTCGACGAGGACGAAGCGTTGGAATTAGACGCGGTTGATCAGCTTCAAGAGTCTTCAGCCTCGTAACGCGATCCACCAGATTATGGCCAACACATGTTGTCAAATGTAGGCGGAATGACTTTATTTGTTAGCGGAGCCAAGCGATAAAGTCTTCGCGCGACGCCGGGTTACGCATCCATGAAGTATCAGGATCGGGTAAAACGAAGGCGGCTTTGGCTGTCAACCAGCCTTCCGGCAAGTCCAGTTGTTGCCGCGTTCCTTTTTGCGTAATCCAGCGAAACGTACGGCTCTCTTGACACTTTTGGGCCACATTCATGGTAATCCGCACGTCCTGACTGACATAGTCGAGCACTTCCTGGTAGCGACCTTCAGCCCAAAGGCGTGGGGCGAGTATGCCGCTCATCCCCGGTGTCTTGCCAACTACTCCCATTCCTTGGGCTGCCCGATCCAGGGCAACTCGGTATCCTTGTTTGCAGAAGACGTGGAACATCATATCCACATGGTTCCATGCCAAGCGTTTGCAAATCTCCTTGGCAGTGGATTCCTCGGCCAAGATATTGAAATCGAAGGCCAGACCATTCCAAGTGACGATGCAATAACCAGCGTCTGCCATCCGATCGAGGTATTCGGCAAGTGCGACGGCCTCTTGCTGTCGCATCTTTTCCGCCGGAGAACCCGTTGGCGTCTTTCCGTGCCAAACCTTTGGACTGGAGTCGTCACTTGCAAGAGTTGCAGCGCACGCGATTCCCAGAGGACGATACCGTCGCCATTCCGAAGCATCATCCGGTAGCACTTTGGCGGTTTCGATGTCAAAAGCAAGATATTTCATACAATCCAAATGGTATCAATCTTGGAGCATGGCGTCAAACCTGGCCACGACCGGCGCATGGTCGGACGGTTTCTCACCCTTCCGCTCCTGGCGGTCGATCTCGGCACTGGTACAGCGGCGGGCCAACGGCTGCGTGGCGAAGATGTAGTCCAACCGCAGGCCGTCGTTCTTTGGGAACGCCAGCATCCGATAGTCCCACCAGGAATACAATCGACCTTCCGGGTGTTGTTGGCGATGCACGTCAACCAGGCCCCACGACAGAAGCTCCTCCAAGGCGGCCCGGCTCGTTGGATGGTACAAGACCGTCTCTTCCCAAGCCGGTGGATCGGCCACGTCAAGTTCGTCGCGTGCGACGTTGAAGTCGCCGCACACCACCAGGGGCGTCTGGGGCGTAAAGTTCTTCTCCAGGAAGGCCCGCAGCCGCCGTAACCAGTCGAGCTTATAGGCATAGTGTGCCGAGCCGACGACTTGGCCGTTGGGAATATAGGCACTGACGACCTGGATTTCGCCCACCTGGGCCGCGATGAACCGAGCCTGCGGGTCTTCTACGTCGTCATTCATGCCCTGTTGGACGTTTTGCGGTTCGATCCGGCTCAGGATGCCCACGCCATTGAACGTCGGCTGACCATGGACTGCCGCATGGTAGCCCGCCTCCCGAATTGCATCGCAGGGAAATGCCGCTTCCCTTGCCTTCAATTCCTGAAGGCATACGATGTCCGGCTGGGCCTTCTGGAGCCAAGCCAGCAGCCGGTCCAAGCGGGCACGAACCGAGTTGACGTTCCAGGTAGCGATCTTCATGGTGCCGGTGCGGCGTCGTGCTGGACGCAGCCTATCAGATTGACGGACGAAACCAGGATTGTACCATCATGGAACGGCTGTGGGCTGCCCACAGGCTGCCTGGGTTACTTATGAGCTATTCGCCCTAAATCCAGGTCGAAAACGTGTAATAAATCCATGGACAGGTCGCTAGCATTTGCAGCCCGTCTTTTTCCTATTAAAAGCCCCTTCGCCCGCCAATTCTGGCTGCTGATCGGCTTTTGTGCTCTCTCGGGGCCGCAGTGCTTGTTGTGCTGCGGTCCCGCTCAGTTAGTTTGCCCCGTAATAGTAGGGGGCGGTTTCACGTTTCTTTCCTACGTGGCCGCCCTGCGGGCGGTCGCATCTATCAGGAGACTGTCATGGTTTGTGCATGTGCATCCACATCCAGCGGAAAACCAAATCCCCGTTGGCATCGCGTTTTTCTCAAAATGGTGCCGAAAATTGTCCGGCACGCAAAATTCTCGTTTCGCCACTTGCGTAGCGAAGCCCGTCAAGACTTCATCCAGGAGGTTGTCGCCAACGCCTTCGTCGCCTTCGAGGCACTCGTCCGTCGCGGCAAGATGAGCCTTGCTTACCCGACCGTTTTGGCAAGGTATGCCGCTGCCCAGATCAAAGATGGCCGTCGCGTCGGGGCATCTTTGAATGTGCATGACGTCCTCTCCGGCTATGCCCAGAAGCACAAGGGCTTCAAAGTCGAGCGTCTGGATCACTACGATGTGGAAGATAAAGGCTGGCACCAGATCCTCGTCGAAGACAAAACCTGCGGCCCAGCCGACATTGCCCGCACCCGCATTGATTTCGGCGATTGGCTGGGTTCAATCAAGCGGCGAGATCGCCGTATCGCCGAGTTCCTTGCACTGGGCAACCGTACGGACGATACGGCACGCAAGTTCAAGGTGAGCGAGGGGCGAGTTTCGCAACTTCGCCGCGAGTTAGGCGAGTCTTGGAAGAAGTTCACCGGCGAAGAGGATTGCAACGCCGCGTAGTCGATGGCCGGTATGATTCGGATGGGGCGGTTCGGCCCATACTTGGGCCGACCGTCCCGTCCATGCTTGCACCCGGCCTCCACCAATCGTTATGATGAGGCACAGCATGAAAAACACAATCAAACGAATCCTTGACGGCATTGTCTCTGCCGCCAAGCAGCTTGAAGAGGCCCTGGACCCCGAGGCGACGGTCCTCGAAGACTTCGAGCGATCCTTACAGATTGATACCTTTACGTGCGGTGCGCAGAGCACGTACATGATCCTCCGGTACTACGGCAAGGCAAGGTCCATTGACGCCGTTACCAAGGCCCTTGGCACAACGACGGACGGCACCGATGAAGACCAGATCCGCGCACTGCTAACGAAGCGGGGGCTGATCGTCCGTCGCATCCAGCGACCCACCATCGCCAAGCTGCAACAAGCCATCGACGCTGGGCGTCCGGTCCTGGTAAGCGTGGACTCGAAGAAGTACAAGAACGCCGGACATTGGGCTGTCGTCTACGGCTATTCGCCCGGCCACGTCTTCGTCGCTGACCCCTCGCTCAGACGCGCACGTCTCTGTCGGCACACGACTGAAGAGTTCCGGGGTCGCTGGGACAAATGGGCAATGGTCGTCGCGAAGAAGGCGGCTCCTCAGCGGCGGAAGCCGCACCGAGCAGGAGACAAGTAATGATCGACCGTATTTTCGACCTCTGCGTTGCATTGCTCGTCTGGCTGGCCGAGACGTTCGGCACGACCTACAAAGCGATCAACGTCTGGATCTTCTGTGTCATCTGGCCGCTGATCACCGTGGCGGAGACCGCCGCGATCATCTGGCTGCTGTGTCGTAGGAAGCGGTAGGCCGCCGCTCTATTTCCAGAACTCACGCACCACCCGTTCCCATTCGTCCGCCATGAGCTGATGGCCACGATACGTCGGATGTACGTTGTCCCAGATCCAGTAGTCAGCCGGAGCCCGTTTTGCCGCCTCGTCGAAGATGGGCTGGAATTGCACCAGGGCCGCGCCATACTTCTTCGCGAGCCTGGCGACGATCTCTTGCCGCTTGCGGATGTCCTCGCTGATCTTACCTGTGGGCTTTACGAACGGAGCGCAGAGTACCAGCTTGAGCTTGGGATTTGCCGCCTTGGCTTGGGCGATGAGCTTGTCGTAGACCTGTTCGTACTGGGCCAACGGAACGCCCCTGCCACTGTCGTTCACGCCGATGAGGATGCTCAGCACGTCGGGCTTCAGGTCCAGCGTGTCCTTCTGCCATCGCTTCTCAAGGTCGAGCACGGTGTTACCGCTGACGCCGCGATTGATGAAGTCGAGCTTCAAGTCAGGGAACGCTGCCCCGTACTTGGCCGCGATGATGAAGGCGTACCCGTGCCCCAGGATGTGGTTCGGGTCCGTACTGCGCCCCCGATTGCCGTCCGTGATCGAAT
>Ga0118677_10016669_pt1 | contig 10021 bp, 6 predicted proteins | sample AliMusrvi5mmetaG_FD_86154 | JGI IMG/M metagenome (GOLD analysis project Ga0118677, IMG submission 86154)
CACCAGCCCCGCCCAAATCACCCCCAGCCGCCTGCCATTCGAAATTCGGAAATCGAAATTCGAAAATTTCCCATGCCCTACCTCAAACTCGGTTCGATGCCGCGGAAGCATCACCTGAAATTTTCCCGGCCCGCGGCTGAGAGCTTCAAGGGCGAGGGGCTGCACTACGAACACGTCGTCACGACCGAGGGGTTCGATCGGGCGTATTCGATCCTGTATCACCAGAAGCCGCCCACGCGCGTGAAGAGCGTCGAGCTGATACGCGAACTCGCGCCGCGGGCGGCCGCGCCCCTGCCTTTGCGACATCACCACCTGAAGTCGTTTCAACTGCCGCGCCGCGGCGATCCTTACACGGGCCGCGTGCCGCTGATGTTCAACCAGGACATGACCTGCTCCCGCTGCCGGCCGGCGACGGCGATGGCGGCGGGCTACGATTTCTACCGCAACGGCCAGAGTGACGACATCATCTTCGTGTGGGGCGGCGGCGGCTGGCTGGAGACGAACTTCGGGCGGCTGCGCTACCGGCAGGACGACTACATCGTCATCCCGCGCGGCACGATCTACCGGCTGGTGCCGGACGACGTTGCCAAGGAGGACTACCTGATCCTCGAGTCGGCGCACCCGGTGCGGATTCCCGCGCGCTACCTGCACCCCGAGGGCCAGATCCGGATGGGCGCGCCCTACAGCGAGCGCGACTTTCACGGTCCGAGCGAGCTGGTGCCGAACGAGACGGAGGGGGACTTCGCAATCCTGCTCAAGGACCGCGCGCGGCTGACGAAGGTCGTGATGGCGAGCCACCCGTTCGATGTCGTGGGCTGGGACGGCTACCTCTATCCGTTCACGTTCAACGCGAATGATTTTGAGCCGATCACGGGCACGGTGCACCTGCCGCCGCCGATTCACCAGACGTTCGAGATCCGCGGCTACGTTGTGTGTACCTTCGCGCCGCGCTGGCTCGATCATCATCCCGAGGCCGTGAAAGTGCCGTGGGCACACGACAACACGGAGGCGGACGAAGTGCTGTTCTACGTGCGCGGGCAGTTCGGCTCGCGCAAGGGCGTGGAGCCGGGGTCGTTCACGCTGCACCCGCAGGGCATCCCGCACGGGCCGCACCCGGGAACGACCCTGAAGAGCTTCGACGCCACCCGCACCGAGGAGCTGGCGGTGATGTTCGACACGCAATACCCGCTGCAGCTGACCGAGGAGGCGCTCGCGATCGACGACCCGAACTACCCGCTGAGCTGGCTGGGGTGACCGGCCTGAATGGGTTAAGCCGGAAGCCATGAAGCTAGGAACCAGAGGGCCTTGGTCTCTCCTGGCTTCATGGCTTCCGGCTTAACCATTCTGTTGAACTTGAGTTGACCCCGGCTGATCCTCTTTCCCATGCGCCTCGACTTTTCCCAGCTCGCCCCGCGCGATGCCTACCAATGGATGATCAGCACAATCCTGCCGCGGCCCATCGCGTGGGTCTCGACGATCTCGGCCGACGGGAAGACCAACCTCGCGCCGTTCAGTTTCTTTCAGGGCGTCTGCGCCAACCCGCCGACGCTCATGTTTGTCCCCGTCAACAACCGCCAGGGGCAGAAGAAGGACACCGTGCGCAACATCGAGGCCGTGCCGGAGTTCGTCGTGAACCTCGTGCCGCGCGCCCTCGCGGAGCAGATGAACGCCTGCTCGGCGCTGCTGCCCTACGGTGAGAGCGAATTTGAAAAATTCGGCATTGCCGCGGCGAAATCCGAGCTGGTTCGCCCGCCGCGCGTCGCTGCGGCCCCCGTCGCTTACGAGTGCCGGCTGCTCCGGGTGGTGAACATCGGCGAGGGCCCGCTGGCGGCGCACGTCATCTTCGGGAGCATCCTGGTCGCGCATGTCCGCGACGACGTGCTCGGCCCGAACGGCAAGCCCGACGTGGCCAAGCTCGACCTCGTTGGCCGTCTCGGCGGCGAGGCTTACAGCACGACGCGCGACACATTTTCCATCGAACGTCCGGATTAACGTTTGTCATTCGGAGCGAAGCGAAGAATCCCCTTGGACACGGCAGACGAACTCCCACTGGATTCTTCGCTTCGCTCCGAATGACAGATAGTGTCAGATAAAGCTCACCCCATGTCCCAACCCGACATCGTCATTCTTTCCGCCACGCGCACGCCGCTTGGCTCGTTTCAGGGCGCCCTCGCAGGCGTGCCGGCGTCGAAGCTCGGTGCGGCCGCAATCATGGGCGCGCTTGCGCAGGTCGGCGTCGCGCCGGCAGAGGTGTCCGACGTGCTGATGGGCAATGTGCTCCAGGCTGGCCAGGGCCAGGCGCCCGCCCGGCAGGCGGCGCTGGCGGCTGGCCTGCCGACTTCGGCGCGCGCGGTCACGATTCACAAGGTCTGCGGGTCGGGCCTGCAGTCGATCATGCAGGGCGTGCACGCACTGGCGCTCGATGCGGCGACGCTGGTCGTGGCGGGCGGCATGGAGAACATGAGCGCCGCGCCCTACCTCCTGCCCAAGGCCCGCGACGGGTTCCGGCTCGGCCACCAGCAGGTCATCGATTCGCTGGTGCACGACGGCCTCTGGGATCCCTACAACAACCTCCACATGGGGAGCTGCGCGGAGCAGTGCGCCGCGAAGTACGGCTTCACCCGCGCGCAGCAGGACGCGTACGCCATCGCCAGCTTTGAGCGGGCCAACGCGGCCGTGCAGGACGGGCGCTTCGCCGCGGAGATCACGCCGGTGGAGATCCCCGGCCCCAAGGGCAGCGTCACCAAGGTCGACCGGGACGAGGGTCCGGCGAAGGTAAAATACGACAAGGTACCCACTTTGCGCCCCGTGTTCGACCCGGCCGGGACCATCACCGCCGCGAACGCCTCCACGCTCAACGACGGCGCCGCCGCGCTGGTGCTGGCGACCGCCGCGACGGCCCAGATGAAGAACCTGAAGCCGATTGCCCGGATCATCGCCTTCGGCAGCCACGCCCAGGAGCCGCTCTGGTTCACCACCGCCCCGGTGGCCGCCGCGCAGGCGGTGCTGGCCCGGGCGGGTTGGAAGGTGGGCGACGTCGATCTCTGGGAGGTCAACGAGGCCTTTGCCGTCGTGCCGATGGCGTTCATGCGCGAGCTCGGCGTGCCGCACGAGAAGCTCAACGTCCGCGGCGGCGCGATCTCGCTCGGCCACCCGATCGGCGCCAGCGGCGCGCGCATCGTCGTCACTCTCCTCGCCGCCCTGCGCGAGCGCGGGCTGAGGCGCGGCGTCGCCGCCATCTGCATCGGCGGCGGCGAGGGCCTGGCCGTGGCGGTGGAGCTGGTCTGAACCCGGAGCCGCGCGCATCACGATGTCCGACTATCTCTGGCAGCCCGACGACCATGCGTGGACGCGGGAGTCGCACCTCGCGCGGTTCATGGCGCGGCACGGCTGCGCGAATTTCGAGGAGCTGCACGCGGCATCGGTGCGCGACACCGCCTGGTTCTGGGACGCCGCGATGCGCGACATGGGCGTCGAGTGGTTCCAGCCGTACACGCAGGTCCGGGATGACGCGCGCGGCTTCCCGTGGACCCGGTGGTTTGTCGGCGGCGAGATCAACCTCGCGCACAACTGCGTGGACCGCCACGTGCGCGACGGCCACGGCGGCGAGGTGGCGCTGTACTACGAGGGCGACTCCGACCGGCCGGAGGACCGCCGGGCCTGCACCTTCGCGGAGCTGAAGGCGGCGGTGGACCGCTGCGCCGGCGCGCTCCACGCGGCGGGCGTGGGCCGCGGCGACAGCGTCGCGCTCTATGCGCCGATGCGCGTCGAGACGGTCGTGGTGTTCATGGCCAGCGCGCGGCTCGGCGCGCGCTTCGTCCCCATCTTCTGCGGCTATGGCGAGTCGGCGGTGGTGGAGCGCATCCAGTCGTGCCAGGCCCGCGTGCTCTTCGCCGTCGAGCACCTCCATCGCCGCGGCAAGACTGTCGCCACTGGCGCGACCGCGCGCGCGGCGGCCGCCGCCGTGCCCAGCGTGCGGCAGGTGCTGTGCTTCGACACGCCGGCCTGGCCGGAATTCCTCGCCAGCGCCGCGCCGCGGGCCGAGTGCGTTCACACCGCGGCGGAGGAACCCTGCCTCATCATCTACACCAGCGGCACCACCGGCCGGCCCAAGGGCACCGTGCACACGCACGCCGGCTGCCTCGCCCAGGTCGGCAAGGAGCTGCGCTACGCCTTCGACCTCCGGCCGGGCGAGCCGTTCTTCTGGTTTACCGACATCGGCTGGATGATGGGACCGTGGGAGATCATCGGCTGTCTTCTCTACCGCGCGCCCATCGTGCTGTTTGACGGCGCCCCGGATTTTCCGACCAGCGACCGGCTCTGGCAGACCCTCGAGCGGCTGCGGGTCGTCACCTTCGCCGCGTCGCCGACGCTCGTGCGGCTCCTCATGCGGGCCACCGACAGCCGCGGCCCCCGCGGCCACGACCTCTCCCGCCTGCGCGTGCTCGGGTCCACGGGCGAGCCCTGGGACGAGACCTCCTACCGCTGGTACTTCGAACACGTCGGCGGCGCCCGCTGCCCCGTCATCAACATCTCCGGCGGCACCGAGATCATGGGCTGCCACGTTTCCGCCCACCCGCTCACCCCGCTGCGGCCGTGCTCGCTCGGCCGGGCCGCGCTCGGGATGGACGTGGATGTCTTCACCGACGAGGGGCGGCCGGCGCCGCGCGGGACGGTCGGACACCTTGTGTGCAAGCAGCCCGCCCCGTCGATGACCAAGAGCTTCCTCCACGACGACGCGCGCTACCTGGAAACGTACTACCGCACGTTTCCCGGCGTGTGGTACCACGGCGACTGGGCGCGGCAGGACGAGGACGGCTCGTGGTTCCTGCTGGGCCGGAGCGACGACACCATCAAGGTCGCCGGCAAGCGCGTGGGCCCGGCGGAGGTCGAGGGCGTGCTCACCTCGCATCCGACGGTGAGCGAGGCCGCGACCATCGGCGCGCCCGACGAGCTGAAGGGTCAGGCGCTCGTGTGCTTCGTCGTGGCCAAGCCCGGCCAGCGGCCGGTGCCCGCGGACCTCGTGGCGCACGTGGCCGCGCAGCTCGGCCGTCCGCTCGCGCCCCGGGAGGTGCACGTGGTCGCCGCGCTGCCGAAGACCCGCAGCGGAAAGATCCTCCGCGGCACCATCCTCCGCGTCTATGCCGGACAGCCGCCGGGGGACCTGACCAGCGTGGACAATCCCGCTGCGCTGGAGGCCATCGCCGCGCTGGCCGCCGGGATGCCGAGCGGCAAAATTCAAACGCCAAATCCCAAGTCCCAGACAAAATCCAACTGACCGCGGCGGCATCGCCGCGGGCAAGTTTGGGAACTGGCGTTTGCGTTTTGGCGTTTGCCGCAGCGGGGCCAGTTTCGGCCTACTCCAAACGGAGTAAATACCCGCCTCAAGTCCTGCGCATTCTCCAGCAACGCATGCGCAGTTTGCGGGCGGGGATCGGCTATCATGTGGGCACCCCCGTGGGGTTTGCCATGACCGCCCCTTCCCGCCCCAAGCCCTATCTTGAGCCCCAGTACTGCAAAGGCTGCCTGCGTTGCATCGAGGCCTGCCCCAAGGGCTGCATCACGGCCGGCACGGAGATCAACCCGGCCACCGGCCTGGTGCCGGTGGAGCTGCACCTGGAGAACTGCACGGGCTGCTCGCTGTGCATGCAGGCGTGTCCCGAGCCCTACGGCCTGCGGCCCGAGTCGGAGCGGCCCGGCCCCGACGGCGACTTTGTCCTGGAGGATCCCGCCAAGCTGTTCGGCGAGAAGTGCGTGCCCAACCAGTCCGAGGGCGACATTCCCGAGTCGCTCATCGCGCTCCCGCCCTGCGCGCCGATGGTGCTGAAGGGCACCTACGCGTCGGCCATCGGGGCGCTGCTCGCCGGCTGCCGCCACGTCTTCGGCTATCCCATCACGCCGAGCACGGAGGGCGCCGAGCTGATGGCGAAGATCCTCCCCAAGCTCAACGGGTCGTTCGTCCAGGCCGTGAGTGAGGTCGCCGCCGTCAACATGATGTACGGCGCCGGCGGCGCGGGCCTGCCCTGCATGACCTTCACCAGCAGCCCGGGCTTCAGCCTCATGCTCGAGGGCATCAGCTACATGATCGGCGCCGAGGTCCCGGGCGTGTTCGTCAACATCATGCGCGGCGGGCCCGGCCTCGGGAACATCGCCCCCGAGCAGGCCGACATCAAGCTGGCCTGCCGCGGCCTCGGCCACGGCAACACGCGCGCCATCGTCCTCGCGCCGAGCACGCCGCAGGAGATGCTCGACCTCACGCGCGACGCCTTTGCGCTGTCCTTCCGCTACCGCAACCCCGTTGTCGTGCTGGGCGACGGCTACCTCGGCCAGATGACCGGCACCGTCCGCCTGCCCGCGACGATGGTGCGGCCCGGCCTCCCGGCCTGGGCGGTCTGGGGCGACCGCGCGCACCGTCACAATCTCATCAGCTCCATCGCGCTCTCCGAGCCCGACCTCGAGGTCCACAACCAGCACCTCAACCGCAAATACGCGGTCATGGCCACGTGCGAGCAGCGCGTGGACTGCCACCGGTGCGCCGACGCCGAGGTGCTCGTGGTGGCGTGCAACACGCCCGCCCGCATGGCCAAGGGCGCGGTCGAGTCCGCCCGCGCGCAGGGCGTGAAGGCCGGGCTCTTCCGGCCCATCACCCTCTGGCCGTTCCCCATCCAGGCCCTGGTGGATGTCCTGCCCGGCGTGCGCCGGCTGGTCATCGTCGAGGCCGGCCCGGGCCAGCTGGAGGACGAGCTCCGGCTCGCGCTCAGCCACGCGGGGGTCATGCCGCCGCCCATCTCCTCCGTGCGCCGCTGCGGCGGCATCCTCCCGCCGGAGGATGAAATCCTGGCTGGGATCCTGGCCCACGAGGAGGTCCTCGCATGAGCGCCGCCTTCTACGACCACTTCAGCCGCCACGCGCATGGCGAGGGGCTCAAGGCCCACAGCACCCACTACTGCCCGGGCTGCGGCCACGGCGTCGCGCACCGCGACCTCGCCGCGGCGATCGACGAGCTCGGCATCCAGGACCGCACCGTGCTCATCAGCCCGGTCGGCTGCGCGGTGTTCGCGCACTATTACTTCGACGTGGGCAACTCCCAGGCCGCGCACGGCCGCGCCCCGGCCGTCGCCCTCGGCCACAAGCTCGCGCACCCCGAGGCGGTCGTCATCAGCTACCAGGGTGACGGCGACCTCGCCTCGATCGGCCTCGCCGAAACCATCTCGATCGCGCAGATGGGCCTGCCGATCACGGTCATCTTCATCAACAACGCGATCTACGGCATGACCGGCGGCCAGCTCGCGCCGACGTCGCTGATGGGGCAGAAGACCACCACCAGCCCCGAGGGCCGACTCCCGGGCATGGGCCAGCCGCTGAAGATGGCGGAGCTCATCGCGCAGCTGGACGGGCCGATCTACGTCGAGCGCGTCGCGCTCTTCAGCGCCCGCGAGCGGGCCAAGGCGCGCAAGGCGATCCGCAAGGCGATCACGCACCAGATCACGGGCCGCGGCTACTCGTTCATCGAGATCATCGCCGAGTGCCCCACGCACCTGAAAATGACGCCGCAGGAGGCGGAGGAGTGGGTGAAGACGAAGATGGAGCCGGTCTTCCCGCTGGGCGTGAAGAAGGACCTCACGGTCGAGCCGTGGTTCAGCCGGCCCGCGCCGTCGTTCGAGCCCGAGGCCGTGCTCGGCCTGTGCGGCGCCGAGCCGCGCGAGGATGATTCCCGGCCGGCCGGCGCGCCGTGGCCCGACCACCTGCCGGCGCGCGACATCGCGATCAAGCTCGCCGGCTCCGGCGGCGACGGCGCCCAGACTGCCGCGCTGCTGCTCACGCGCGCCGCCATCGCGGAGGGCTACGACGCCACCGACATCCCGAGCTACGGCCCCGAGAGCCGCGGCGGCACGTCGTACGCCGACGTCCACATCGCCGAGCGCGAGGTGCTCAACCCCGCCGCGCCGACGCCGCACGTGCTCGTCGCCTTCAACGCCCCGAGCCTCGCCAAGTTCGCCGGCACGGTGCCCGAGGGCGGGATCATCCTCTACGACAGCACGATCATCACCGCGCCGCCGCCGCTCCCGCCCGGCCGCCGCGTGCTGCCGGTGCCGCTCACCCGGCTCGCCGCCGACCTCGGCCGGCCGATGGTGAAGAACGTCGTCGCCCTCGGCGCGCTGCAGGCCGCGCTCCCGCTGCTGCCGGAGGGACGCCTGGTCGACACGCTGCACCACGTGCTGAAAGACAAGCCCGCCCTGCTTCCGCTCAACGAGGCGGCCTTCGCCGCCGGCTATCGGGCGGTGGCGGACGCCGTGCCTGCATGAACCCCGCGCCCGCCACCGGAGCCCCGGGGCGGTCGGACACCGCCTTTGTCGGCGAGGCCGAGGCCTACGCCCTGCTGGCCCGTGCCGGCCTGCGCCCGCCGCGCCACGCCCGCGTCGGCGGACCGCTGCCGTTCGCGGCCGGCGAGCCCGTGGTCGTCAAGGGCCTCGGCGAGGAGCTCTGGCACAAGTCCGAGCTCGGCGCCGTCGCATTCCTGCCGTTCGGCCTGACCGACGTGCTCGATGCCGTCGCCGGCATGCGCCGGCGGGTCGAGGCCGCGGGCCATCGCTGGCTCGACGGACTCGTGTGCGAGCGCGTCGCCATCGCGCGTGCCGAGGGCCTGCCGGCCGAGGCGTTCGTCTCGCTCACCCGCGGCGAGGCCGGCTGGGTCGTGCTCTTCGGCTGCGGCGGGATGGCGGCCGACGCCCTGGTGGCGGTCGCGCCGCCACTTCGCTGGCCGCTCGAGTTCACCACCGAGGTCGAGGCGCTCGCCGAATTGCAGGGCCACCTGCTCGGCCAGGTCTGGCTGGGCCGGCTGCGGGGAACGAAATCCCTGACGACCGAGGCCCAGCTCAGCGAGCTGATCTCCGCGCTCTGGCGGCTCGCTCCCATGGCGGAGGCTGCCGGACTCACACTGCTGGAATTGAATCCGGTCGTGCTCGACTCCACCGGCGCACCGCGGCCGCTCGACGCCGTGGGCCGCCGTGGCGCTGTTCCGGCGACGCGGGTTCCGCCGCCCGGTGAATTCCTCTCCGCGCTGCGGGCGCCGCGCCGCGTCGCGCTCGCGGGCGTGTCCGAGAAGGCCGGCGGGGTGGGGCGCGTCATCCTCGAGAATCTCCGCCGCTGTCCCGCGCTCGAAGGCGGCCTCACGCTCATCAAGCCCGGTGTCTCCACGCTGCTCGGGCTGCCCTGCGTGCCGGATGTGGCCGCGCTGCGGGCGGCGCCGGTGGACCTGCTGCTGGTGGCGCTGCCCGCGCCGGTCGCGGCGCAACTGCTGACCGCGCTCATCGCGCAGGGCGGAGGCGCGACAGTGGTCGCACTTGTGTCGGGAGGGCTCGGCGACGGCGCCGACACGGCCGGGCTGGGCCGGCAGTTGTCTGCGCGGCTGGCGGAGGCGCGGGCGGCGGGCCGCTGGACGCCGACGGTCCTCGGGCCGAACTTCCTCGGCCACTGGGTGCCCGCGGCGCAGCTCGACACCTCCTTCATCCCGGCGGAAAAGCTCGCGCCGCCCGGTCCTGCCGGCGGTGGCCTCGTGCTGCTCAGCCAGAGCGGCGCCTTTCTGCTCAGCCGCCGCTCCCGGGCGCCGCAGCTCCGCTTCGGACTCGGTGTGGCGCTGGGCAACCAGATGGACGCGGCGCTGCCGGATTTTCTCCAGACCCTGGTGGCGGACCCGGATTGCGCCGCGGTCGGCGCATATGTCGAGGGTTTCGGACCCGGCCAGCTGCTCGCGACGGCGCGGGCGGCGAACCAGCTGCACCACCGCGGCGTGCCCGTGCTCCTGCACCGCGCCGGGCGCACGGCGGCGGGTCAGGCGGCGGCCGCGACGCACACGGGCGCCATGGCTGGCGACTGCGACCTCGAGCATGCGCTGCTGACGCGCGCGGGCGTGAGGTTTGCTCCGACTATCGCCGCATTCGACGCCGCGCTTGAGTGGCTCAGCGCCTGGCCGGCGCTGCCGGCGGGGCCGGTGGCGCTGCTTACCAATGCCGGGTTTGAG
>Ga0118677_10016670_pt1 | contig 10021 bp, 10 predicted proteins | sample AliMusrvi5mmetaG_FD_86154 | JGI IMG/M metagenome (GOLD analysis project Ga0118677, IMG submission 86154)
CGGACCAGCCGTTGAGGGTGGCGGTCTGGGCGGGCTCGGCGGGCTTTGCTGGCTCGGCAACCGGGGCGGTATCGGCAGTGTTGGCGGCCGAGGCCCACGCGCCAAGCACACCCACCGTGATCGAAGCCAGCCATGTGATCGCTTTCATCACCGGTCTAAACGCCGCCAGATCGCGAATTATTCGAAAAAACTTCGCAGTCACCGCGGATCGGGGTAGCCATCGGTCATGTCAGCGCCGCCGCGATTGATCCTCGCCACCCGCAATCCCCACAAAACCGCCGAAATCCGCGCCATGCTCGGCGACCGCTTCGAGGTGCTCGATGTGACCTCGTTTCCCGAACTTCCGGAAATCGCGGAAACCGGCTCCACCTTCCTGGAAAACGCCCGGCTCAAGGCATTGGGAATCAGCCGCTTGCTCGATGGTTGGGTGCTCTCCGACGATTCCGGCCTGGAAGTGGACGCGCTCGATGGCGCACCCGGCGTCTGGTCGTCGAGTTTCGGCGGCCAGGAGGGAAACCACCCGCTCAACAACGCCCGCCTGATGGCCGTGATGGTGGGAAAAACCGGGCGCCAAGCCCGCTTCCGCTGCACCATGGTGCTCGCCCGCAATGGCCGCGAAGAGGCGAACTTCAGCGGCACCGTGGAAGGACGGATCATCGACACCCCCCGCGGCCAACAAGGTTTCGGCTACGACCCGCTTTTTGTGCCGGATGGATTCAAACAAACGTTTGCCGAGCTGGGGGAAGAAGTGAAAAACACCCTCAGCCACCGCTCCCGGGCACTGGCCAAGGTGGTCAACCACCTCGGAAATTGCCCATCTAATTAGTTTGCAATGATGAATGAATTGGGTACTCTCCGCGCCGATGAAAGTCATTTCCCGCTTGCTCCTCGCCCTGCTTCCGATCGCGGGCGGGCTGGTTTCGTGCTCGAATCAAGTCAAAGCCAGGCGTCCGGTTTCCTACCATTACGAGTACGGTCAATCGGCGCTTTTGAGAGACGGTGTTGCCTTCGCGCCACCTGATGCTCCGGCCTCCGTGTGGCGGGCCATTGTCGCAGGCAACCGCCTGCAAAAGATGCCCTACAAGTGGGGGGGCGGTCACGCCAACCACTATGACAGCGGCTACGATTGTTCCGGCACGGTGTCGTTTGTGTTAGGTGAGGCCGGGTTGATGGGGGAAGCCATTCCTTCCAGAGGTCTCTTCGGCTACGGCGAACCCGGCGAAGGCAAATGGATCACGATCTATACCTGCAACGGCCATGCCTTCGTTACCATCGCCGGCCTGCGGCTCGACACCGGCGGCCCCGGCGGCGGCTCCGGCCCGCGCTGGAAACCCGAAACCCGCGAGGTCAAGGGCTACGTCATGCGCCACCCGGTGGGCCTCTGAAATTCAGCCGCGCATTCGTCGAGCGACCCGAATACCCGCTCGGCAGCCGCAAAATCCAGCCTGGCTGTTACGCGGTTGGGCACCACCCATACCGGCATGCCCGCCGCGTGAGCCGACGCCAGGCCGTTGAGCGAATCCTCGATCACCAAACAGCCCGACGGCTCTATCCCAAGCCGCCTCGCCGCTTCCAGAAACAAGTCCGGTGCCGGTTTGATTCGCGGTGCGTCGCCCCGGCAAACCACCGTCTTGAAATGCCCGGCCAGCCCGAGCTTGGCCAACCACCCGTCCACCCATTGGTGTGACGAGCTGGAAACAACCGCCTGCGCAATCCCTGCGGAAGTCAGTTTTTCCAACAATGTGACCGCTCCGGGCATCGGCCCCTCGTGCGTCAGGTCGCGCCGGATTTCCTGCTGCCGACGGGCGTCCAGATCATGCCAGTCAAACCCTTTTCCAGAGAGTTCCTCAAGGTGCGTCTTGGGCGACCAGGTGGTGAAATCCGAGCCGATACAGCGTGTGTACATGGCCAGCGGCAATTCGTGGCCGTGGGCCTCGAAGGTGCGCCGCCACGCCTGATAGATCGCCCACTCGGTGTCCACCAGCACGCCGTCGAAATCAAACAACACCGCGGAAAACTCCATGCCCGGGAAATGCCCTGATTCACCTCCAAGCGCAAGCGAGATGTGCAGCGCGCCTCCGAACCGGTAGGGTCGGCCCGGCCCATTTGTCCGCCGATAGGCGGTGCCCACCCCGGTAGGGTCGGACGGCCCCGGCCGACCCACATGTCCGCCGATAGGCGGTGCGAATGCGCCGTGCAGACAAGCACATGACACCTCGCCCGCAGGGGCAAAGTGGGACAAGCGAGGCCGCTTGTCCCTACCATGTCATCCGGACCACGAATCTCTTAAAGCGATGAAGCGTGCTTCACCGCAGTCCAAGGTTCTCAACCAACATCCAACTCAAACGGCAACCCCGGAAACGCCTTGCCGTTCAGCCTCACTTCGAACACATGCCCGCCGGCATGATAGACCCGGGTGGTGACCCGCCTGAACACATGCCGCCCGGTGATTTCCCAACATTCGCCTGCTGACAATTCACGCGTGCGTCCTTTGAACACCTTCGGAGCGAGACCGCCGTTCGCCTTGCGGTGGAGAATCGCATAGTCGAACATCACCCGCACCGTGTGTCGTGAAGTGTTCCTCACCACCAAGCGGTATTCCAGATGCCCGCCCAATGCCACCGCGGATTTTGTTAGCGCACACGTTTCGAGCATCAGCGCCTTGGCCTGGCCATAGCCGTGGAACTCGAGCGCTCCGGGGTGCCCGTCCTTCAGCAGGGTGCGGCACGCATGGCGGGCGAGCCGGTCCAGCCGCCGGTCATCCGGCGCGGCCAGCCGCCAGCGTGTCAGCGTTGCGAGCACCATCGCCGGCTGCGCCTTGCTCAGGTCGTTCAGATGATTGGACACCGACAGCCGGACATAGTCGCTGGGATCAAGGCACAGTGGATCTAACAGGTAGAGCGTGGGGAACGGCGGCTCTAGCAAAAACGGCAGCTTGCCGCCCCACGGCAAGAGCGGTCGGCTGCCTTCGGAAACGAGGCGGCGGACATGCTCGTCGGGGTGACCGCACCAAACATGCAACTGCGCCAGGGTGCGCTCGCGGTGGGTGCGCAGGAATGGGCGCAGCGCGAACTCCGCGGTGAAGCGCCGCGTCATTTCACCCAGCGCGGCCATGGACTCGTCGAAATGGTTCAACCCGCAGCGGGCTACCAACTCCGTGAGCGGCCAAACCAGAAACCCCCGAAGGCCGGCGCTGTCGTTTTCATCCGCCGCGAGCGCCCCGATCAAAATCCGGAACATCTCCGGTGGGTGGGCGGGCAGTCCGGCCTCCAAACGGTCCGCTAACAGGCACACCCGCTGTTTCAATTCCAGCGGTTCCAGCGCGCGTTCCAGTCCGCGGCTGAAACGCTCCAGTGGAAACGCGGAATACGCCCGCTTCAGGCAGGCCCCGATGCGCCGCGCGTTCTGATAGCATAACTCGTTTTTGAAGGGTTCCATTGCTAGAATCTTGAAAGAGCGAATATGTTGTCGTTAGGTCAGGTTCTCTATCTGGTCTCTGGGGTCTGCGGCGGAGCCTCGCTAGATAGGTTTCGCCTCTGACCATTCCGGCCGCTGCTGGCGCTCGGCTTCATAAAGCACGATGGCGATGCTGGTGGCCAGGTTGAGGCTGCGGGTGCTGCCGGGTTCCATCGGGATGCGCAAGGCATGGTCCCCGGCGGTGGCCGTGATCTCGTCCGGCAGCCCGCGGGTTTCGGGACCGAATACCAGATAGTCGCCGGACCGGAACGCCGCCTGCCACGGTGTGACGCTCGCCTTGGTGCTCAAATACCAAAAGCTCGCTGCGGGATCCGCGGCCTGCCGCAGTTCGCCGAACGATTTCCAAACGTGAAGGTCCACGTCGCGCCAATAATCCAGGCCGGTGCGGCGCACGTATTTGTCATCGAGCGAAAACCCGAGCGGCTCTATCAAATGCAGCGCCGCGCCGGTGGCGAGCGCTAGGCGTCCCGCCGCCCCCGCGTTGTGCGGAATCTCCGGTTCGTGAAGCACAATGTGAAACATGGGGTGGGGTTCGGATAGTGGCCGCTAACTTCGCGGACCGCAGCCTAGCTCTTTCCCTCGTGCCGCGCAAGCCACGCTTCTCGCCACGCGATGGCAATCAGCTTGACAGTCACTGGCCGAATGATAACGTCCATTCATGACTGTGCTGTCAAAAAACGCTCCCCTTGGGTCCTTGGGCCTTGGTCCCGGTACCCACACGCTGAAAGTGGTCGTTGCCGGGGACACGATGGCATTCGAGGTGGAAACACCGACGGTCAGCGCCCCGCCCGCACCGCGGCAAGGGACGGGCTTCGTCGAGACCTGGAGCGGCACTGCCCGCAAGATTGACGACCCGGGTGATACTTGGCTTGAGCACATCAACCGGAAACATCTTCGCTGAAGCATGAGACTCTTGCTCGATGCGAACATATTGCTCGACTGCCTCATCCTGGAAAGCAGCGGCATGCCCCGCGTCGGCAAACCGGCGAGCGGGAAGATCCTCGACCTCTGCGATCACGGACATCATCAGGGTTTGGTGGCCTGGCACACGCTGCCGATCATCAGTTATTATCACCGACGACAAAACCCAGTGGAACGGACTGCGGCCATGATTGATGCGCTACTTCGCGTTGTGGAAATCCCCACGGTGGGTCATGCCGAGGCAGTGGCTTGGCGAACACACGGCAACGCCGATTTCGAAGACGCATTGCAAGCAGCATGTGCGGTTGCCGGCCATGCCGATTTCATCATCACCCGCAACGGGGCCGACTTCACGGGATCGTTCGTTCCGGCGATGACACCCGAAGAATTTCTCGTGGCGCACTCCTGATCGGATATCTGCTAGAGTTTGGGATTAATCCTCCTCCTCTTCGGCAGCAGCAAAGCCAGCCAGCAGAGTCCCGCCACGGTTAGCGCGACCCACGGCGTGAGCCATCCGGCGAGGGTATAGAATGTGAGCCGCGATTCGCGTCGCAGGATGCCGGTGAGCGTGCCCTCGGCAAGCGCCGGCAGGCTGGCATGGACCATTCCGTGGGGATCGATCACCTGCGACACGCCGGACGTGGCGCAAACGAACATCCAGCGGCCGTTCTCGCAGGCGCGCAGGCGGAACAACGCCGCATGCTGGTCGTGTTGCCGGATGCTCCACGATTTCGCATCCATGCTTGGGACGATGAACAACTGCGCGCCGCCGATGGTCATCCGGCGCGTGATGTTTTCGTAGTCACAATCAAAACAGATTGGCGTGCCGATCGCGCCATGGTTTGTGAGAACGGGCAACGTGTTGGTGCCGGCGATGCCGTCGTTGAAGAAATGCACCGTGTGCACCTTGTTGTGTTCGCCGCGGACGCCGGTCGGATCCAGGGTGAGCGCGATGTTATGCCAACCGTCTTCATTGACCGGATGCAACTGGGTGCCCAGCGTGAGGGTGATGCCGCGCTCCTTGCAAAGCTGTTGGACCAGCGGCCAATCGTGCTTGTCGGCGCGCACGTCATAGGGCACCGCATACTCGGGCCATACGACCTGTTGGATGCCCGCCGGCAACGCTTCCGTGGCCGTCAGATAGTTCTTGATCGGGCTGTCCTCGATTTGCAAACCGGCGACTGACAATGTGTCGGGATCTCCCCCCGCGGGTTCCGGACAGCGGCGGTTGGTGACGATTGCCAGAACCAACCCGAGCGCGACGGCCGCCGCGGTTTTCCACCGCCGCGCCACCAGCAGCGCGACGCCTGACACAACCACCATGCTCACGCCATAAACGCCGATCCATGGCAATAGTCTGTTAGGTCCGCATGCCAGTCCCGCCGTCATCCACGGAAATCTGAGCGAAAACAATTCGGCGCGGATGAACTCCCAGCCGCACCAGTTGAGCGCGGTGAACACCGCGAATCGCCAACCCGCGATGCCACGCCGGCCGGCGCGGCCCTGCATCTCCGCGAACAACGCGGTGAACGCGGCCAGCACAGCCCACAGCATCCAGGCGAACACACCAAAGAGATGGTCCAGCCATGACAGGCCAATCGCATAGGCGGCTAACCCATGGAGAAACCCTAGCGTCCGCGCCTGTGTCCCTTGCTGGCCGCGCAACGCCACTAACAAACCGAGCAAACCGGGTGCCACCAACCACCCCCGGTCAAGCGGCGGATAGGCACATGCATAAACCGCGCCCGAAACCACCGCCAGAATGCAGCGACCTCGAAAGGATGAGAAAAATGCCATGAGGATCGGGAGTTGTTGATTTATGACAGCCGTGCCGCCTCACTCCGTTTTGGAATACCGCCGCAGGCCGAGGAAACAGACCCTGACAATAATGGAAAGCAAGGCGTAGAATGCGAATAATACCCAGGTGACGGCCACTCCCCGGGCATGTTCCACTGCCGGATAGATCAGCTTGAACAACAGCCCGCCCACCGCGATCGCCACCACCAGCGCGATCACGACGGCCACTGGCAATTGCCAAAACCCATCGTCATCCGGCAACCAGCGGATCATCGCGGAAATGACCATGACAAACGCCATCAATAGCAACAGCGCCATGAACACCATATAACTTTGCTGGCTCACCCCCGCGACAAAATCGGTCCGCGCCATCATCGTACCCGCCTCCAGCATGGAGGAACCGCCCGGACGGCCGCCCAAGGAAATCGGCATGATCGCCAGGGTCACCAACGAGATGGTGATCGGCAGGAACATCAACTTCGCCGCAGTCAACAATCCGGCGCGGGCCTGGCCGGCTTTGGCAACTCCCGCGGAATCCGCACCGGTGTGGAGCCGATCCATCGCGCGGGCAGCCAGCCACGGCAGGCTGACCATGACCGCGCCGATGACCGCAACCGCCAACAACCAGATGATCTCGACGACGATCATCAGGGTTATGCTGATCTGATAGACCAGAAATGTGTCGATGGGTTTCAGCCATTCGGGAACCCGGGTCGGGTCGCCCAGCCAATGCGCGATGGCCACCAGGCACAGGAAATGCGCCACCACCACGCACCACCAGACGATTATGCCCGCAACGCTCCAACCCCAATGAAGTGTGACGGAATTGCTCCCGGCGGGCGGCAGGCGGGCGGAATCGTTCGTGGTCTCTGACCGATCTGGCTCTTTCATGGCGAGCAGCCTGCGAATCAGTAAGTGGCAAGTCAACCCGAAACCGTCGTGAATCGTGGATCGTGAATGCAATCGAAACGCGGAGACGCGGAGGTCGCAGAGTGGAGCGCGGAAAAGAAAGGGGGCGTGGATTGTGGATCGTGGATCGGCGCGGATGTTAGATCTTCCATCTCCGATCTCCTATCTCCTATCTTCTCTCGCCGATCCGATAGAGACTGGTGCGCGATCGCAGGATGAGCGAGTTTTCATAGATTGCAGGTGATGCCATGAAACCATCGCCGAGCTGGTTGTTGGCCAGCAGTTTGTATTCGTCGGTGGCGGCCACCACCGGGACTTCACCCGCCTCGCCGAAGAAATAGATATGTCCGCCGGCCACCAGCGGGGAGGCCGAGAAGGCACCTCCGAGGCGTTTCTGCCAGACGCTCTCGCCTGATTTGGCATTGACGCACGAGATCACTCCGCCGTCGCTGATCATGAACAGCCGCTCGCCTAGCAGAATCTGGGAGGGGCGGGTCGGAGCGTTTTTGGCGAATTTCCATGCCACATGGGTATCGGTCACATCGCCGTGCCCGCCGGGCCGCGCCGCGAACAATTGAAAGCCGCCCGCCGCGCTCGTCACATAGACCAACCCGTTGCCGAACAATGGCAAGGCCGCCGCATTCATGCCGCCGCTGCGCACCCGCCAGATTTCCTCGCCCGTTTGCGGCACATAGGCGATGGTCGCGCCGGCGCTGGGACTTATCAGTTGCGGTTTCCCGCCGACCGTGATGAGCGCCGGTGTCGAGTATCCCTTATGATAGTCGGTGTCCTCAGTGTCATAGGTGATGTTGCGGTCCCGTTTCCACGCGGTCTTGCCGCTTGCCTTGTCGAGTGCCACGAGGAACTGCACGTCAACCCCGTCGAAAGTGAGAAATAACAATCCGTCCGCCAGGATCGGCGACGATGCCGGGCCGCGGAAATGGTCGCACAGGAAATCCTGCCGGGTCCACAGGGTTTTGGCGGTGGCGGTGTCGAGACAGGCGGTGCCATACCTGCCGAAATGCACATAGAGCCGTCCCTTTTCGATCACCGGCGTCGGTGTGCCATAACTGTTCATCGGATGGCAGAATTGCGGCTTGTCGATCTTGAACACCACCACGTCGTGAATGATCTTCCCCGACTCCGCATCCACACACACCGCACCCAACTCGCCGCCGTCCTTGGCGGCCGTGGTCATCCAAATCTGGTGGTCCCACACCACCGGTGACGACCACGCCTTGCCATGCACCGGTGTCTTCCACAGCACATGGTCCGTCTCCCCGAAGGTCACCGACAAGCCCGACGCGCGCGTGCTGCCGTCGGCATGCGGACCGCGAAACTGTGGCCAATTCTCGCCGGCGCGCAGCGGCATGGCGCAGCAGCCGAGCGTGCCTAACAAAACGAGCGCCCGCCGCCACGGCTGGTTTCCCTGATCATGGATCTGTCCTTTCATCATTCGGGCAGTCTTTACGGTGGCACCGTCTCGTTTCCTGCAAGGAATTCTCCCGGCCCGGTAAGGAGCGACGACACTCCTGTCGTCGGCGGAAGAAACGCCCATGTGAGAGCGCCGCAGGCATCGTCCATGGTCCGCCCTTCCGCATGCACCACAGTGTGGTGCCTCCTTAGCGCACCGCTGGCACGCACTCCATAATTCCGGGTCATTTTCTCGCGATTCTCAGGCGAAAATTTGCAAAAAAAGAATCTTTTGTTGCCGCGACATTCCTGCTAGACCGTGGTTCAGATGTTAGCGCGACGCCTGCTGTTGTTGATTGGTATTCCGCTTGCCATGGGGGCAAGCGAGGATGCGGCACCGCCGCCCGCGCCGGATTTTTCCGCAGGATTTTCCCGAATGGTCGCGCTTGGCTTGTCGGCGCTTGATGCGAAGGCGAAGTGGTCCACATTGCCGGACACATCGGGCGGTGAGGATTACCAATTCCGCGAATTGGCGAAATCGCTCAAAGGCAATGGCTGGAGCATCCCCGCCGCCGATGGCAAAACATGGATTCTGCCCGCAGGAGCCGTTGCATCATCCGAAAGCGGAGGGGCGGCCAACGCCCGCCCGTCGCGAGGTCTGTTAGGCGGTTTGTTCGGTGGCGGCGGCTCGTCAAAACCTGCGGCTCCCGCTGCGGCGGACCTCACCAAGGACGTGCGCGCGCTGATCGCCGCGTTCCACAAGAATGACGAGCGGAGCAACTCCGATTTCTCATCCGGCTTTCGCGGCAATGAAAACGTCCTCGGCAGGCTGCTCCTGCTGGCCACCCAGATCTATCAAACCGGCAACACCGCTCTTGCCAACGAACTCGCCATTGCGGTGTTCGATCTCACCCCTTCCCGCGAGCGGGCCATCAATGCGGCCGTCAGTCTGATCGCCGACCATGCCTACGAAGCCGCCGCGAGGGAGTTCTTCACTACCTACGATTGGGCGGCCTACCACCGCGTGCTGGCCGCATTGGTGGAAAAATTCCCGCGCGGCTGGATGGCGCACGATGCGGTGGCCATGCTCATTCCGCAATTGGCCAAGCAGGCGGCCGGCGAACCCGCGCCCGCGCTGTCGCTTCCCGGAATTCAGTTAGATCCGAAAGCCCTTGCCGCTGTGGAAAAACTCACCGCCAAACCTGCGGCCGACTCGTCCGCCGATGATGAGAAGCTGCTGAAACGCGCGGGCTACGAGTTGTCATCGATTCCGGCCAACCAGCGGGCACGCGTGCTCGCCTACTTGCGCAACCAGGGCATGCGCTCGAATGGCGGGTCCCCCTGGTGGTTGTTGGAACCGGCTGATGCCAAGGATTCCGACAACTCGCCCGTGGCCCGAATCACCGCTCTGGGCATCGCCGCGCTGCCCGTTCTCGCCGCTATGACGGATGATCCGTATTTCATTTTTCTTCCTAACGAAATGGCCAACGAAGGTTCGATGTAC
>Ga0118677_10016671_pt1 | contig 10021 bp, 10 predicted proteins | sample AliMusrvi5mmetaG_FD_86154 | JGI IMG/M metagenome (GOLD analysis project Ga0118677, IMG submission 86154)
GTGGCGAACCCAGCCCCGATCACTGACCAAATGGCCCGCGTCCGAGGATCACGCAGATCGCAATAGGCTGCGAGGTGTGGCCAGGCACGGTGGCTCGTGGCTTCGCTGAAACTGCACCGCAGATCGGCGAGAGTGCCGCGGTCGTCGCGGTGGACCGCGCCAGCCAGATCGGCCAGAAAGCGGTCAATGGAGGCATTTGCACTCATACAGGGGCTCCTTGTTGTTCGGCATCCGAAAAGTCAGACGGCGCGGGTTGTTCCAGGGGCGCAGGTTGACGCTCTGTACCACGCATGCGAAGCCGATCCAGCCCGATGGCGTAGGCCTGTATCTGCCGCGGTGTTTCATGCGGGCAGGCGCGTTCGTAGGCAATTTGCATGGCTGTGCGGACGCACGGCAGCCATGTGTTGTCGAGCGAAGCAGCGGGACCGGCTGCGGTGGTGGCCAAAACTTGGCAGTCGCGATCAAGCGATGACCAGTAGAGGGTCTCGGCAAAAGCCGTGGGGGGTGCGCTGTTCTTGAGAGTCTCGCCATAACTTGAGACTGCGCCCCAAAGTGTCGCTCTACCCATATTGGCCAGTTCCACTCCTTTCTGGTACTGCTTCAGGCAGGTCGTATCGAGTAATGCATGGGGCAGCCTAAATGACCATTCTGCCATGTCGAGCAACTTCGATTTGTTGGCCGCCAAGCCGCCGGTCCAGATGTCAAAATCAGTCACAGGCAACAGGCGTATGCGGGAAAGCGCCAGAGCGCCGCCTTGTAGATCGGCCTGGGAAAGCGCCAGGATCGCGCCGAGTTCCCGCCAAGGGTGTTTAGCCAAACTGACAGCAACGTAGCCGCAGGCTTCTTCTGCGCCGCGCCTGCGCATGATAACGGTCCCCATGGGTTCACGACCTTCCGGCAACTTGGGGCAGGTGATCGCGTTGGCAAGCGTGATCCCGGCGCTTTCGGGTGTGCAGTTAACCGCACGGCACGCAGGAACTAAACGTCCCAGATACGTTCGGGCGTTTTTTTGCATTTCCTTGCGCAAAAAGCGATCCAGCGTCCAAGTCGGGTTTCCCCAGATACCGACTTGGTCCTTGGCAAGCAGGTTGAAGTGTATGGTGTCCGCCAAAGTCGCGCCCCTGATGATCGTGTGCAGCATTGACCCTTCTAGGGCTGGTGCCAGTTCACTAGACTTCTGTGTTTCTTCTCCATCCCACATCACTTGCCCAATTAGACCGCCCGGAGAGTAGACCTGAAACACGAGCAGATCCATGGCGAGCTTGGCGGGCGACGGAACGCGCCCCGACGGAGCCGCAGCATGATCGAAGAGTGTGGGGTTGTTTCCGCACGCTGCCGTCAAATCAAGTTTGTCGGCAAGGGCGTTTGCCTCCGTCGTTAATTTCTCCACTTGCAAAAACGCTCCGGGGCCAAAGAGCTCGAAGCGATAGCGCCAGTGGTCGAGGTAGCCTAGCGCGGCATCTCGCAGGCGCGACCGGCAGGCGCTCCAATCGCTGTCATTGGCAGGACCGTCGAGCGCTGCCTGGGTAACGCAGATGAGCAACCGCATGACGGCGATCCGCTGGCAGGGATTAAGGGCGAGGTCGGCGATCCGATCAGCATCATCAAAGGCTTCCCTCAGGCTGATGGTGCGGTGTTTGCCGTCCACCATGAGAACGGATATCCAAGGATCAGACACAAGGTTCATGCGGGGAGCTCCTTCACCAATCAAAGCGGGCGGAATCAAGTGGGTCAAGATCGCAAACTCCGGTTGTCTGTGTTGCAGGTGTGCGGTCGGTGCGGTAAATCCCGATGTCGGGCCGGTACCCCAAGGCTGTGACTTGTCCGTCAAGTGTAAGCGATCCATCAGAAGAATCCCACAACAAGACAGGTGGCTGATGAAAGAAATGGTGGGCAAGCCAACGCTTGGGAGGTACCCCAAAACCGCGCCGGGGAAGAAGGTGGCGGGCGATAGTTACTAGGTTACGGTGCAGCAGACATGTGGCGTGTATGTCGGGATGAAATTCATCGAGCATAACCGTCATGCCATTCATGAGAGTCAACTGTGCATGACTGGGGGCGGGCGCATCAAGCGCCGTCACCAAGAGGACCGCGGTTGTCGGCAGGTCGCTATATCGGGTAGCCACATCCTCACGGTCTTCCATAACTGGCAATCCTTGGACATTGTCGCCAGCAGCCCCGGCGAGGGCGGATAATTTACTGGCGGCGGCTGACAGTGCGTCACGCAAGGAGCTCAGTACCGGGGATTCATTCGTTTTGGGCTCGGCGTAGGTGTCTTCAATCAATGAACGTATGTCATCTGGCCGGCGGACGGTCGAAAGGTTGCGCCAGACCGCATGCGTTCGCAGAAGCACATAGGGCGCATAGACCAGACTATTGTCGCGCCCCAGCACTTCCACTGCTTCCATGGCTGATGCAGCGGGCGCAGGATCTCGTCCCACCACGATGAACTCCGGAACAGTACACGGCCGTTCAGGGCGTGAATGGCGCCACAGACGTCCCATGCGTTGAAGCAGCATGTCCGTGGGGGCCAATTCGGAGATCATGAAGTCGGCATCGATGTCCACGCTCTGTTCCACCAGTTGCGTAGCGACTAAAACACAACCAGTAGGACGCGATCCGTCCTTGCCGAGCGCTGTGACCCATTTCACCTCTATAGCCTCACGCTGAAAGAGCGGAAAACGAGCATGCAGCAAACCAACCTCAAAAGAGCCTGCACGCATGTGGTTGACAACTGCATGGCACCAGGACTGAGCACGACCAACCGTGTTGGCGATGCAGACAACACACTTGCCGGCTTCAGCTGCAACCACTGCGGCACGCGCCACTGCATCGTCTTCCCAAGGTTCAATGCGTGTTTGGCAGATGCTGGTCGGTGGCGGAGCAACAGAACGGCTGGCAGCCTCAGCTCCCTGAAGCCGGATTCCCAGAGGATAGTCTAACGTCCTGATGGCAGCCAGTGCAGGAGCTAAGCGGTTGCGACGGGCAGTTGTGAGGGTCGCGGACAGCACAATCACGGAACACCCGATTTCCAGCAGGCGTTCGGTCAACCGGTCCAATAATGTGCCGGTGTACATGTCATAGCTGTGGACTTCGTCTAGGATCACGACCTTGCCAGCCAAGCCGTATGTCCGCACGAAGTTGTGACGAACGCGCAGCACCGCCAGCAATGCCTGATCGATCGTGCCCACGGCATAGGGTGCCAAGAGAGCGCGTTTCAGCGGGCTAAACCATTCCTTGCAGCCGGGGGCGAATCGTCCTCCTCGCTCATCAAAAGCGCGTAACCACGCCAACCCGTGGGCCAACAAGGGGCTGGCGGGCTCCATTGATATCCGGTCGAGAAACTTTGCCACGCGCTCGTGGATACGATCGCTGGTCAACCGTGTTGGTAGGGCAAAGTAGATGCCACGGTTTTGCCCCGTAACGATTAATTTATAGGCGGCGTACAGCGCAGCTTCTGTTTTGCCAAGTCCCATGGGCGCTTCGAGAACATAAAGCCCCGGCCCGGTAACGAGTTCTGTGAACTGCTCCTGGCACGAGTTCGGAGAAAAATCGAAGACCTGCTCAAAAGTGCGACCCGGCCGGAGTTCGGGCACGCGCAGACCACAAGAGTGAATGGCGTGTTCGGCAGCAGCAGCAGTATCGTGGTCTGCAAGAGGTGTGTCGGCCGGAAAGAACCGTTCGTCGGACCCGATCCAGTCGGCGACGGACACAAGTCCAGCGAGAACTGGCACCGAAATGCCATGCTCCTGTTCAACTGATGGCGGCGCACCAAATTCCTTCACAAGAATGTCAATCAGAAGGCGCCGTTCACGTGCCCATGCTTCACCTCCGTACACTTCAGCAGTATCCGATGCCCGTCCACGTGCGATGCTGCCGTGGTGGCCGCCAGCTGCCGTGGCGGTCGCTCCGTTGGGTATCGCCAGCCAACGGTCTATGGCGGCGGCGCTGATCGTGGCATGCTTTGATTCGAATCGCGATAGGTCTGCTCGGGCCAGATCCGGCGCAAATTGACTCACAAGTTTTGTGAAGTACTTGCGTTGGTACCCGGGGCTAATTTTCCCGACATCATGTACAGCAGCTGACAGAGACGCATTAGAGGGGAGCAGATTAACGACCTGCGCCAACATATGCGCGGTCAACACCTGTGCCACATAGCCGACATTGCGACAGTGTTCGATAACAGTGGTGCCAGGCTGGCCCCGTGAAGTCGTTTTGGCGGCGCAGCGATCAAATGGAACTGTGCCATGTCCGGGCGACCTTAGAGAACAAATGGTTCGGAGAAAAGGCATATGCAACTCACCATATGTTCTACTTTACCAGTTAGGTTCAGCATAAGCTGGATGTGCATGCGTCTCCAGTCGCTCCCATCCAATGTTGCCGCTGCCGGTCAGGACGGCGGACTGATGGCCAGTACATACGATAAAGTAGACGGTACCACTTTCCTGCAGGGGGTTCAAGGATGGTGCCAAGGCGCTGTTGACGGCAATCTTGCCGCGGCTATGGGGTGCAATTGATCTTCCACCCGGCGGGGTGTATCGTGGTCTCCCCATGCAAACAATCCGTGCCATCATCGTCTTCGTCCTGCTGGCTGCCATCTCGGTTGCGGCGGAGCCGGCAAAGACCAATTCCGCGCCGGTGACGACGGAAGTCTTCTTCTCCCCGAATGGCGGCTGCACGACGGCCATCGTGGACGAGTTGCAGAAAGCGAAATCGGACGTGCTGGTGCTGGCATACAGCTTCACGTCGAGGGAGATCGCCACGGCATTGGTGGACGCGCATAAGCGGGGCGTCAAGGTGCAGGTCATTCTGGACAAGAGCAACCTGACCGAGAAGTACTCCGCCGCCGATTTCGTCGCCCATGCCAACATCCCGATCCTGATCGATTCCGAACACGCCATCGCCCACAACAAGGTGATGGTGATCGACGGGCAGGTGGTGATCACGGGCAGCTTCAATTTCACAAAAGCTGCCGAGACCGCCAACGCCGAGAACCTCCTCATCCTCCGCGACACGGCGCTGGCCAGGAAGTACGCTGACAACTGGCGGGAGCACGCCGGGCACTCGCAGCCGTATGCGGGGCGGTGACGGCCATCTGTAGGGCAACACACAGGCCAGTGATCTGCAGCTGACCTGCATGAGCGTATGCCGCATCCAGATTTCCCGCGCAATTATTTCGCTAAGGCGGCCACATATCAGGCTGGTCCAACCCGCTTAATTTCTCCCCATCCCGCGTTATAACTACGTGTAGGGACTTCCTTTACCTGCCGGCACATCGCCCATGTGCCACCAACACGCGCAGGTCGCCAGGACTGCCCATCAGAACCCCAACCCGAAAGGATCCAGCATGAACTGTTGCAAACGAATCATCGACGAAATCCGTCGTCTCAACGTACCGGGCAAGATCAAAGCCGAGTTGGTTGTGCTGGCCAGCCAGGCCAGACAGGTGGCCATTGCGATCATTCGATTCATCAAGCGTCACCGCCGGTTTGGTGAGGCCATGATCCTGGGTGTCCTCGCGGCCTACCTGCTGACCCACATTCCGTGGTTTGGCAAGTTCCTGGCGCTGTGTGCGCTGGTCACCGCTGCCGCCATCGGGCTCATGCGCGAGCTGCGTGAGGATCTGACCCAGTTGTTCGCCACCGACGCGCCAGCGCAGGTGTAGTCGTAGTCGGAACCCCCAAAGGAGACCATTCCCATGACTCTCACCCTTACCCGCGGCGAACTCAAAACCGCCGTCGCCGGCTTCAGCAAGATCGTCAACGGCAAGAGCCATACGCTCCCGATCCTGGGATGCGTGCGGTTTGAGGCCGGCAAGCACATCACCGCCCAGGCCACGGACCTCGACCAGCACGCGCATTATCGGTTCACCGACTCCCAGGCCGATGGCACCGGCGTCCTCGTGATCCCGCTCCAGCACCTCAAGGATCTGGCCAAGGGAGCCGATGCCGAGCGGATCGACCTGCAGGCTGGCGCCGACGACGAAATCACGGTGACCAACCGGACTGGCGCCCATGTCATGACCCAGACGGTCACGGGGATGCCGGCTGCTGACTGGCCGCCATGCTTGGACGAGATCCCGGTTGCAGCGGCCGACCGGTTCCTGCCCACGTACCGCCGCTGTGTGCCGTTCGCGTCCACCGATCAGACCCGGCGAGTCCTGAACGGGATCTACGTCGATCTGGAGGGGAAGGACAACAGCAAGGCGACCTTGGTGGCCACGGACGGCCGCCGGCTGACCTGCTGCAACAGCCTCACCCTGCCCCTTAAGGCAAAGAATGGCGTGATCGTGCCGGTCAGCAAGTTCCTGACCTGGGCGGGCCTGGGAGACGACTGCTGCATCGGTGTGGGCGCCCGCAAGACAGCGGGGTGGTTTGGCCTGCAGGCTGGCCCGTGGACGTACTGGGTCAAGCTGGTGGACGGCACGTTTCCCAACTGGCGACAGGTACTGCCCGGCGCGGGCGAGATGGATCACCAGATCGCCTTCGCGGATCAGGATGTCCTGGCGGTCAAGAAGGTGCTGCCGACATTGCCTGGGGGCGACGGCGTGGCCATCGCGTGCACGGCGGACGGCGCGGTTTTGCTGACCGGCCGCAATGCCGGCGACAAGGCCGAGACCACCGTGGCCCTGACTGCCGGGACCAAGTACACGGGCATGGGTGCCCGCGTCCTGGTGAATCGAGAATTCCTGCTCGACGCCCTGACAGCCGGGTTCCGGAACTTCGGGTTCCAGGATACCGGCAGTCCGCTGCGGTCCGATGACGGCGCAGGCGGGATACATGTGCTGATGCCGCAGAGGAACGAATCCCCGGTGCCGGCCCAGACCGCTGCGCCGGAAACCCCTGCAACCCCAACCCCGGCCGCGGAAACGCCACCGGCAACCTCAAAGGAGAAGACCATGCCCGAGAACACCGTTGAATTGACCGCCCTGGACAAGATGCAGGCCGCCTACGAGGTCGCCCGAGGCAAGATCCGGGAGGCCAGCCAGGCACTCACCGACCTGGCCGGTGCCATCAAGGATGCCGCCAAGGAGGACAGAGCGCGCCGCACGGAAATCGAGAACGTCCGGGCCGGTCTCCAGAAGCTCCAGGCCATCCGGGTGTAGGCCGAACGAGGAATCCTGATCGCGGGCCGCTGGCACGTTTGCCGGCGGCCCTTTCATTTTCACCACCAAGTTAGGAGACGCAGATGGGTATCTACGATGTACTGCTGGGAATCGACCGGGCGGCCCGCGACACCCGGCGTCGGATGACTGTGCGGGTAATGGCAACCGACCGTCTGTCGGCTGCCATCGCGGCCGAGCAGGTTGGCGATCTGCAGGTGCGGGATGCCAGCGTGGAGTACACGCACGCCATGCAGGTGCGGCCGGTCCAACCGCCGCACCGGCCCGCCCTAGCCATGCCGCTGGCCGCGTAGGCCGGGCGAACTTCAACCACCAAGGAAAGGAATTGTCATCATGCTCAAGGCAGTTGTCAGCTATTCGAAGAAGATCCCGGTCCCGGATTCGGAGTTCTCCAGCCAGGGTTACAGCCTCAGCCTGGAGACCGAGATCCCGGAGAGCGATCCCGGAGCCATCCAGACCCGCCTGCACCAGACGTTCGATCTGGTGAAGGCGACCGTCGAGGATGAGCTGGCCAACGGCAACGGACGCAAGCCCGAGGCCAAGCCACAGGAGCGCGGCACCCCGCAGGGCAACCGCAGCACGGCCGACCGGGCCTCGAACAAGCAGGTCAAGTTCATCACGGACCTCGCTACCCAGCGTGGCGTGAGCCTGTCGGATCTGACTGCCGATGTCCGCAAGCGGTACGGCGTGGATGGGATCTACGATCTCACCCGCAAGCAGGCCAGCTCGCTGCTGGACGAGTTGCACGGCAGGAAGGCGGCGTAGCCTGTAGGGCGCCATACACCACAGCGGGGCGCGGTCTTACACCGCCCCCGCACCATCAAGGAGCGCAAAATGGCCACATTAGCCGATTACCGGGACCGGGAACATTGGAGCTTCTCGGCCCTGAACCAGTTCCTGAACATCTGCAGCCTGCAATTCGCGTTCCAGCGCATCCAGAAACTGCCCCCGCAATTCACGCCGGTCGCCCTTAGCTTCGGGTCAGCGTTCCACCGGGCAATGGAGTGGGTGCACCTGAACCGGCGGGACGGTAAGACTGTCCTGGAGCAGGAGGCCCGCGACCTGTTCCGCGATCTCTGGTCCCGCCAGGTCCAGGAGGACCAGAACATCCGGTTCGACGAGGAGATCACCGAAAGCACCTGCAGCGCGCAAGGCGCAGAACTGGTGGCCACGTTCCTGAAGGCGGTTGATCCGGAGGAGCAGGTCGTGCAGGTCAACGAGGCATTTGCGGTGCCCCTGATCGACGCGCAGGGTAGCGTCCTGGAAAAGCCCATGGTCGGCGAGATCGACTGCGTGGTCCGGAAGGGCGGGATCACGACCCTGGTCGACTGGAAGACATCGGGCCGGCGCTGGGCCAAGGACCAGGCGCAGAAGAGCCTGCAGGCCACGGCATATCTGTACGGATACCGGCAACTCCATGGCCGGGATGCGGCGATGCGGTTCGATATCGTGGTTAAGAACAAGACGCCCGTGTTCGAGCAGCACCTGACTGTCAGGACCCAGGATCAGTTCCACCGAATGGTCGAGCTGGTCAGGACCGCCGACGCCATGATCGCCGCCGGGCACTTCCTGCCCTCGGAGCAAAGTTTTTCATGCTCGGGCTGCCAGTACGGGGAGGCGTGCCGTGCATGGCACCGGGAGTCCAGCCGGGTGAGCGTTCGGCTGGCGGCGTGAACCGTTGGTCGAATACGGCGCATTCCCGGCGCACCTGAACCCCGGCCCTCAGATAGGTATCGGCGTTGCGCATCGATGGCGCAAAGAGATAGCGGACTATCTGGGCGGCCGGGACCGATTCATCCAGTGCGCGCGCTTCCATGACCCAGCAGAGTTGATCGTAGCTGTCCCGGATCGTGGCATCCAGGGTAAGGCCACGCTCCCCGGCATCCACGTGCTTCCGCAGGATCATCAGAAGATCGAGATATTGGAACATGCCGTGTACGTCCATCAGGAGCGTGATCTCCTGGTTGACTGTATCGTCGTTGATGGCCTCCGCGATGATTTCGGCCCTCTCGCGGGCCTTCGCGGCCAGGTAACTATCGGCCGACCATTCCTCTGGGCTGGCTGCTGGATCGGCGGCATGCTGGGCAGCCAGGAGGCCCTCTAGGTGGCCGCAGTACAGCGTAATGACGGTGGCGGCGTCATTCGTGCGCTTCGCGGCAGCCAGCACATCGAGGACTGGTGGAAGTGGAGGCATGGCGGGGAATTAAGCGGGGCGTATCACCGCATCAGGTCCGCCGACATGGCGGCTGGAATTCGGTAGTTCTTGAGGACCCGTTCTGTGGCTGCTTTTGCCTGAGCGGCGTCAAGGACGACTATCGAAGACCGGTCGCTTTCAATCGAGATAAACCGGTTCGTGTTGGCCTGGATCTTTCCCCACAGGTCCTTCAGGTTGACGATTGGCTGCCCATTGACCTTGCGAACGATCAACTCGCGTTCGTTCTCCCCGTAGCCGATATTGCAGTCGTCGGCCAGGATCTGGTGCAGGACGACTACCTGCTCGTCCATGCGTTGCGTGACATGGTTGTCGAATTCAACGAGCAGGGTGCGAGGCCATTTGGGACCGTCGCCGTATGCCGCCATGTAGTTCAACGTCAGGGGCATGAATACAATCCCACCATACACAAGATAGCTTGGCGCGACATCGTACTGCCATTTCGGGATGGCGCGGACATCGTGCATGAGCGGCACAACAACCTCAAGGGGCACGCCAGCGCGCAGAATGCTCAGCGTGCAAGGCTCCCCGATCAGCTTGTGGGAGTAAGCGTAGCTGAAATCAACCCGCTCGCCCTTGCGCAACGGGGTGGTCCCGTTGTTGGCGATTTTCACGCCGTCAACGGCAATCAGCACATCTCCGATTTGCAGGTGCTGGCTGTTCATGGTTGCTGGGGGGACGCCGAT
>Ga0118677_10016673_pt1 | contig 10020 bp, 16 predicted proteins | sample AliMusrvi5mmetaG_FD_86154 | JGI IMG/M metagenome (GOLD analysis project Ga0118677, IMG submission 86154)
GCGTCACATCCGTGCCGCCACCCAGTCACCTTGCAATACCAACCACCAGGAACTCAAACACACTCATGGCAGTGAGTAAGTGTAGTTGTCGTCAGAGGAAAAAGTAATTGTCGTTGACCACGCCCCGCTATGATGCCATCACGCGCCTGCTTTCGTTCGATCGTGATCGGGTGTGGAAAGAACGCATGGTGGACGGCCTGCCTCCGAAGGCCGCTCCCATTTGCTTGGATCTGGCGTGCGGCACCGGCGACATCGCCTTTCGCCTCGCATCGAAATATTCCGATGGAAGCATCATCGGTCTCGACCTGACCGAACCGATGCTTGAACGTGCCCGCTCGCGTTGCCAGAGCTCTCGCATCCATTTTCAGCGTGGCGACATGGGCCGGACCGGACTTGCCTCAGGATCGGTGGATATTGTCACCGGCGGCTACGCCCTGCGCAACGCGGGCGATTTGCGCGAAGTGCTTGCCGAGATCTATCGCGTGCTCAAATCAGACGGCATCGCATGCTTTCTGGACTTCTCCAAGCCGCGCGGGCGGACCCTACAGAAAATGGAAGGCCTGCTTCTGAAGTTCTGGGGTGGTTTGTGGGGCTTGATCTTTCACGGCAATCCCGGCGTGTACACCTACATCGCCGAGAGTCTGGCGCGCTTCCCGGACCGCCGGCAGTTGGCCATGATGTTCCGATCGCAAGGCTTCGAGATCCAGTCATCCGAACTTTTCTTTTGCGGCATTGTGCAGCGCATCATGCTGCATAAATCCGGCGTCGTTTCATCCATTCCTGTTCAACCAAGCCCGCCGGAAATCGTTGATTGAATAAGTTTCCTCACCGAGGGCGGTACGCAGGTAGGGTTATGCCCCATAGCAAGGGGGCAAGCCCATCGTGCAAAATGCTCTCATACGCAACAGAAGGAGAATCAACATGCCAGAGTTCGGATCGCCTTTTTCGGGGTTGGCAAACGACAGGAAGCTCACGGGGGCGGAACTCGTCAGAGCCATTCGTTTCATGGTGGCTGCGGAGTACGAAGCGACTCAGTTGTACATGCAACTTGCCGAGTCAACCGACAATCAACTCGCCGTGGAAGTCCTCAAGGACATTGCGGACGAGGAACGTGTTCACGCAGGGGAGTTTCTGCGGTTGCTTCACGAACTGGCCCCCGATGAAGAAAAGCTCTATGCCAAAGGGGCGGAGGAAGTGAAGCAAGCGATCAAGAAATTGAAGTGAAAGATCTCGACGTCCCACGAACGCACGAAACGAAAGGACCACTGCCATGCTGCACAAAGCGAAGAATCTCAAGGGTTACACCCTGCAAGGCTTGGACGGGGAAATCGGAAAGGTCCAGGAATTCTATTTCGACGACAAGCACTGGACGATCCGGTACCTGGTTGCCGACACGGGAAGCTGGCTGACAGGCCGGCAAGTGCTGATTTCCCCGTATGCGCTGGTGGCCGTGAAGCGCGCGGAGCAGCACATCGTCATCTCGTTGACCAAGAAGCAGATTGCGGATAGCCCCGCCCTGGACAGCGACAAACCCGTCTCGCAACAATTCGAGCAAGCCTACTACGGATATTACGGATGGCCCATGTATTGGGACGGGCCCTACGCGTGGGGGACTTACCCATACATTGACCGCGACTGGGCAAGTGCGAGACAACCCGCTCGACCTGAAAAGGCGTGGGATCCCCATTTGCGCAGCACGCACGAAGTGAGTGGCTATTACATCCACGCCGCAGACGGCGAGATTGGCCATGTTTCGGATTTTGTCATCGATGACGAGACCTGGGCAATTCGCTATCTCATCATTGACACACGCAACTGGTGGCCGGGAAAACACATCCTGATTTCCCCGCAATGGATCGGGCGCGTGAGTTGGCCCGAGTCGAAAGTCTTCGTCAATCTTTCACGCGAAACCATCCGGCAGTCGCCGGAATACACGGAGTCGCTGCTGACGCGGGATTATGAAGCCAAGCTGCATGGGCATTATAATCGTCAGGGATACTGGATCAATGAACCGGTTGCCAAGAAGCCTCCCCATGTCAGGGAATTATAACCATGCCGTCGATAAAGAGCACCAATCGCTATGAAGAAAGCCACTTTGTTGTTTCTTGTAATCGCCAGTGTGAGAATCGCCGAAGGTGCGCCCACACTCGACTCTGGACCGAATCCTGATCCCGGCAGCACCAATTTAGTGCAAATTGCGAGAAGTGCTGTAACACTCGACGCAGTGGCTGTTAGCTTTGGGGAAAGCCGGGACCACATTGACATTTATCGACTGGGCCTGCGCTCGGACTTTGGACGGTCCTGGATTTATGGCAATCTGTCAGGTTTTTTTGAGGCTTCGGCGAATTACTGGAACAAACAAGGGGATGAGGTTTTCGGCGCGGCACTATCGCCGGTCTTCGTTTTACAACCCAAACTGGGCCTTGGCGAGTGGCGCCCCTATGTTGACGGCGGCATTGGCGCGGCGTGTATATCGAAGACAAAGATTGCCGACAGAGACATGTCGTCCCTTTTCCAATTTGAGGATCGTGTCGGCCTGGGGGTCAAATGGCGGATGTTGGACTTAAACGTGGGGTATCTGCACTACTCCAACGCGAATCTTGCCAAACCAAATCAGGGCATCGACATCTACATTGCCATGTTCACCTACACATTCTAGTCCGCTCTGGCAACAGTCCGGAACAACCGGTTGAATTAGGAGAACCTTATGAACCCGAGAAGATTGATTGCAGGCATACTGATCACGCTGGGCATTGTGGTGCTCGCGTATTCGGGCCTCCGCTTTAGCACGCCGGGAAGGCCTGTCGATGTCGGGCCCATCCACGTGGAAACCACGCACAGCCACTACATTCCTCCGGTGGGCGGTGCGCTCGCACTCATCGGCGGTATCGTGTTGTTGGCCCTGGGAAACCGGAAAGAATCACGATGAATCAGCATGTGTTTGAATCACTACCAGAACCGCCGCAAAGACTTCGTCCAGACTTTTCTTGACCATCTGGCGAACTGGGACTTCGACGACAAGCACTGGACAATCCGGTAAATGTGGAAATCAACGTGTTACGAAATTTTAAGGCGCCACCATTGGGAGACTGCCTCTTTCTGCATAACTCATTCATTCTCAACCGAACAGGCTAACAGCCTACAGCCTAAACACCTTTTTAGGATGAAAGCTCTTGTCATATTGAACCCGCCTGCCGTGGATAGCGAGAAGCAGGTATTGCTTGATACGGTGAGCCGGCAGTTCGCGGCCGTCGGCATCGCGTACGAGATCTACGAGACGCGCAAGGACGATCGGCTCGGGGAAATTGTACGGCGGCGTCTGCGCGACGGCTTCGATCTCGTCGTAGCCGCGGGCGGCGACGGCACGGTCTCGGGCATCAGCGACAGCCTCGTGGGAAGTTCGATCCCGCTCGGCATCATCCCCGTCGGGACCGGGAATCTGATTGCGCGCGAACTCAATATCCCCGAGAAAGTGGAATCCGCCGTCGCGCTGATTGCCGGCACGCCCCGCAGACGAAAGATTGACGCCATGTGCATTGGCAAGCGGGCCTACTTTCTTAATGCCAGCGTCGGCATCAGCGCCTCCGTCATCGGCGAAACGACACGCAAGAGCAAGGGCCGGTTTGGGCGCATCGCGTATCTCGGAACAACCGTCCTGAAAGTGCTTTCTTCCAAGCCCCACTATCTCGTGGTTGAGGTTGACGGCCAGGCGCACCCGGTTCGCGCGGTCGAGGTGACGATCATGAACTGCGGGCTGCTTGCCAACTCGTTTTATCCCAAAGGGCCGGACATCCGGATCGATGACGGGCGCCTCGGCGTCTGGATTCTGGGTATGAAGACGTTCTGGGATTATCTCCGATACGCAATCGGAGTTGCCACGGGCTCCACGGTGGAGTCCGAGGCGCAGTTCATCCGTGCCGAAAAAACCGTCAACATTCGCAGCCACCGCCCATTTCCAGTCCAGGCGGACGGAGATCTCATCGGGACGACGCCGTTCGAGGTTGCGGTGTTGCCGGGCGCACTCACGGTGCTGGTGCCCGAGAAGTCCACAATTGCGTCGGAATAAGGCTTTAATCATCCCAAAGTAGGGTTACGTGCCACTGATTACCATCATCATTGTACTGGTTGTGGTCGGCGTCGCATTGTGGGCGATCAACACCTATATCCCGATGGCCAAACCGGTAAAGGCCATCCTGAATGTCGTCGTTGTGGTTGTTTTGTGTCTATGGTTGCTGCAGACGTTTGGCGTCATTGACAGCATCAAAAGCATCCGCGTGAGATGAGTCGCGCGGCAGGGTAGGGTAAGCAAACGGTAGTCATGATCGTGAAAAGCAAAGGAGTACCAAGATGACTAATAAACTGGTGACGTGGAGTTTTCGTCTGCTGTCTGTGCTGGTTGTTTGTTTTGTTGCCGGATGCCGGATGTTTACGATTGATTGACGCAACACACGGCTGTATGGCGCGAATCAGACGTAAAGGACAGCACGAGTTACTGACACAACGCGGACTAACAATGTGGGTTATACACGAATGCAACGCAGACAAAAGGAGAAACAAGCAATGCAGCAGGAGACAAACGGTGAAAGTTCTTAAAATCATGCTGATTCTAGTGGTTCTTGCCGGACTGAGCGGTTGCATTTTGGTGCCGTGGGACTGGGATGGAGACCACGGCCACGGCGGCGGTGAACACCATGAGGGGCACCGCTAGTTCCATGTGCTGATGCGTATCACCCGGCGCACCCAGCCGATAGCGAAAAAGTGGTTGAATCATGGCAAATTTATGCGCCAATTGGTTTCTAGCTCCAATCCGTAGCGTGGGCAGGAGCACGCTCTTTGCTGTCGGGAACGCGGGCCGGATGGGGCTGTTTCTGTTTCGCGCGCTGGTTTGCACCTTCGCTCCACCGCTAAAATTCTTTCGCGTCCTGCAGCAAATCCGTTTTATCGGTTTCGGATCCCTGCTCGTGATTGTGCTGACCGGAGCGTTCACCGGCATGGTGCTCGGTTTCCAAGGATACAACACGCTCTCTCGAGTTGGCTCCACCGCCTTTCTTGGACCGATGGTCGCTATCGCGTTGGTGCGCGAATTGGGCCCCGTAATGACCGCGCTGATGGTGACCGGTCGGGCAGGGTCGGCCGTGACAGCGAAACTGGGAATCATGCGCATCACGGAGCAGATCGACGAACTGGAGATTCTGGGACTGAGCCCCCATCGCTACCTTGTCGTTCCCAATCTCCTTGCTGCGCTCATCTCTGTCCCCCTGTTAACGGCGGTTTTCGATGTCGTCGGCATTTACGGGGGGTATCTGGTGAGCGGAAAAATCCTTGGCGTTAGCGCCGGAACGTATTTCGGTTCGATGGCAGATTATGTGGACATTAAAGATGTCTGGGGCGGATTGTACAAGTCAATTGCATTCGGCGGGATCATTGCCTGGGTCTGCTGCTATAAAGGATTCTATGCCGGGCTTGGCGCGGATGGCGTGGGCAAGGCGACAACGGAGGCGGTGGTGCTGTCGTCGGTCCTGATTCTGGCATGCGACTACGTACTGACGTCGTTTTTGTTTTGAGGCGCACCATGATCACAGTTGAGAACCTGCACAAGTCGTTCAATGGCGTCGAGGTGCTTAAAGGCGCATCGCTCGAGGTCCGGGACAAGGAAGTCGTGGCGCTGATCGGCCCCAGCGGCGAAGGTAAAAGCGTATTTCTCAAGCATGTGGCAGGTCTGCTGCAACCGGACAGTGGCCGGATTGTGTTTGACGGAAAGGATCTCTACAGCCTTCGCCGCGCTGAACTCCGGCAATTGCGCAGCCGCTTCGGCTTCCTGTTCCAGAACGGCGCGTTGTTCGATTCCATGACGGTTTATGACAATGTGGCTTTTCCGCTGCGCGAAAAGACCCGTTTGAGCGAGGGGAAAATCCGGGAGCAGGTTCTGAGAGAACTCGAAGAAGTCGATTTGATCGGTGCGGAAGACAAGTTCCCCGCTCAGTTAAGCGGCGGGATGGCGAAACGCGTGGCTCTCGCCCGGGCGCTCGTGCGTTCCCCCAATATCATGCTGTTTGACGAACCGACCACGGGGCTCGATCCGATCATCGTCAACTCGATCCACGCGTTGATCGCCTCGACGCATGCGCGATGCGGGTTTAGTGGAATTATCGTATCTCACGAAATCCCGGAAGTTTTTGCTTTCGTGCAGCAAGTGGCCATGATGCATGAGGGCGTCATCCGGTTTGTCGGCACGCCGCAAGAGCTTCTCGATACCGACGATCCGGTCGTGCAGAATTTTATCCGGGGCGGTCTGCCGGTGAAAACCACACGAGACAAGGCGAAGGTTCCGTTCGCCGGGCGTAATGCATCCGACGGGAGAACAACATGAAAAAATGGGTGAATCTGGAACTGATTGTCGGCGTCTTCGTGGTCACGGGCATTCTCTGCCTGGGGTACCTTTCCATTACTGTAGCCAAGGTCGATGTCTGGGGCATCCGCGGCTATGAAGTGTACGCAATCTTCCGCGATATCGGCGGACTCAAGAGCGGCGCAATGGTGGTGATCGCCGGCGTGGATGTTGGCCGCGTTAAAAGCATCAGCCTTGACGACGATGAGGCTCGTGTGGTGCTGCAAATCGATCCCGGCCTGCAGATTCATGAGGACGCCATCGTGTCGGTTAAGACAAGCGGCCTCATCGGGGAGAAATACGTTCAGATCAGTGCAGGTTCCGCGGACGCAATCATCAAGCCCGGCGGGCGCATCCGGCAAACGGAAGCGGCCGTGGATCTTGAGGCGCTCATCAGCAAATATGCGTTCGGCAGTCTTTGATGCCCATAACGGGAAGGAAACAGCCATGATCAAGTCATATCCACAACCGGTGCTCGTATTGCTGCTGGCGGTGTTCAGCGCCCCCGCGCTGCTGCTGGCGGGAGAACCCGCGGATCAGATCAAACAGACGACCGATCAGATTCTCGCCATTGTGCAGGATCCCGCACTGAAAGGCGCGGACAAGGAAGACGCGCGACAGAAGCAGATGCGGAAGGTGGTGGATCAGCGCTTTGACTGGGCCGAGATGGCCAGAAGTGCCTACGGAAAGACATGGAAGGATCTGACCGAGGCCAAACGCACGGCGTTCACCGGCCTTTTCAGCGACCTGGTCAACAAAAACTACATGTCCAAGGTGGAGAGTTATTCGGGCGAAAAAATCCAATATACGGGCGACAAGGTGGACGGGAAGTACGGGGTGGTGGAGGTGGTGATCGTCACCCTCCGCGGCACCGACATTCCGGTGAGTTACCGGGTTTTGAAAATAGACTCGAAGTGGATGATTTATGACGTAGTGATTGAGGGTATGAGCATGGTGAACAACTATCGCAGTCAGATCAGCGCCGTTCTCGACAGTTCGTCCTATGATACCCTGATCGTGAGAATCCGTGCGAAAATTGCCGCCACTGCGTCCGTGAAAGATGAGAACAAGACCACGACCGCGCCAAAGCCTGCGTCCGGGGAAGGTGTACGATGAAAACCGCGGGCCGCCTTCTCGCAATTCTGATCCTTGGTGGCGCCGGATGCCGCAGTGTGGCGCCGAGTCCGACGCAAAACCAAAGCGCCGCGTCGCGGCCCACGGAGGTTGCTGGCGATCAGAAGGAGAGCGCAGAGTTGCCGGGTATTGGCGACGCCCCGGATGTTGTGCTTTCGGCCCAACCCATTGCGGTTTCAGATCCCATCGAACCCGTCAACCGGGGCTTTTTCTATTTCAACGACAAGCTCTATTTCTGGGTGCTGAAGCCGGTATCCAGGGGCTACAGTTACGTTGTACCGCAGGTGGCGCGCCGCGATGTGAAAAACTTTTTCTCCAATATCGCAACGCCGATCCGGCTTGTGAACTGCGCGCTTCAGGCCGAATTCACGGGCGCGTGGGTTGAACTCGAGCGCTTCGGCATCAATACCACCGTCGGTGTGGCAGGCTTCGGCGATCCGGCCAAAAACAGATGGGCACTGGAGAAGCAAAACGGGGATTTCGGGCAGACGCTCGGACGGTACGGACTCGGACCGTCCATCTATATCAACTGGCCCATTATCGGGCCGTTATGCGCGCGAGATTCCGTGGGATACGTGGGGGATATCTTCCTGGATCCGTTCACCTATCTGGTCCCAGAATTCTGGTACAACGTGGACATCAAGGCGTACGACACCGTGAATGCCACGTCACTTCGACCGGGTGAATATGAAGATTTCAAGAAGGCCGCCATCGACCCGTACATCGCTTTCCGCGACGCCTATTACCAGTATCGCCGCCATCTAGTGGAAAAAAGTGCGGAGCCGGGTGTGCGACCGGTGGACCCCTTGCCGGAGCCGTAACCCCTTGGCGTCCCCTGCACCGGAGTATTTATGAAGCACCTGCTTTCCTATTCTGCGCGCTGGATCGAAGGTTCTCGAGCAGTAGTCCTCGAGACGTTCGCCATGAAGCTGTGCAGGCTCGTTTTTCCCGCGCTAGTCGGTCTGGCCTTGCTGACGACATCCGGAACAACACAGGGGCAAACGGATCCCGAAAAATGGCTTCAGGACGCCGAGAATGCCTACGGCAGCGTCACCAATTACACGGCCATCCTCCACAAACAGCAGCTTGTTGACGGCAAACTTCTTCAAGACGATGCCATATTCATCAAGTTCAGAAAACCATTCAGCCTTTACATGCGCTGGCTTGCCGCGCCCCACCAGGGCTGTGAATTGCTGTATGTGGAAGGTTGGAATGAAAACCGGGCGAAGGTCCATAAAGGCGGTTTTTGGGGGTTCGTGACTAAAAACCTTGGCCCGAATAATCCGCGACTGATGGCGGGCAACCTTCGTCCGTTCACCGACACGGGGCTTGGTTTCCTTGTGCAAACCGTTGCAGTGAACGTTCGCAAAGCGAGCAAGGCCGGCGAACTGAGGTTCTATGAGCGTGGCACGGAAACGGTGTACGGGAGAGAGACGCAACGCTTGGAAATCATTTTGCCCAAGGACCAGGCAAAAGGCTACGACGCGTACCGGTTCATTACCAACCAGGATGCCAAGAGTAGGATACTGATCCGAATACAGACCTATGACTGGAACGATCGACTCTTCGAAAACTACGCGTATGAGGATCTCAATTTGGAGGCAAGACTGACCGACACGGACTTCGATCCCGCGAACCCCGACTATCGCTTCTGATGGTCTGTCCGCGAAGTAGGGTTACACCCCATAGCCAGAAGGCGGACGATCGCACAGCATGGGCTCTTCCCGAAATGAAGTCGTTTTGGGCTTTGTTGAAAATAATGGAGGTCCGTATGAACAAGGCGAAGGATACCGTTGTCAGCCGACTCCGGACTGGTCTGGGGATTGTGCTGCTGACCATCGTGGCGGGATGTTTGGGCTATGTGGACAGCGGTTACGTCGACGGAGGCTACGGCGGCGTGGTGGTGGTGCCGGAGCCGGAAGTGGTTCTCTTCGGCGGCGGCTATTATGAAAGAGGACGCGATGTGCATGCATACAGCCATCGCGGAGCTGCAAGCCGCGCGACCGCGCACCCTGTCAGTGGCGGGCACGAGAGAAGGCGCTAACCAACACAACCCATTGGACAAAAACAGACCGGAGGAAGCCATGAATGAACCAACCAGATTTGCACATTTTGCCAGTATTTTTTCGATTGCGCTGGTGGTAGGGGCAGGAAGCCTTTTACCGGCGAAACTTCACGCTGCGGAGCAAACCAGCGCGCAACCGAAATCCGTGGGCGCACAACGGTTGTTCGCCTCGCCGGATGAGGCCGTAAAAGCCCTGCAGGCGGCCACCGAAGCCCAAGATGACAAGGCCAGACAGGAAATATTCGGTCCGGCGGTCAACGAGCTTCTAACCGGCGACAAAGTGCAGGATGCCAACAATGCGCAACGGTTCGCCAAGGCCATGGCACAGGGATGCAACCCGGTGAAAGAGGGGGACGACCGAATCGTTCTCGAAGTCGGCACGAACAACTGGCCGATGCCGATTCCCCTGGTGAAGGTTGACGGACAATGGCAT
>Ga0118677_10016674_pt1 | contig 10020 bp, 6 predicted proteins | sample AliMusrvi5mmetaG_FD_86154 | JGI IMG/M metagenome (GOLD analysis project Ga0118677, IMG submission 86154)
GGGGTGGACCTGGAATAATATTGAAAAAGGGAAGGATAGTATTAACTACAGTAAACCTATTAAAAACGGACCAACTACATTGGGGTTCGATTATTTTTATGGATTCTCCGGATCGCTCGACATGGACCCTTATGTTTATGTGGAGAACGACATGCCAACGGCTCTTCCCAACAGGATTACGCAAAGTGCAGGGATGAAAATGTGGCGAAAGGGGCCTACCGCCTCAGACTTTGATCATGAGCAGACTTTGCCCAATCTGATCAGCCGCGCCGAAAAATATATCGAAACGAAGTCGAAGAATAACAAACCATTTTTCCTCTATCTTGCACTACCAGCCCCTCATACTCCCATCCTTCCGGTCAAGGAGTTTCAGGGGAAATCGGGGCTCAATCCTTATGGTGATTTTGTTTTAATGGTCGATGCAATGGTTGGAAGGGTTATGGCAGAGGTGGATAAAGCCGGGATCAGTGACAACACTATTGTTGTTTTTGCCTCCGACAATGGTTGTAGCCCCTCTGCAGATTTTGCCGGGCTGAAAGCAAAAGGGCACAATCCCAGTTATATTTACCGGGGGCATAAAGCAGATCTGTTTGATGGCGGTCATCGGATCCCTTGTATTGTGAGGTGGCCGGCAAAATTTAAGCCTCATCAGGTGGATCAGATCATTTGCCTGAATGATTTCTTTGCCACATTTTCAGCAGTAACAGGTTACAAGGTAAAAGATAATGAGGGTGAGGACAGTTACAATATTTTACCATTGCTGTTAAATACCAAACCACAAAAAAATATCCGGGAGGCTACAGTGCATCATTCTATTGATGGTAACTTTACGATTCGCAAGGGTGACTGGAAGTTGTTGTTTTCTGCCGGATCCGGTGGCTGGAGTTCCCCTAAATCGAATGAAAAGAACTATAAATCGCTACCGCCCTTACAACTTTATAATATGAAATCGGATCCCGGGGAAAGTAAAAATCTCTGCGATGAGTTTCCTGATGTTGTTAAAGAGCTAAAGTTGTTGATGATTAAGTATATCAAAGAGGGGCGAAGCACACCGGGGAAACCTCAGCAAAATGATGGCAAGGAAATTGTACTGGAGTAATTCATTCCAAATATTTAATGTCATAAAAATGATTGATTATGAATAGAACGTCTATAATCTTATCGGTTACCGCTCTTGGTGCACTGGCATCACCTTCCTTTGCAAAAACAAAGCAACCTCAGAAGCCTAATATTCTGTTTATCCTGGCAGACGACTATGGATGGAAAGATATGAGTTGCTCGGGGAGTAAATATTATGAGACCCCGAATCTGGATCAGCTGGCAGCTGAAGGGATTCGTTTTACGCACGCCTATTCAAATTGCTCGGTTTGCAGCCCTTCAAGAGCCAGCATTATGACCGGGCAATATCCTCCACGACACGACATCACCAATTTTATCGGCGCCCCGGCCGGTGAAGAGTGGCGGAAAACAAATCGTTTTTCCAAGCTGTTACCGCCCGAATATGCCCATCAATTGTCGGCTAATTCAACAACAATAGCTGAGGTGCTTCACCAAAATGGGTACAAAACATTTTTTGCCGGGAAGTGGCATCTCGGCGGTCAGGGATCTTATCCGGAGGACCATGGATTTGACATCAACAAAGGGGGGTACGAAGCCGGAAGCCCGGCAAAGGGATATTTTTCACCGTATAATAATCCCAAATTAACAGACGGACCCGCGGGCGAAGACCTCTCTATGCGACTGGCTAATGAAACAGCAGCTTTCATTAAGGAGCAAGCCACAAAAAATAAAAATCAGCCATTTTTGGCCTACCTCTCTTTTTATGCAGTTCACGCCCCGATTCAAACAACCCAGGCGAAGTGGAAATACTTTAGGGATAAGGCTGAAAAACTTGGGATAGCGAATTCAGGATTTGTTTTTGACCGGACACTTCCGGTACGGCAGGTGCAGGATAATCCTGTGTATGCAGGATTGGTGCAGCAGATGGATGATGCCATCGGAATTGTCCTCAATCAGCTTAAAGCCTTGGGACTTGATAAAAATACGATGGTGATTTTCACCGCAGATAATGGAGGCGTCTCATCCGGCGATGCATTTTCAACTTCAAATCTTCCGCTCAGAGGTGGAAAGGGGCGACAGTGGGAAGCAGGAACCCGTGTACCACTTATTATCCGTACTCCCGGAATTGCCCAGGGAAAAATCTGCGAGGTGCCGGTGATTGGGATTGACTACTTTCCTACATTACTGGATTATTTAGGGCTCACTCCGAATCCTCAAATCCCGCTTGACGGTGTAAGTTTTCTACCACTCCTTAATGGTCAGAAGATTGAGAACCGTTTGCTTTACTGGCACTACCCCCATTATGGGAATCAGGGAGGGGAACCATCATCAACGATCCTTGATGGCGACTGGAAATTAATCTTCTATCACGAGGATGGCCGGAACGAACTCTATAATCTGAAAATTGATGAGTCGGAATCGGAACCACTCAATGCACAGTATCCTGAAAAGGTAAAGGAATTAAGATCCAAATTGGATTTATGGCTTGCAGAGGTAAAGGCAAAGATGCCCATGGCCGATCCCCTCTACGATCCAATTAAGGAACATTTGTATAAAGAGCAAAATAGAACTTCTACCTTGCAAAATGTTGAAAAAACCAGGGTGATGTTGCTGTCAAAAGATTATCAGCCCAATAAAGACTGGTGGGGAAGCAAAACCACCAATGATTAAAAAGGCGCTATGATGGATCGTGGGGTAAGTTTTGCGAACCCATTTTAAATGGTTTATACAATCATTACAAATTTAACATACACATGAAAAAATCTACCATTTTTGAAATTTTAATTTGTTTTCTCCTTTTTGTAAATACGCCACTTTTTGCTCAACAAAAGATCGATACATTAAAATACGAGCCCTTTGTCTGGAAATCAGAAGTCCCTTCCGATAGTCCTTTTAAACTATCAAAAGAGCTAATTGGGATAAAACTTCATGGGCTCAAAAGCGGATTTCACTGCGGCGATACCTGGTATCCCACCTGGGCAGCTGATGGGAATCTCTACTCTCCATGGACCGACGGAACGACCAATGGCATCAATTCGTCGTCCAGCGGATTTTTTAATAACGGGGAGGCTAACGGAGATGGAAATGTAACGAGAAAGGCAACTACCGGACAAGCAGTTATCCGTGGCGATGATCCGATGCATCTGAAAGTTGAAGTGCTTGGTCTGTGCCAGGCCGATCCATATCCTTATGGTGGCCGGTATCCCTGCGGAAGCCTGGTCTTTAACGGTGTATGGTATTACAGCACTTACTGCCTTTCGCCTTTTGGGATCACACCGTATGGCGACAAAAGCTATAACTGGCCGCAGCTTGGACCTGTGGTCGGATTCCGGTACTCGGCTGACTTTGGGAAAACCTGGATCGAGACCCCTCATAAACCTTCGAAACCACTATTTAAAGAAACAGGTTTGGGCGGTTACCCTGTGAAAATCGGTACCCCCCATTTTGTTGATTTTGGCAAGAATATGGAGTACTCCCCCGATGGGAAGGCTTACCTGGTTGCCCATGGATCAGATTTTAAGGACGGTCAAAGTTCATTTTATCATAACAGCTGGATTACCGGCGATCAGATTTACCTGTTACGCGTTACCCCTTCTGTTGAAAATATGAACGACATGACAAAATATGAATTTTTTGCCGGGAAAGACGCTAAGGGTGAGCCGGTCTGGACGAACGATTTTCAAAAAATTAAACCTTTGCTTGAATGGCGCGAAAACATGGGGTGTGTAACGGTCACTTATAATGCACCTTTAAAGAAATATCTGATGTGCATAACCGACGGGGGCAATACCTGCGCTAAAATGAGCACCTATCTCCTTGAATCACCATCATTAACCGGAGAGTGGAAATTGATTACCTATCTGAAGGATTTTGGGGAGCAGGCCTACTTTGTCAATATCCCTTCCAAATTTATTAGTAAGGATGGTAAAACGGCATGGATGCTCTATTCGGGCAATTATGCAACCGACTGGAACGGTGAAAAAATTGCGGAAAATCCCCCGGGAAGTCATTACGGAATGGTTTTTCAGAAATTTGAATTCCTTACCGGTAAATGAGATTTTTTCATAATGACTTATTCAACCCCTTTGGGGCTGAGGGTTACGATTGATCGTTTCACCCCCGGTTCCGCTGACTGCACCGGGGGTTATTTAAATTGGCCACTTTGTGGCATTATTAGCATTTCGGTTGTAAAGCAATAAGTCTCTTTCGAAAAAGATGAAAACGAACCAATTTGTTTATCGATTGTAAGAGTAATGAATTAGGTCAAACTACGCAAAGATTTAGTCTAAATAATTGGCGGTGAATCTTGAGTCATCTTAGGAGATGGATAAACAAAGACAACAAACCACGCAGTGGTTTAATCTGAATAACCCCCGGTGCAGCTTGCGAAACCGGGGGAAGTGAATAAAATACACCAACAGCCCCGAAGTGGGCTGAATATTGGATGTTTAATACTTAATGTAAAAATGATTCGAAAATATTTTTTCATCCTAATAGCCCTGGCCGTTATTTCAGTAAGATCACTGGTTGCCCAAAATCAGTTCGGCATCATTCCTCAGCCTACCTCCATCGAACCTCAGAAAGGTGAGTTTATCATCAATCAGAAAATGATTATTTGTACCGACTTAAAGGATGCTGATCTGATGAATGTTGTGGACAGATTGAATGATATCCTCAAAATTCATCTGGGTTACCGGCTTAAGACTGGTGATTTATTAGTGAATACAGGTGGTATCCGGCTGATCCTTGACCCCTCTGTCGTAAATAAGGAGGGCTATAAAATGGAGGTCAGCAACAAATCACTTGAAATCAGGGGAGGATCGGCAAAGGGTATATTCCACGGAATACAATCGTTGCGTCAGCTGCTGCCCGTTAACAAGGCTGCGTCGGCGGGAATACCCGGTCTGAAAATTGAGGATGAACCCCGTTTGAAATGGAGGGGGATGCACCTTGATGTCGGAAGACATTTTTTCAACAAGGAAGAGGTGATGAAATACATCGATTACCTGGCTATGTACAAACTCAATATCTTTCACTGGCATCTGACTGAGGACCAGGGGTGGCGGATCGAGATTAAAAAATACCCCCGGCTTACCGAAGTTGGGGCATGGCGCGATAAAGTTGGTTTTGTTCAGAATCAGAAAATCGGACTCGACGTCGATGACTGAAAACCTTATGGCGGTTTTTATACACAGGATGAGATTCGTGAGGTTGTGGCTTATGCTGCAAAACGATATATTGAGATAATTCCTGAGATTGAGATGCCGGGCCATTCACTGGCTGCCATGAATGCCTATCCTGAATTGTGTTGTTTCCCCAAAGATTTAAAAAAATACACCTACGGACCGGTGACAACCGATATCTATTGCGCAGGTAAAGAGGAGAGCTTTCAGTTCCTGGAGAATGTGCTGAAGGAGGTTTTCGTGCTTTTCCCTTCCCAGTATATCCATATCGGAGGTGACGAGGCATTTAAGGCTAAATGGAAGAAATGCCCGCTATGCCAGAAACGAATCAAAGACGAAGGGTTGAAGAATGAAGATGAATTGCAGAGCTGGTTTATCCGGAGGATGGAGAAATTCATTAATGCCAACGGGAAAAAACTGATTGGCTGGGATGAAATACTCGATGGCGGACTGGCTCCAAATGCCACAGTGATGGCTTGGCGGGGAGGGAAAGCGGTGACCGATGCTGCAAAAACGGGCAATGATGCCATATATGCCGTGGCCTGGCCTTTGTATTTCAGCGATGGGCAGAATAACGATCCTTTGGCTCCAGGCAATCCCGGCGGAAATACGTTGATGAAAGTATACAACTGTGATCCTTTTCCTGGTGGTCTGACAGAGAATGAGAAAAAGCACTTTCTCGGTATTCAGGCTTGTCTCTGGAGCGAACACACACCAAGATTTGAGCACATCGAATACCAGCTGTTTCCCAGGATTTGTGCCCTTTCGGAAGTGGCCTGGTCACAAACCGCAAAAAACTGGTCCTGGTTCTACGATAAGCTGGAAAATCAGGAGAAGCTTCTTGATTATTATTCGATTAATTACAGTAAAAGGAGAAGCTATACTCTTGATGCCCAACGACAGTTTATTACTGAACGGAAAGGTATTGTTTTAACCCTGACACCGGAGGTGAAAAACCCGGTTTATTACACACTTGACGGGAGTGATCCCACTAAAACCTCAAATATCTATCAGCAGCCCCTGTTCATCAATCAAACCTGTTCAATCAAAGCCTGTATTTTCGATAAAGAAGGTAAAACGGACCAGGTCAGCGCCAATTTTTTCAGGTCACATCGGGCTATCGGATTAAAGGTTGACTATGGTGCTGACTTTAAAGATATCAACAATACTGCTTTGACAGATGGACAAATGGATGTCTGGACCCAGTTTGAGGCTAAGGATTTAAACTTTATAATTGACCTTGGAAGCATTAAACAGGTTAAAAATATTGCCACAACCTTTAAGGAGTGCACTTTTAAACGGCATTTTCTCCCCGAGTCGGCTGAAATTCTGGTCTCATCTGATGGGGCTCATTTTGAAAGTATTAAAACTTACAAGAGCAATTCGGTTCCGGAGAACAGATCAAATCCAAACCGGAAAGAATATTTCAGTGTTCCCGTTGGGAAAGAGATTCGTTATGTCAGGCTCCTTGCCAAAAACCCGGGACTAATCCAGGGGAAATCGATTATTTCGGGGCAGCCATCGAAGATTTTGCTGGATGAGATTATTGTGGATTAGGCAGAAACCTCAATCAATTTTAAATATGGTTCGAAGATCAAAATGTCACTATTTTCAAGTAGTGGAATATTTGTCAGAAAAGATTGTCTATATAAATCTTGTGCAATCTGGCTATGAGTTGCAATTTTCACCTTTGCTTGGTAAAGACCAGGCTTTATACGGTAGAAAATCCCGGCTTCAAGAAACATAGGAATTACACTAAATAAAGCATTTTCTGTGGAACGATTACTCCCATATTTACTAATGGCTTCTTTCTTAATTAGTTTTGTGCTTACAAATTCTTGTACCTGAAAGTATTTGGCAAATGCATTTAGAATGTCAAAGGCAAATGGATACGAACTGTTTAGCAAGGCAATTAAAATAATCGAACGATCTCCTTTATGTTTTAAAGCATTAAGAATCGCCTGTTTGTTATCTAATAAACTATAATTTAGAGGATTTCGAAGAATTGTTTTATTCACAAAACTCAATGCTTTTGCAACTCGATTTTCTCCGGCATATTCAAAAGCAAGCTGTTCTTTTAGATAAGCTGCATTATAGTTTCCTTCGAGAAAAGTCTTCAATCCAGTTTCAAGAATTGTGAGTGGAATTCGTTGATTGATATCTATTTTACTCATTTCTTTACTTTTTGCAACCTGATAAATGGAATTAAAACTTCTAAGAAATGACTTCCTCCATGGGTTACGAGCGAATCATCATTTGAAAAGGCAAGGTCGTTTTTGATATAAATTGTGTTTTTATCCTGACCTAAAAATTGTGACCAATCGGAATGATTTGCCAAAAACTGTTCCTTCAACCAATTGTCCGAATACTCCAGGTGCCTCAGGCTTCTGCTTCCTGATTTATTTGTACCCAATTTTTCTTTAGAACCAATATTACTTAGGCTTTTGGCTTTGATATTACCATGATCAGTGGTGAGAAAAATTTCAAAATCCTCAGATAACAACCGATGAATTGCCGGTAATATACCGGTATTCTCAATCCAATTTTGAGTTAAATCGTATAAATCATTGTAGTCGCTCGAAGCATGCATCTTTTCATCTAAGGATATATCAACGAGCGCTAAGCGAAGGATGTTATTGAGATTTTTGTCTTGCAATGAATTATAGTCATAGCGAATTTGGGCGTCCAAAAGTCCCTTTTGGTGCCAAAAGGTATACCAGAGATTTGCTTCATTCGTTGGATCCTGTTTGTAACTGCTTTGTGGTATTAGGCCTCTAAAAATAGCCTGTCGGGAAAGTTGTGTAATTGATGGTATCCACGAATAGATAACTTCATTGGAAGACTCCACCTCATCTCCAAAATGAGATGACAACATCAAATATTGCCAGTAAGACATCCCATCAATGACTATAAGCGCGATTTTATCCTTTGTCTTGAAATTCAAATTTAAATAAGGTAAAACATTACTTACGATTCGTGGTCTTTTGGCAGATGAAGAAGGTATAATATGGGATTTAAAGTTTTCCTGCAAATATTGTTGAAAACGCTCATTTAGGTTTTCTATTTCAGGTTTGATATCTTCCCAAAGTTCCGCTTTTATAGCTGATAGCATTACCTTGGAAACCGGAAGAATCACATTTTCCCAATTAACCTCCGCCAACGATGTAATAGTTTTTAGATCAGAAAGTAATCTTAGTTTAATAGAATCTTTGTCTGAATTTTCAATTGATATGCAGCGTCTTAGATAGTCTGCTGTTTGAGATTCAGAAAGAGTTCGGGTTGGTTTATTAAAGTATAGCAGATATAACTCATAGAGCGAATAATTTTGAATAGTATCCGGGGCATATTCCGGAAAGTAGGTGATTAATTGAAAATCGTAATTGCACCCCTCACTGAGCATATCTTCCAATAGATCCTCTCGGTTATCTATCAGATAGATAAAATTGTGGTCTATATTTCTTTTGTAATTTAATTCAAAATCAATTCGTAACTCCAGGGCAGATCCGAATACAATCCTGAATTTTAATTCGTCCAATTCTTCCAGCACATCTTTTCGGTAAAAAAACCGGTCTGTATTTTTAATTATAGACAATCGGTTCTCCTTTAGATTCAATAAATCTATAAGATGGTTAATAAATTTGTTAGCCATTTATTTGTATCGTAATTAGACGTTTTACACCTGGTACAATTCGCGAGTCTTTTTCAAAACGAGACAACCAGTTATGATAATCTTCATTTAATCGTTTCAGTTTGGAAGTGCGTATGTTCCCGATTCCAATTCTTTCTATTCCCTTCTTTTGAAAGTTAAATAGATTTTCTCTCTTTTTAAGACGGCTTTGCATCATATCCCGAATATCTGATTCAAGTCTGTCAAAAGTATTTTGCAGATAATGTTCAAGTCTTGCATATTCTTCATCAATTATTTGTGCTGTAATCTCTTGCGAAACAGATGAAATATACTTAAAGCAGGAAGGGTTTGAGATCAATTGATTCCAAATATCATTTGCATAAGCAGAATAAGCCTTTCCGTTTTCTGAAACAAATTGGGCAATGTAGGTTGATTTTGATTCTAAATAGTTGAATGCGGAAACCTCCCACAAGCTCCACGTCCCTTTTTCCTGATCACCAGCGGAAGATTGAACAACACTAATGCCAGAGGAAGCTGAAAACTCAGGAATAGAGCATAGAATATTTTGCACCATATTGTGCTGTAACGTTATATGTTCCAGGTTGGGATTGTTTAGCGCAACCAAAGGTTCAAATGACGCATTCATTTTCATATTACCCCATTGAAGCGATAAACTACCATCAATGCGTTTACTCACAAAACCATTATTGTGCAAGACATATTGGGTGATCATGTCTTCCAGCCAGATTGGTAATGGGCTATGTTTAATTTCTGCAGCTTTTCGTTTATCTATTTCAGCTTCCTTGATCAATGGTAGAGCCCCTTCGGTGGATTTGAAATCTTTCAGTTTTTTCTTAATCTCGATTGGAGCAAGTCTTGGTTTTGCGTTTGTGATCGGGCTTTTGAGTTCGATCTGGCTTACGAAGCCGATTCGACGGGTGGTGAAAGGAATGGAGATTGTCGCGGGCGGAGATTCCGAGATGGTTTGACGGCACCCGCCAATGATGGCAAGGGAAGTGAGGCCGCGATGAATACCCCGAGCGAGAGTTTTTCCAGCGATCCCGGAACACGACCGCCCGCCAAAGCCCGGACGGTGTCGTTCCGCACCCTGCTGCTGGCCGTGATTCTCGGGCTCATCCTCGCGTCGAG